>ENA-OPDD01001256-OPDD01001256.1-human-gut-metagenome-genome-assembly--contig:-NODE-1256-length-17570-cov-3.272566_pt1 | contig 17570 bp, 10 predicted proteins | sample MGYA00241574_ERZ501499 | MGnify/ENA primary metagenome ERZ501499 (study PRJEB25962, sample SAMEA2042576) | human gut metagenome | biome: human gut; feature: human-associated habitat; material: faeces...
GCGGCTGACGCATGCTGCGACAGCCGCGTGCTTATAGACATTCTCTTCATCATTCCCCCATACCCCAAAAGTATATGATAGATGATAAAGAGAATGTCTATAAGAAGTGTTTCCATTCCTACATCTTAGCCAAGTCTTCCTGGCCCACTGTTTTCATTCCACTCCTTACCAGTAATGCGGCAACTTTGTCTGTATCCTCGTCCTTGACACGGAATACCATAAGGGCGTCATCTGTGCCTCTTGCAAGAAAGGCGTAAACGTAATCAACGCTGTAGCCGTTAGAAGCAATAACGTTCATTGCCTTAGCCATTGAGCCCGGCTCATCCGGAAGCTTAACGCCAATAACGTGTGTAAGGTTGCAAATCCAATCGTTGTCTCTTAACAGAGTAAGAGTATTAAAAGGATCGTCTACAATAATACGAATAATTCCGAAATCGCTTGAATCAGCAATCTGGAATGCACGCATATCTATTTTGTGTTCGGCAAGAAAATTGGTAAAGTTTGCAATATTACCCGGTTTGTTTTCAATGAACACTGAAATCTGATGAATATACATATAAAAACCTCCTAAATTTTACGTTTATCTATAACACGAACTGCTTTTCCTTCTGAACGTGTAATTGACTTTGGTTCAACCAATTTAACTTTAGCATAAATGCCAAGCATGCTCTTAAGAGCAGCAACAATTTCTTTCTCCTTGGATTCAATTGAGCTAACTGTATCAGAGAACATTTCAGGTGTCATTTCAACCAGAACTTCCATAGTATCGCTATTGTTTACACGGTCAACAATAAGCTGATAGTTAGCAGGCATACCATGTTTAATAAGAACTTCTTCAACCTGTGAAGGATAAACATTAACACCCTTGATAATAAGCATGTCATCTGAACGTCCCATAAGTCTGTGAATACGTGCGTGAGTTCTGCCACATTTACATTTCTCTCTTGTGATATATGTAATGTCTTTTGTACGGTATCTGATAAGTGGAAATGCTTCTTTAGCAAAACTTGTAAATACTAATTCACCAATCTGTCCGTCAGGAACAGGTTCAAATGTGTCAGGATCAACAATTTCCGGAATAAAATAATCTTCGCAAATATGCATACCATTCTGTTCCTCGCATTCAAAAGCAACACCCGGACCTTCAATTTCAGTAAGTCCATAAATATCATAAGCCTTAATGCCAAGCCTGTTTTCAATATCAGCTCTCATATCTTCTGACCAAGCCTCTGCACCAAAAATACCGGCTTTTAATTTGATCTGGTCCTTAATTCCCCGTTCTTCAATAGATTCGGCTAAATAAGAAGCGTAACTAGGTGTACAACAAAGAATAGTTGAACCCAAATCAGTCATAAACTGAAGCTGTCTGTCAGTGTTACCTGATGACATAGGAAGTGTTAAAGAACCAACCTTCTGTGAACCACCGTTTAATCCGAAGCCACCTGTGAAAAGACCATATCCATAAGCTATGTGAACTACATCTTCATCTGTTCCGCCGGCAGCCACAAGGGCTCTGGCACATCCATCTTCCCACATATCAATATCTTTCTTAGTATAAAAATCTACTACACGCTTACCTGTTGTACCTGAAGTTGAGTGAATACGCACACAATTTTTAAGAGGTACTGCTAATAAGCCGTATGGATAAGCATCTCTTAAATCGTCTTTCGTTAAAAAAGGTAACTTAGAAATATCTTTTAAAGATTTTATATCGTCAGGTGTTACACCTTTTTCCACCATTTTTTTTCTGTAAAAAGGTACATTCTCGTATACTCTTTTTACCACGTCTAAAAGTCCGTCTGTTTGAATCTGTTCAATCTTTTCACGAGAGGCAGTTTCAATTTCTTCCTGAAAATATTTTCCCATTGTCTCATTCCTTTCTGTCGTTCAAGTATAGTAATATAATTTTACAACATATAACGCTTTAAAGCAATAAAGCACAAAAAACAAAATTAACAAAAATAGCCATAAATAAATAGTAAAAATACATAAAAAAAACCAACCAAAAAAATTTTTACAAGCAAAGATGTGCTTTTTTATGGGGCAAAAAGCCTAAAAAAATTGCACAAAAGGGGGGCAAAAACGTCCTTAATAAAAACGTTTTTTCTCCCATAAAATCTAGCAATTGCAAAAATTATATGATATAGTGATTTTTAGTATAAAACATGAAAAATGAAAAAATATAGGCTATATGAGAATAAGAGGAGGAGAAACCAATGGACAACAATTTAAGGGGGGTACCTGTTGAGGGGTTTGCTGACAAAAGTCGCGAAGCGGCCGTCGAGGGAATAGTATTATTAAAGAATGAAAACAACACACTCCCATTAACAGAACAGGATAAGGTTTCAGTTTTTGGAAGACCAATGATTGAGTACTACAGAAGCGGAACAGGTTCAGGAGGAGCTGTAAACGTTGAATATGCAACAAATATTTTGGACGGATTTGAAAACAGCAACCTTAACTTTAACAAGACTATAGTTGAAGACTATAAGGAATGGTTAAAAGACCATCCATTTGATAACGGTGGCGGTGGCTGGGCATGCGAGCCATGGTTCCAGAAAGATATGGAAATCACAGCAGATTATGCAAAGAAACAGGCAGAATCAACTAACAAGGCTGTATACATTATCGGACGTACAGCAGGAGAAGATAAGGACAACGCCAACTGGGTAGGAAGCTATCTTCTTACAGATGAAGAAAAAGAAAACCTTAAGAATATAACAGAAGCTTTCGAAGATGTTTGTGTAGTTCTTAACGTTTCAAATATTATCGACCTTAAGTGGATTGATGAAGAACAGTTTAAGGGACACATCAAATCAGTAATTATTGTATGGCAGGGCGGTATGGAAGGTGGAAACGCAGTAGCTGACGCACTTTCAGGCAAGGCTACACCAAGCGGTAAATTACCTGACACAGTAGCTTATGATATTGAAGACTATCCCGCTAATGACAACTTTGGCAACGAGCTTACAAACCTTTACAAAGAAGACATTTATGTAGGATATCGTTATTTTGAAACATTTGCACCTGAAAAAGTTCAATTTGAATTTGGTTTCGGACTTTCATATACAACATTTGATATCGAAACAGTATCAGCCGATGCAGATGATGAAAAAATCACATTAGAAGTTAAGGTAACTAACACAGGCGACAAGTTCTCAGGAAAAGAAGTTGTTCAGGTATATTACGAAGCACCACAGGGAGCTTTGGGACAGCCTGCAAGACAGCTTTGCGCATACGAGAAAACAGAAAATCTTGCACCGGGTCAGAGCCAGACATTAAAGATTGCTTTCGATATTAACGGAATTGCATCATATGATGACTCAGGCGTTACAGGCAACAAGTCATGCTACGTATTAGAAGCAGGAGATTACAACTTCTACGTAGGTAACAGCGTAAAAAATAATAAACTAGCTTATACATATAAAATTGAAGAACTTAAAGTAACAGAACAGCTTTCAGAAGCTGCTTGTCCTAACGATGAAAATCTTACATTAATTAAGCCGGGCAAGAGAAGAGAAGACGGAACATACGAAATTACATATGTACCATCACAGAAGCCTACAGTTGATATGGCTAAGAGAATTGAAGACAATCTTCCAAAAGACATGAAAATTACAGGCGATGTAGGAATTACATTACAGGATGTAAAAGCAGGTAAAAACACTATTGAAGAGTTCGTTGCACAGCTTACAGTTGCAGAATTAGCACAGATTGTAAGAGGTGAAGGAATGAGTAACCCTAGAGTTACAAAAGGAACAGCTTCAGCTTTTGGTGGATTAAGCGATACATTGTTTGCTTACGGAATCCCTGCAGCATGTTGTGCTGACGGTCCTAGCGGACTTAGAATGGAAGGAAAAGCTACACAGCTTCCTATTGGAACAGCACTTTCAGCATCATGGAATCCTAAGCTTGTAAGAGAACTTTACACAATGGAAGGTCAGGAATTATACGGAAATCAGGTAGATACATTACTTGGACCCGGAGTAAACATTCACAGACATCCTTTAAACGGACGTAACTTTGAATACTATTCAGAAGATCCATACCTTTCAGGAACAATGTCAGTTGCATCAACAGGCGGTATTAAAGACGGTGGTGCTTGGGGAACAATTAAGCATTTCGCATTAAATGATCAGGAATCACATAGATTTAAGATTGACGCAGTTTGCTCAGAAAGAGCAATCAGACAGATTTATCTCAAATCATTTGAAATGGCAGTAAAAGCCGGCACAGTTAAAACATTAATGACAGCTTACAATCCTATTAACGGACACTGGGCAGCTTCAAACTACGACCTTTGTACAACAATCCTTAGAAATGAATGGGGATACGATGGTATCGTAATGACTGACTGGTGGGCCAAGATGAACGACGTTGTAGAAGGTGGCGAAGAATCAAATCAGGATACAAGAGATATGGTTCGCTCACAGAACGACGTATACATGGTTGTAAACAATAACGGCGCAGAAGTTAACTCAAACAACGACAACACAGAGGAATCAATTAAAGAGGGAAGACTTACAATCGGAGAACTTCAGCGAGCTGCAATCAACATCTGCAACTTCATTCTTTCAGCACCTGTTATTGAAAGAGAATTAGTTGACACAGACGTTGCAAAACATTACGATTCAGTTCCAAATGATCAGGCCAAGTATGAAGTATTTAACATTGAAAAAGACAATAAGGTAATGTTCAATAGCGGAGCAGAAGCAACATTAGAAGTTGAAGACGAAGGGGAATACACAATTATTGTTAACATCTCATTTGACAAGTCCAACTTATCACAGTCAACAGTAAACGTTAATGCCAACGGCACAACAATGGTAGTAATCCAGACTAATGGAACAGACGGCAACTGGATTACACAGAAGCTTTGCAAGGTTAAACTTGACAAGGGTGTATACAACTTAAAACTTGAAGAAGTACTAGCAGGAATCAAAGTTAAATATATTCAGTTTAAGAAGATTCCTAAAAAAAACAAATAAATGTAAAAAGCAAACAGTCTATTATGATTGGTTAGTCAAAGCATAGCATATAACAATTGAAAAAAGGTCTGCTGGAGATATTGTTCCAGTGGGCTTTTTCTTTACTCCTTTAGAGGGGAACCTTAATGTTTGGCATATAACAGAGAAAAAATGATGAAATTGTGCAAAATTACAAGAAGAATAAAAACGGTTTTATAGTGAAAACATTATAACACTAAATAATTGTATAAAATGCACAAAAAGAAGCAGACAAAATGTGCAAAAAACATAAGAGAAATGCATAAAGAACAGGTTGATTTATGGGAAATGAATAAAAAGTGTACAACATAACCCATGGGTAGTTGAAAAAAACATTTTAATTTGGTAGAATTGTCTGATAAGGGATAAATAATCGAAGGGATTCGACAAGATCTTGGATGAAAGGAGAAAAAACATGAATATTTCAAAAAGGAAACAAGGAATACTCGCAATAATATGTACTATTGCGATGATTGTAACATCAATTACGGTGTACAATCCTAGGGAGGTAAAGGCAGATCCATCAGCAACAGTTGATGGAAAACAATATTCAGCAACAGTAAAAGATAGTGGAGAATGGATAGGGTTTGATTGTCAGGGAATTTTTGATAGTGCTAGGATTCATTTTGCATGGGGAATTGCTGTAGATGCAGCTACTATTACAGCATCACTTAACGGAAATCAGTTAAAAGTAGCAGGACAAAATGCTAATGGTATGCATATTCCATTGACAGAAGTGACTAACTTAGAAGTAGGAAGTTACGATATTGTAGTTACAGCAACAACAGTAGCTACGAAAACAGCAGAAGCAAAGGAAGTATCTGCAACAGCAACGTTAAAGATAGAAAAAGTTGAGGGAACAACAGAATTGCAGAAACCTTCAGCACCAACTGGTTTAGTTGCTAATATTAATGATTTAAAAACAGATTATACAATAGCATTTGCTAATGTGGCAACAGCAACAAGCTACAAATTTTATTTAGATGGAACATATAAAAAAGATATTACCAACGGTGGTATAGTTACTATTGAAGAGTTAGGGCTTGAAGCAGGAAAGACATATAAATTTGGTGTAAGTGCAGTTAATGCAGCAGGAGAATCAGATATTACAACGATTGACGTTAAAGTTCCGGGAAATGAGGAAGAAACAACAACAGGTTCATCTACAGAGCCTTTTGACCCATCAAATATTAAAGATTCAGAATGGACATTGGCGTCGGGCTCAGAAACAGTATCATATTATATAGCTGATGGAAAGGCTGGCAGAGTGAATGTAAAGCCACAATTGGAAGGTGATAATTATTTTATGGCATTTTTATTAGCAGGTTCATTTAAATCTGTAACATTTGACGGAGTGTCTAAAGATGTTGAAGATGGAGCTTTTTGCAGAGTAAAGGTAAGTGATTTGACCGGTGGTTATCATACATTAGTGGTAACAGATTACTATGGTAAAGAATCGGTTACAATTTATTTTAAAGTAGCAGAAGAGGAAGGAACAACAAAATACACAGTTTCAATTGATGGAACAGAAAAACAGTACGAAGAAGGTGCAACAATTGCTGTACCAGCTGATGGTCAGGGTTACTACAATGTTGCTAAGAAAGAAGCTTATGCTCCAGGAACAGAACTCACAGTAAATGAAAATATGACTTTAAAGAGCATTAAATTAAGTGTAAAAATGACAAAGGGAGCAAGTATTAGATTAGCAGCTCCAACAGGTTTAAGATTCCAGACAACTGTTACATCAGGAAATGGAATTGCTGCAGATGAAATCTTAAATTCACCAACAGTAACAACAGGTACACTTATTACAACATTAGATTTGTACAAAACTAATGGAAAAACACTTACAAAGGATAGTAAGTATAATTTCCTCGATATTGCAAATGATGGATGGTTTAATGATGGAACAAAGACAGAGACAGGAAAGTTCTGTGGTTCAATTATCAAAATCCAGAGCGGAAACTATGATAGAGAATTTATTGCTGTAGGATATGCAACTATTAATTATTCAAATGGTAAGTCAAAGACTGTTTATGCAAATGTTACTGAAAACAATGCTAAGTCAATTCAGTACGTTGCTAAGAAGGTAAAGGCTAGCGATAAGTTTAGTGGTTACAGTTCTGAACAGAAGGCCATCATTGACAAGTACATTGTTAATGGAAAGGAGATATCAAAATAATGGAAAGAAGATATATAAGCCCAGAGATGGATATAATAGAATTTGACACAAATGATGTAATAACTACAAGTAGTGATCTCGGTGGTGAAAAGCCTGGATTAACAGATGTAATTGATGTAAACGGAATAACAGATTGGTCAGATTTTATTGAATAAAAAATAAACAACTTAATAATAAAACAAGCTGTGCTTTAACTCAACATTAAAGCACAGCTTATTTTTTTGCCCTTATTACTATCATCTTCCCCTAAAGGTCTATAACAATGTTCAATAAATGCGAAAGGCCAAAAATCAGACAAACCAGCCGGATTGTCGACTTATTGTATGGGTGTATTACTTGATTTGAAGGGCAAAAAAATGTATACTAGTAGTTATCAGTACGAAATGGAATATAACCCCGAAGGGTACGCATTTAACCTGATAAGTTACGAAAACATAGGAGGCAAAAATGATAACATTAAGTAAAGGCGGAGCATACCTTATTGGTGGCACAGAAGTTGTAGAAACAGGTGCAGGCTCAGAAGAATTACTAAAGAACAAGTTAGGGGATAAATACCTTACAAAAGAAGATGCTGCAAAGAATACTATGGCATATGGTATTTTGAACGAACACAACACATCAGGCAACATGGACAAGCTTCAGATTAAGTTTGATAAGCTTACATCCCATGATATTACATTTGTTGGAATCATTCAGACAGCAAGAGCTTCAGGATTAGAGAAATTCCCAATTCCTTATGTGCTTACAAACTGTCATAACAGTTTATGTGCTGTTGGTGGAACAATTAACGAAGATGACCATATGTTTGGACTTACATGTGCTAAGAAATATGGCGGAATTTATGTACCACCTCACCAGGCAGTTATTCATCAGTTTGCCAGAGAGATGTTAGCAGGTGGCGGAAAGATGATTCTTGGTTCTGATTCACATACACGTTATGGTGCTCTTGGTACTATGGCTATGGGTGAAGGCGGACCTGAATTGGTTAAGCAGTTACTTTCACAGACATATGACATTAATATGCCTGAAGTAATCGGCATCTACATGACAGGAGAACCTGCTAAGGGTGTAGGACCTCAGGACGTTGCACTTGCAATTATCGGAGAAGTATTTGACAAGGGTTATGTTAAGAATAAAGTTATGGAATTTGTAGGACCTGGTGTTTCTAACTTAAGCGCAGATTTCAGAATCGGTGTTGACGTTATGACAACAGAAACAACTTGTCTTTCATCTATTTGGCGTACAGATGAGAAGATTAAGGAATTCTATGACATCCATGGAAGAGTAGATGAGTATAAAGAATTAAATCCTGGCGAAGTTACATACTATGATGGAATTGTTTATGTTGATTTATCTAAGATTAAACCTATGATTGCAATGCCATTCCATCCAAGTAACACATATACTATTGAGGAATTAAATGCTAACTTGGAAGATATTCTCCACGATGTTGAAAAGAAAGCTTTAGTTTCATTAGATGGACAGGTTGATTATAAACTTACAAACAAGATTCGTGATGGAAAACTTTATGTTGACCAGGGAATCATTGCAGGTTGTGCAGGTGGTGGATTTGAAAACATTTGTGCAGCAGCAGATATATTAAAGGGACATAGCATTGGAGCTGACGAATTTACACTTAGTGTATATCCTGCTTCTATGCCAGTATATATGGAATTAATCAAAAACGGATGCGCAGCAGATATTATGGCTGCCGGCGGTGTTATGAAGACAGCATTCTGTGGACCTTGTTTCGGTGCAGGTGATACACCGGCTAACAATGCCTTCAGTATCAGACATTCAACACGTAACTTCCCTAACAGAGAAGGAAGTAAGTTACAGAATGGACAGATTTCTTCAGTTGCACTTATGGATGCCAGATCTATTGCAGCAACAGCAGCTAACAAGGGTTATCTTACAGCAGCTACAGATGTTGATGTTGAGTTTAAGGGACGTAAGTATCATTTTGACAAGAGTATTTATGAAAACAGAGTATTTGACTCACACGGAATAGCAGATCCTGATACAGAAATCCAGTTTGGACCTAACATCAAAGACTGGCCGGAAATGGTTGCACTTACAGACAATCTTCTTCTTAAAGTTGTTTCAGAGATTCATGATCCGGTTACAACAACAGATGAATTAATACCATCAGGTGAAACATCATCTTATCGTTCTAACCCACTTGGACTTGCAGAGTTTGCACTTTCAAGAAAGGACCCTGAATATGTAGGAAAGGCTAAAGAAGTCCAGAAAGCAGAAAAAGCAAGAGAAGCAGGACAGAATCCTGTAAATGTACTTCCGGAAGTTGGAGGAGTATTTGAAGCGTTAAAGAGCAATCTTCCTCAGTACAAGATTGACAATGATACAGTAGGTATCGGAAGCACTATTTTTGCAGTAAAACCGGGTGACGGTTCAGCAAGAGAACAGGCTGCTTCATGTCAGAAGGTATTAGGCGGATGGGCTAATATTGCCTGTGAATATGCAACAAAGAGATATCGTTCAAACCTTATTAACTGGGGTATGCTTCCATTCATTTATGAATCAGAAGAATTACCATTTAAGAACGGTGACTATATTTTTGTACCGGAAATAGTTGAAGCTGTTAAGAACAAAGCTACAGACGTACAGGCTTACGTTGTAGATGATGACAAGAATGTTAAACCATTTACATTAAAGCTTGGCGAAATGACTGACGACGAACGTGACATTATATTAAAAGGCTGCCTGATTAATTACAACAGAAAATAAATAATTAAAACAGGGAGGAGACCATATGGGAAACAAGAATGTCATAACAAAAGATGACTGTTATTTGTTTGGAAAAGGTACTCATTATGAAATATATGAGAAACTGGGTGCGCATGTTACAACAATTGATGGTGTAAAAGGAACATATTTCGCAGTTTGGGCACCCCATGCAGTTAACGTTGCCGTTATAGGTGATTTTAATGACTGGTTGGGATTTAACCATAACATGAAGATGGAAAATGATTCCGGCATCTGGGAACTTTTCATACCGGAGGTTGAAGAAGGCGCAATGTACAAGTATGTTATTTCTACACAAAGTGGGGATACATTGTACAAAGCTGATCCTTATGGTTTTTGGGCTGAGAAAAGACCCGGAAATGCTTCAAGGGTAGCAAATATTGATAATTACAAATGGAAAGATGCTAAATGGATATCAGAGAAGGCAAAGGAGAATCACTATGAACTTCCAATGTCAATCTATGAGGTTCATCCGGGTTCATGGAGAAAGGATTTTAAAGGCCCTGATGATGAAGACGGATTCTATGATTACAAGCGTATGGCTAAAGAACTTGTAGCATATGTTAAGGATATGGGATATACACACGTAGAACTTATGGGTATATTGGAACATCCTTTTGATGGTTCATGGGGATATCAGGTTGTGGGATATTATGCACCTACATCAAGATATGGAACACCTCAGGATTTTATGTATTTGGTAGATGCTTTCCATAAAGCAGGAATCGGGGTTATTTTGGACTGGGTACCTGCCCACTTTCCAAAAGATGCTCACGGACTTGCAATGTTTGACGGAACACCGCTTTATGAATATGCAGATCCAAGATTGGGAGAACATCCTGACTGGGGCACTAAGGTTTTCGATTATTCTAAGACAGAAGTTGTTAATTTCCTTATTGCAAATGCATTATTCTGGGTTGAAAAATATCACATAGACGGACTTCGAGTTGACGCAGTTGCTTCTATGTTATATTTGGATTACGGAAGGGAAGACGGACAGTGGGTTCCTAATAAGTATGGCGGTAATGAGAACTTGGAAGCTATTGAGTTCTTTAAACATTTAAGTAGTGTTATGAATTACAGAAATCCAAGAGCATATATTATTGCTGAAGAATCCACAGCATGGCCTAAGGTTACTATGTCACCTAAGGATGGAGGACTTGGTTTCTCTTACAAGTGGAACATGGGCTGGATGCATGATTTCTTAGAGTATACTAAGCTTGATCCTTTGTTTAAGAAGGGTAATCATAATAAGATGACTTTCGGATTAACTTATGCATTTAGTGAGAATTTTATTTTGGTATTATCTCACGATGAAGTTGTTCATTTGAAATGTTCAATGATTAATAAGATGCCGGGTTATCCACAGGATAAATTTAAAAACTTAAAGACAGCATATACTTTTATGTTGGGACATCCGGGCAGAAAGCTGTTATTTATGGGACAGGAATTTGCCCAGTTACAGGAATGGTCAGAGGCTAGAAGCCTTGACTGGTATCTGCTTGATGAACCTGAACATAAGGACATGCAGGAATATGTAAAGAAATTACTTCACTTATATAAGGAATATCCGGCACTTTACACTGAAACAAAGGGCTATGGAGCTTTTGAGTGGATTAATGCCAATGACAGCGAAAGAAGTATTTTCAGTTTCATAAGAAAGACAACAGAAGCTGATTATAAGAACTCTATCGGTTTCGTGTGTAACTTTACACCAATGGAAAGACCTGATTATGTTGTAGGAGTTCCAAAAGCCGGAACTTACAAGAGATTGGTTACAACAGAAACAGGTGAGAAACAGGTTGTAAGCTACAGAGCTAAGAAAGGCGAGTGCGATGGAAGACCATACAGATTGGAAATTCCACTTAGACCATACGAATCAGTAGTTTTCGAATTTCCAAAAACAAGAAAAAAGAAAGCTACACCAAAGAAAAAAACAAAATAAAAAATAAAATTGTCTGTGGTACAAAAAAATAGTGCCACAGACATTTTTTTGTGCTATGATGTGATTGATTACAGTGTAGAAAGGTCATGTTCCATCTGTGCTTGCACAAAGATGGGACACTGACCTTGAGACACGCCCCCAACATGAGCATAAAAGTGTAGCGTAAGCTACACGATATGCGAATGCTGGGGGAGGATTGCGGGAGTGCGAAGCACGTAGCAATCCGGTAATCAATAAATTAAAGGTCAAAAAGTTTTATACAAGGATTGAATGGGTGATGAAATGAAAAAGAAAGTTATAGCAGTTGTTGCAATTGTGCTGATTTTTGCAATTGCAGTGGTTATAGGAATAAATTTTAACAAGAAGCAGTCTAAGAATAACAAGCAGAGCAATAGCGGTCAGGCAACGTCTACATATAATGGTAAGTTGCCGGGGATTGATTTATATTATGGAAGTCAGAAGGTTGGAAGTCTTAACGGCTACACAATGGATATGGAAGAAGAACATATGCGTGATGTTATTGTCCCTGTTAATACAGACAGAACGGTTCCAATTACAATATCAACTAATGGCAATAAGGTTTCAGAGATTTCTTACGAAATGAAGAGTACTGAGGACAACCGTTTGATAGATAATGGAACTCTTGACGGCTGGAAACAGAAGGACGGCAAGATTACTTTGGATTATCAGGCCAGTGCCATTATGGAACAGGGAACAGAGTATTTCTGGGAAATAATTATCAAAACAGATAAGTATGAGCAGATTAATTATTACGCAAGAGTAATGGTTACGGATAAGGAGTTTGTTACTGAACAGATTAAGTTTGCGAAGAATTTTGCAAAGACCGCTTTAAAGGGCGAGGGAGCTTCAAAGCTTGCTCAGTATATTGAGCCTGATAGTAGCCTTCCTAATGATAACCTTGGTCAGACTACTATTAAGTCAAGTTACAATAGCCTTATTTGGACTTCACTTAAGCCTGAGCTTATATCTGATATAACAATAACAGCAAAAGAGTTTTGCATAAAGGACACCGGGGAAGCCGGAACTTATACAATGAATTATCAGATTAGAACAACTAATGCTGAGAAGGTTAAAGAGAAATATAATGTTTCTGAAACAATCACAATATGGAGTTGTGCAGGAAGAATTTATGTTTTGGCATATGACAGGGAAGTAAATCAGATTTGGACAGCAGACAAGAATAACGTAGGAGGAAGTTTTATTGACTTAGGTATTCAGAAAGAAACAAAGGCTGATTTTGTTGAAAGTTCAAATCAGCAGTTTATGGCGTTTCAGGTTAACGGCGATGTTTACGTAATGGATTTGAATGAAAGAAAAATCAAACAGGTTTACAATCTTAATGCCAAGAATGCTGAACAGCTTAACAATACTAAGGCAAGGGTAATTACCGTGGATGACAAGGGCAATGTTGACTATATGATTTATGGTTATAGCAAGGCTAAGGAGCATGTAGGCGAAAACGGAATTTCTATTTTAAGATATAATTATGAGTCTAACAGTTCCAAAGAGGCGGCTTTTGTACCTTGCAAAGTGCCTGCTTACAACTTGGAGAAGCAGTTGTCACAGCTTTGTTACGTAGGCGACGGAACTCTTTATATTATGATGAACAACACTATTTACTATGCAAACCTTAAAACTAAGGAGTGGGGAGCGTTGGTAGAAAATGTGGAAGACGGAAGTTTTGCAATTAACAGCGACGGAAGTATGTTGGCTTACAATACAAGTGGTAAGGCTTATGATACGGAAAACATTACAATTGTTAACTTAAAGAATGGTGAAAAGAAGACTATTGAGGCGGGAGCTGACAATATTATTACCGTATATGGTTACACGGGAACGAACCTGATTTATGGAATAGGTTCTCAGAGTGACGTGTCAAAGAAGAGTTTTGTACCTGTTAGCAAGTTGGTAATTGTTGATAAGGATTATAAAGAAGTTAAGTCATATTCACAGAATAAGATTTATATTACAGGTGTTGAAATAACAGACAATATTATTAATATTAAGCGGTACAAGGGCAAGAGCCAGATTTCAGATGACCAGCTTTTGGATAATACTGAGACTAAGAAACCTGTTGCAAAAACAAGTTATTATGTGGATGATGTAAAGCAAAAGGAATTAGCTTTGGCATTTACTAATGCACTTGATGGAACTAAGCAGCTTTCAGTTGAAAAGATTGGCAAGGTAACTTTTGACAGTAGTTCTAAGGTTAATGCTACTTTTGAGAGCAAGAAAGAAAATAATTATTATGTTTACGGATATGGAAAGCTTCAGGGGATTTACAGCGACAAGAACGCTGCAACTAATGCGGCAAAAGCTGCATATGGACTTGTAACGGATAACCGTGGACACAAGATATGGGTTTTTGAAGAGAATTATAATTAAAAATATAAGAAAAGGTCAAAATGCTTATTAGAAAAGAGTGTTTTGACTTTTTTCTTTATCTTTACGCGAAAAATTTTTAATGTTATACTTAAAGTTAGTAAAAAATTCGGGAGGAACTATGCGATTTATACATACTGGTGACATTCATCTTGGAGCCACTCCGGAGAGCAAAAGACCTTGGGCGGCTAACCGTGGAGATGAAATTTGGAATACTTTAGAACGTTTAATTAAAAAAATAAAAATAGACCCGGTAGATTTGCTTATTATTGCAGGGGATATGTTTCACAGACAGCCGTTGCTTCGTGAACTTAAGGAAGTTGATTATTTGTTTTCGACTATTCCTGACACAAAGGTTGTTTTGTGCGCGGGAAATCATGATGCCATTAAAAAAGGCTCTTTTTATGACGGTTTCAAATGGAGTGAGAATGTTATTTTCTTAGGTGACAAGAATATTGAAAGTGTGGAGATTCCTGAGCTTAATACATGTGTGTATGGACTAAGTTATCACCAGACTGAAATTAAGGACGCAATGTATGACCATGTTATTGTGGACAGACCGGATATGATTAATATTCTGGTGGCTCATGGCGGTGACGAAAAGCATATTCCCATTAATAGAAAGAAGCTTGCAATGTCAGGTTTTGACTACGTGGCAATGGGACATATTCATAAGCCTGAAATAGATGAAAAGATGAAGATGGCATACAGTGGTTCTCTTGAACCTATTGATATGAATGATATTGGACCTAGAGGCTATATTTATGGTGAGATTTCAAAGAGAGGTCTTGAACTTGAATTTGTGCCTTTTGCAAAGAGAATTTACAGGGAACTTGATTTCACGGTAACTCCAACAGCTACTAATTTGGAAATAAGACATAGACTGATTGACATGATTAAGGAGCAGGGACAGGATGATATGTACAAGATTACTTTTAGCGGTTACAGAGATCCTGATTTTGACATTGATGTTTCAGATATTGAAGGTGTTGGAAATGTTGTAAGTGTTACCGACAATACGGTTCCTGATTATGATTTTGAAGAATTGTACGCTGAAAATAAGGACAATATTCTTGGAATGTACATAAGGAAATTTCTTGACAGGGAGAGTCTTACACCTTTGCAGCGTAAAACCCTTTACTATGGAACAAAGGCATTGATGGATGCCATGGAGGACAGGGCATGATTATAAAGGACATACGATTAACTAATTTTGGAAAATTTAATCATAAAATGGTAACTCTTGAACCGGGACTTAATATTGTATACGGTGAGAATGAAGCGGGAAAGACTACTCTTCATACTTTTATAAGAGGAATGCTCTTTGGAATAGAAAAACAGCGTGGAAAGGCAAGTGGTAAGGACCTTTACACTAAGTATGAGCCATGGGAGAATCCGGCTAATTATCACGGTATGATGCGAATCGAAAGCGACGGTGTAACTTATCGTATTGAGAGAAATTTTAATAAGCTTAATAAGTCTTTTAAGGTTATTAATGAAGATGAGGGTGTTGAGCTTAAAACAGAGGAGATTGAAAATCTTTTCGCAGGGCTTGATGAAAGCTGTTATTACAATACTATAAGTATAAGCCAGCTTGGCAGCGTTACAGATAAGGAACTTGAAGTTATTCTTAAGAATTATGCGGCAAATCTTGGCACAACAAAGTCTATGGAGATTGATATTAAATCAGCATTTGCAGACTTAGATAAGCAGAAGAAAAATATAATGATTGAAAGCCGAATTGCTGAAGAGGATGTTGTTGAGAAGGCTATTAAGAATGCCAAAGAGGATTTGGAGATTTCTCAGGGCGAACAGCATACAATAATTGCTTCAATAGAGCAGAAAAAGCAGTCTTTATTTAATCTTTCTAATAAGAAGAAGGAATTGTCAGCTCTTGATGCAAAACGACTTGAAGCCTTAAATAAACTTAATGAGCGTAAGGAGAATCTTTATCAGGAGGCAATTACTTTGACTGCAGACAGTGAGAAGTTTTCAGCTTCCCTTGAACAGATTGAAAATCACCAGAAGCAGCTTGAACAGGAGCTTGCTGACAAGGGCATTGACGGAAGAGAGACTATGGAATATCTTCTTGAAAAAGTTACTAACAGAAGTAATATGCCTGTTTTGTTTATTATCCTTATGATGGGATGTATTGGTGGTGCTGCAGGTTTTATTATGGGAAATTACCAGATGATGGATTTAAAGCAGTTTTGGGTTAAGCCGGGTATATGTCTTGGTGCGGCTTTTGTTTTTCTTATACTTGCAATCTTTAAGTATGGATTTAATAAGAAGAAGCGTCAGAAGAAGTTGGATGCCTTAAAGGAGATTAAGCTTGTAATGGATAAGCTGGACGCGGCAAAGCACGAAAGGGTTTATGTTGAACGTCAGCTTAACAATAAGAAAGAAGCTTTAAAGGATACTCAAGAGTTTATTAAAGCCGAGGAAGAAAAAAGCGTTGATATGCAGGATTATAGTGACGAGTTAAAGGACTTGGAAGCGAAGGAACGTGAAATCAACGAGGCAATTTCAAAGTCTCAGTGGATTCTTGAACAGAAGCAGGAAAAGGACATTGAGCTTCAGAAGAAGATTGATGAACTTGAGGAGCGATTTAACAAGATTAAGAAAGCAAAAGTTGAAATACAGGCTATTGAGGACGCCAAGAGTAATATTGAAGATATAGCAGATGAAATCAGAAATAGTTTCGGTAAGAGATTAAATGAGAGAGCATCTTATTATATTTCACAAATTACAAACGGCAAATATGACAATCTTTCAATAGATGACAAACTTAACATATCTGTAAACAGTAAGCACGCTCTCATAGCTGCTACACGACTTAGCAAGGGCACAATAGAGCAGATATATATGGCACTTAGACTTGCGGCAGCAGATATTATATTTGAAAAGGACAAGAAACCTATACTTCTTGATGATGCCTTTGCAATGTATGATAACAAGCGAATGGGTAATACTATGAGATTTATGGCAGAAAATATGGAACAGGTAATCATCTTCTCATGCCATACAAGAGAGAAGCTAATGGCGGACAAGTTAGGACTTAAGTACAACTTTATAAGGTTGTAGTGGAGAGTTGCAAGGCTATAAAGTTATAAGGTAGAGTTGCAAGGTTATGAAGTTATAAGATAGAGTTGCAAGGTTATAATTGAGAACGCTAAGATTTAAACGATAGATCTAAGGATGCGGCGGAGAATTGAATATTATATGAGTGTGGAAGAGTGAGAATTAGCCCCGGCTACGGAAACGTAGC
>ENA-OPDD01001263-OPDD01001263.1-human-gut-metagenome-genome-assembly--contig:-NODE-1263-length-17526-cov-2.026215_pt1 | contig 17526 bp, 14 predicted proteins | sample MGYA00241574_ERZ501499 | MGnify/ENA primary metagenome ERZ501499 (study PRJEB25962, sample SAMEA2042576) | human gut metagenome | biome: human gut; feature: human-associated habitat; material: faeces...
AATTTTCTAAAAAATGTGCTACTCATAGTCGGTCTCCTTTTTCCTATTAGAAATATATATTTGTTCAATAAATTTCTATAGGACAGTATAACATAAATGCCTTATTTTTCAATAAAAAGGACATAAATGCAGAAGAAAAAGGTCAGAAAATGTGGTATAAATATGATAAAACATAGTAGAAAATGAAAAAATATAGTATAATGCATTTTAACAGAAATATTTTATGAGATTATAGTTCAGTAAGATTCTATTAATCTGTAATTATACAATAATGAAAAATAAAAGTAGAAAGGGGAAGTGGTATGTTTAAAAGAGTGATTTGGATTATACTTGACAGTGTTGGCATTGGGGAATTGCCTGATGCAGATTTGTTTGGAGATGTGGGAGCGGACACATTAGGACACATTTTCGAAACAATTAAAGATTATAATCTACCTAATATGGGAAAATTAGGACTTGGAAACATTGATGGAATAGCAGAATCTATTAAGAAATCAGATGCTACAGACCATGACATAATATCCGGTTCTGCCAAGAAATTTGAGCCTGTAGGTATATATGGAAAGGCTAAGGAAGTATCTGCCGGAAAGGATACAACAGTTGGTCATTTTGAAATGACAGGCATTTGGACTAAACAGAAGTTTCCAACTTATCCTAATGGTTTTCCTAAAGAGATAATAGACAGATTTATTGAAGAGTCAGGAATACCGGGAGTGTTGTGCAATGGAGTGGCTTCAGGAACAGAAGTTATAAAACAGTATGGAGTTGAACATGAAAAGACTAAGAAACCTATTGTTTATACTTCAGCGGACAGCGTATTTCAAATTGCCTGTAACGAAGATGTGTACTCACCTGAAGAATTGTACAGAATATGTATGGTTGCACGAAAGATTCTTGTTGGGAAAAATCAGGTTGCGAGAGTAATTGCAAGACCTTTTGTGGACAAAAATGGAGTTTATACAAGAACATCTAATAGAAAGGATTTTTCAGTTGAACCGGAAGATGGTAACCTTTTAGATGTTTTAAACAAGAATAATATTAATGTATGGGCTGTTGGAAAAATAAATGATATTTTCTGCGGAAAAGGAATAAATAAGGCAGTTCACATTGAAAACAATATGGACGGAGTTGATAAGACTTTAATGCTTATGAATGAAATGGACAAGGGACTTATTTTTACAAATCTTGTAGAATTTGACTCTAAATGGGGCCACAGAAGAGATGTGGACGGGTACAGCAGAGGACTTGTGGATTTTGATAACCGATTACCTGAAATTATCAGTAATCTTAGAGATGATGACTTGCTTATAATAAATGCAGACCATGGATGTGATCCGACTTTTAAGGGAACAGATCACACAAGAGAATACATTCCGGTTCTTATGTATGGAAAAAAAGCAAAAAGTGGAGTGAATCTTCACGTGTTGAATACTTTTGCAGACATAGGTCAGACAATTGCAGACAATTTTGGGTGCAAGATTGCTATGGGAACAAGCAGATTGGAGGAAATATGGAAAAACAATATCATATAAAACTTTCAAGTGAAGATATAGGAAAATATGTTATTTTGCCGGGAGACCCGGGAAGATGTAAAGAGATTGCTAAATATTTTGATGAACCTAAATTTGTTACATCAAATAGAGAATATACAACATATACGGGGACTATTTTAGGAGAAAAAGTTTCAGTAACATCTACAGGAATAGGAGGCCCGTCAGCAGCAATTGCAATGGAAGAATTAGTGGCCTGTGGCGCACATACTTTTGTAAGAATAGGAACTTGCGGAGGAATTAATACTAAAGTTAAGTCAGGTGATATGGTTATAGCAACAGGCGCAATAAGAATGGAGGGGACAAGTAGGGAGTATGCTCCAATAGAATATCCTGCAGTACCTGATTTTCAGGTTGCTACAGCGTTGGTTCAGGCGTGCAAAGAGTTAAATAAACCATATCATTGTGGAGTTGTTCAGTGTAAGGATTCTTTTTATGGACAGCATAATCCTAACAGAATGCCAGTTTCTTATGAACTACTTAACAAATGGGAAGCCTGGAAAAGGTTAGGTGTACTTGCAAGTGAAATGGAATCAGCAGCTTTGTTTACTGTTGCAGATTCTTTGGGGGTAAGATGTGGTTCTGTTTTCAATGTTATTTGGAATCAGGAAAGAAAAGCATTAGGGTATGAGGAACCGGACTGTCTAGATACTGACATTGCTGTCAGAGCAGCGGTTTTGGCAATAAAACTATTAATAGAGGAAAGTAAAAATGACAGATAATGAAAAAATAAGGTCTACGCTAAGTAAAAAAGTAAAAAAAACAAAAGATTCTTTTCATACAGCATATAATAAACATACAATTTATATGTATATTGTAGTTGCCTTGGTGTTAACCTTTATAGTTGAAATGATTGCAGGTATTGCAGCTTTTGATCACTCAAAGATGTATGGAGTTTATTTTCTTATAGGTTCTCCATATGTGTTCATATGTAATGCATTTATAGTTATGATGACGTTATCTTTTACACTTTTGTTGAGAAAACGTATTTTTTGGATTAGTGTAATTTCAGTAATGTGGATAATACTTGGAGTTACCAACGGTGTGCTTGTGGCAACAAGGGTAACACCACTTACTGCATCAGATTTCAGATTAATTGACAGTGCTTTTTCAATTATGGACAAGTATTTTTCTATTTGGCAGATTATTCTTGTTGTAATTGGAGTAATAGCAGCTTTGGCAGTTCTTGTGTTACTGTTTTTCAGGGCACCAAAAGTAGATCATAAGATTAAGTATGGACGAAACATAGTTGCAATTGTTTTAATATGGGTTATTGGAATGGGTGCAATTAATTTGGGAATTGCTTCAGGTCTTATTAATAAGAAATTTGGAAACTTAAGAGATAGTTATTTTAAATATGGCTTTGCATACTGTTTTACTAACAGCGTTTTAAATACGGGAATACAGAAGCCTAAAAATTATTCAGCAAGCTCAATTAAAAAGATTGTTGATGAAGAAGAAAGTCAGGCAACGGAGGCAACAGAGAAGACACCTAATATTATTTTTCTTCAGTTAGAGTCATTCTTTGACCTTAATAATATGACAAATATTAAGCTTTCAGATAATCCTGTACCTAATTTCGAAAAATTATACAATGAGTGTCCAAGTGGATATTTAACTGTTCCGGTAGTTGGAGCAGGAACTGTAAATACTGAATTTGAAATAATGACAGGAATGAACCTTGACGATTTTGGCTCAGGAGAACTTCCATTTAAGACTGTTTTAACAAATCATACAAGTGAAAGCATTTGCTATAACTTAAAAGAATACGGTTACAAATGTCACGCAATTCATAATAATACAGCAACATTTTATGGAAGAAATAAGGTATTTTCTAACCTTGGTTATGATACATTTTCGTCTATAGAAACTATGAATATTACAGAATTTACTCCAACAGGATGGGCAAAAGATAAGTTCTTAAAAGATGAAATTTTGGATACACTTGATCTTACAACTGAGCAGGATTTTATTTATGCAATTTCAGTTCAGGGACATGGGTCATATAGTGTTGACGACAGCTACGAATCAAAAATCAAAGTTACAGGTTTAGATGACGAAAGCTTAACAAGGGAATATGAATATTATGCCGACCAGACCAGGGAAATGGATAAGTTTATAGGAAGTCTTGTTAAGGCTTTAAAGAAACGTAAAGAGGAAACCATACTTGTTATGTACGGAGATCATTTACCGTCTCTTGGTATAACTGCCGAAAATCTAAAGAATAAGAACGTATATCAGACTCAGTATGTTATTTGGAGTAATTTTGACAATGATTATTACAAAAACAAAAAGGTTAAGGCTTATCAGTTAGAGTCAAGAATTTTAAAGCCGCTTAAGATGACAGCCGGGGTTATTAATAACTATACACAGTTCCATAGAAAGGACAGTGATTATAAGGAGAACCTTAAAAATTTAGCATATGACATGCTTTATGGTGATAATTATGCCAGTGGCGAGGAAAATCCTTATGTTGCAACAGATTTGCAACTAGGAATACATCCGGCAAGGTTAACAAACATACAGCAGGTATATGAAGATGATGTTATAGACGGATTTTTCTATGGTGAAAATTTTAATACTTACAGTAAGGTTTACATTAACGATGAAGAAATGGAAACAGACTTTATTGATAACAATACGTTAATGGTAAGAGACTGTAACATTAAATATGGCGACAAAGTAGTTGTATGTCAGCAGGACGCAGATGGAGTAATTTTAACTCAAACAGATGAGTTTACTTATAGTGAAGATGAAATTAAACCACCTAATTATACGCCACCTGAAACAAAAAAGGCGAAAGCAACTAAAAAGTCAAAGAAATCTAAAAAGTCAAAGAAGAATAAGGAAGCAGAAACAACTTCTAAATAAAAGAATTTTAAACTTAAAAAATATGAATATATATGTTTTTTCTCCATTACAATATAATAAATGTAGTGGAGTTTTTTTGTTATGAAAAAAATGATAGCAATAGTAATGGTAATTGTAATAATATCGCAGGTTCCTGTTTTTGGCGAAGAAAGTCATGAACTTAATATTGATTCAAAATCATGCGTATTAATGGAAAGCAGAACAGGAATGGTTTTGTATGAAAACAATCAGAATGAAAAACTTAGTCCTGCAAGCATAACCAAAATAATGACTTTGGTACTTATTTTTGATGCAATACATAGTGGAAAAATAAAGCTTACGGATGTGGCAACAACAAGTGCTTATGCCAAAAGTATGGGAGGCTCTCAGGTTTTTCTGGAAGAGGGAGAAACCCAGACTGTGGAAACACTTATAAAGTGTATTATTATTGCTTCCGGAAATGATGCTTCTGTTGTAATGGCAGAAATGATAGCAGGTTCGGAAGAAGCATTTGTTAAGAAAATGAATGAAAGGGCAAAAAGTCTTGGAATGAACAACACTCATTTTATTGACTGCTGCGGGCTTACGGATTCTGATGACCATTATACAACTGCAAAGGATGTGGCTTTAATGTCCAGAGAGTTAATTGAAAAATATCCTGAAATATTTAAGTATTCGACAATATGGATGGAGTCAATAACCCATAAGACAAAGGCGGGAGAGAAAGAATTTGTACTGTCTAATACCAATAAGCTTTTAAAAATCAATCAGTATGTAAAAGGTCTTAAAACAGGAAGCACCTCAAAAGCAAAATATTGTGTGTCAACGGTGGCAGAAAAGGATGGCGTTCAGTTAATTGCCGTGGTTATGGCTGCACCTGATTATAAAATAAGATTTAAGGAATCAGAAAAACTGATTAATTACGGATTTTCCAATTGTAAGGTTTACACTGACAATGACGGATATAAAACGAAAATAAAAGTAACCAATGGAAAGAAAGACAAAGTTGACATTTCAACTAACAGGTTTTCTTACGTAGATACAAAAGGAAGGGATCTTTCAAAAGTAACAAAAAAGGTATTTGTAAATAAAAAAGTGAAGGCTCCTGTTAAGAAAAATCAAAAAGTAGGCTATATTGAATATTATCTTAATGACAAATCAATTGGAAAAAGTGACATAGTAAGTGTTAAAAATGTGGAAAAAGCGGACTATTTTCATACAATAAAATCCTTTGGCTTGCGATTACTACAATTACAGTATTCTTAAAAACTATTGAAAAAAACAGGTTTTTTTTGTAAAATCATAAATTGTACTAAAAGAAGAGAGAAAATTATGGAATTAGAAGTTAAGTTACAGGTTTTTGAAGGACCTTTAGATTTATTATTACATTTAATTGAAAAGAATAAAGTAGATATATATGACATTCCAATTGTTGAAATTACGGAACAGTATCTTGATTATGTAAGCAAGATGCCTAAAGATGATTTGGATTTGGCAAGTGAGTTTCTTGTAATGGCAGCAACTCTTATTGATATTAAGAGTAAGATGCTTCTTCCTAAAGAAGTTGATGAGAATGGTGAAGAGATTGATCCAAGAGCAGAACTTGTTGAAAAGCTGATTGAGTATAAGGTATACAAGTATGCGGCTGTGGAACTGCGCGACATGCAGGTTTATGCAGGAAAGTCATTATATAAAGAACCTACAATTCCTGACGAGGTGGCAAAATATGCACCTCCGGTAGATTTAGATAATCTTCTTAAGGACGTAGACCTTGAAAAATTAAATGAAATTTTTAAAAAAGAAAAATATTTAATTGTTCATTCTCATATTAATACTTTATCTGTATTCCCGTTAAGAATAGCAAAAAAAAATAAGATTCAGGTAAGAATAGCACATTCACATAGTACAACTAATAAAAGTGAATGGAAAAAAAATATAATAAAAAATTTTTTGAAACATTTGCTTGAAGAACAAAGTTCAAAGATGGAAGTTATTGTTTCATTTTTGGCGGTGCTTGAATTAATTAAAATAGGTCAGATTGAGGTTCATCAGGAAAGAACATTTGACGATATTTATATTGATTCAATAGAATAATATACTAGGCAGGTTTAATATATGGAAATAAATTACGAAGCACAGATTGAGGCCATTCTTTTTACAATGGGTGAATCTGTTGAAATTACAAAAATAGCTAAGGCTTTAGAATTAAAGCCCGGCGAAGTTAAGAAGATTGTAAAATCAATGCAGGAGAAAATGAACGACAGTTCAAGAGGAATAAAAATCATAGAATTAGACGGTGCGTACCAAATGTGTACTAAGCCTGAAATGTATGAGGCGTTAATCAGAGTTGCAAAGCAGCCTAGAAAGCAGGTTTTAACAGATGTTTTAATGGAAACTTTGTCGATTATTGCATATAAGCAGCCTATAACAAAATCTGAAATTGAAAGAATCAGAGGTGTAAAATCTGATTTTGCTGTAAATAAGCTTGTTGAATACGAATTGGTTCAGGAAGTGGGAAGAATGGATACACCGGGAAGACCCTTATTGTTCGGTACAACAGAGGAATTCTTAAGAAGATTTGGTGTTGAATCAGCCGATAGCCTTCCAATGGTTAATCCTGATGTAATCGAAGAATTTAAGCAGGAAGCTGAGGAAGAAGTAACATTAAAATCTAACGATTAAGATTAGTGTATAATTTGATTTAATAACAAAGGAGTTATTTTAAGACCAATTTGAAAGAATATGGTTTTGAGATAGCTCTTTTTTGCATATATTTTATAGATTACATAAAATGGTAATAACATAAATTGAGAATTGGAAGTAAATTAAAAAATTATTTAAAGAATAGTTCTTTAAATTATTCAGGAAAAATATTTATATGCGTTTGTTTAATAATATGCATTACAATAAATTTTTTAAAGGTCAATAGTTTTGGAAAAGATTTAGACCTTAAATCAAAATCAGCAGTTTTGATAGATGGAAATACGGGAAGAATTCTTTATGGCAAAAATGAAAATGAAAAAATGCCAATGGCAAGCACAACTAAGATTATGACTTGTATAGTGGCACTTGAAAGTGGAAAGATGAATCAGATTATTAAAGCTTCTTCTAAGGCTGTATCAATGCCAAAGGTAAAAATGTATGCAAAGAAGGGGGAACAGTACTATCTAAAGGATTTACTATATGCAATGATGCTTGAAAGTTTTAATGATGCGGCAATGATTGTGGCAGAAGGGATTGGTGGCAGTCAGGAAGAATTTGCAAAAATGATGAATAAAAAAGCAAAAGAAATAGGGGCAAAGAATACTAATTTCGTCACTCCTAACGGACTTGACGCTGACAATCATTATTCCACGGCATATGATATGGCATTAATTGGTGCATATGCCACAAAGAATAAACAATTCAATGAAATTACTAATACTAAAGCTTATTCTTTTACTGATGTTTCCGCAAAGAGAAGTATTACAGTAAATAATAAAGATATGTTTTTGGCTATGGATAATGAGGCAATAGGAATAAAAACAGGTTTTACGGGAAAGGCAGGATATTGCTTTGTTGGAGCTGTAAAAAGTAATGGCAGACATTTTGTAAGCTGTGTTCTTGCCTGTGGCTGGCCTCCTAATAAAAGCTACAAGTGGAAAGATACAACAACATTAATGAATTATGGGAAGAGGGAATATAACGAGAAAAAAATAATAGCTTCCGGAACAAAGTTTCAAATAGAAATTCCTAATGGAACAAAAAAGAAAATCAATGTAGGAGTAAGTGAAGGTTATACGACACTTATTTCAGAAGATGACAATGTTAAATCGGAAACAAATTTTAATTATAAACTGCCAATAAAAAAATGGGATATTGTTGGAAATATTATAATAACCATTAATGGGAAAAAGACAAAAAAGATTATGCTGTACGCTTTTGAAAATGTGGAAAAATATGATTATAGATTTGTACTTAAAAAAATAATGAAAAAATTTTTCCTGTTTTACTTATGAATTTATATGTGGTATATTTATACCAAAAATGTATTTAGGTTTTTGAGTGTAAAAAACTCAAGCAAACTTGAAATGGAGGAACTATGAAATTTACAAAGATGGAAGGCTGTGGCAATGACTATGTATATGTTAATGGCTTTGACACAAAAATAGAAGATCCAAATAAATTATCAGAAATAGTAAGCAACAGACATTTTGGAATCGGTTCAGATGGACTTATCGTTATTAATCCGTCAGATGTTGCAGATTTTAAAATGAGTATGTATAATGCAGATGGTTCAGAAGGCAAGATGTGTGGTAATGGCATACGTTGTGTTGCAAAATATGTATATGACAATAAGATGACTGACAAAACTACAATTACAGTAGAAACTTTATCAGGAATTAAAACATTAGTTTTAAATGTTGAAGATGACAAGGTTAAAACTGTTAGGGTTAATATGGGAAGTCCAATTTTGGAATCTGCTAAAGTACCTGTAGTTTCAGAAAAGGATAAGGTTATAGATGAACCTGTTATGGTTAACAATAAAGAATACAGAATTACATGCGTTTCAATGGGAAATCCTCATGCAATTACTTTTGTCGATGATATAGATTCTTTAGATATTGAACATATTGGACCAATGTTTGAAAAGAAAGAAATCTTCCCTGAGCAGGTTAATACTGAATTTATTCAGGTTGTAAGCAGAGATGTTATAAAAATGCGTGTCTGGGAAAGAGGTTCAGGAGAAACATTAGCCTGCGGTACAGGTGCATGTGCCAGCGTTGTGGCATGTGTTTTAAATGGCTTAACAGAAGACAATGTTACTGTTAAACTTTTAGGCGGTGACTTATTTATTGAGTATAACAGGGATGAAAATACTGTTTATATGACAGGTCCTGCAAGAATAACTTTTACAGGGGAGTTTAATTACTAATTTTGGAGTTACTTTAAAATTATGATACAAAGGTTTGGTGAAAAAAATGAAATTAAAAGATTTATTAACTAAATTAGAATATAAGGTTGTTAAGGGCAGCGATACTATTGAAGTATCACATTTACAGAATGACTCAAGAAAAGTAAGTGATGGAGATGCTTTTGTTTGTATTAAAGGTGCAGGTTTTGACGGTCACGAATTTATAAGAGATGTTGTTTCTAAGGGAGCAGTAGCAGTTGTTGTTATGGAGGATGTGGAAGTTGATGAAGATGTAACAGTTGTTAAAGTAGACGATACACGATTAGCTTTAGCATGTATGTCTGCAGACTATTTTGGAAATCCTGCTGAAAAACTTATTACTATTGGTATTACAGGAACTAAGGGAAAAACAACAACTACATATATGGTTCGTTCAGTACTTGAAAGCGTTGGCATTAAGACAGGACTTATTGGAACAATTGAAACAATAATAGGCGATGAAGTCACTCCTGCGAAGAATACAACACCTGAATCATATGTTGTTCAGGAAATTTTTGCAAAAATGGTTGAACAGGGATGCAAGTGTGTAGTTATGGAAGTTTCATCTCAGGGACTTATGCTTCACAGAGTTTCAGGCTTTACATTTGATTATGGTATTTTTACAAATATTGAGCCTGATCATATCGGACCTAACGAGCATAAAGATTTTGACGATTACCTTCATTGCAAGAGCATGCTTTTAAAGCAATGTAAACATGGGATTGTAAATATGGATGCTGATTTTATAGACAGAGTTTTGGAAGGTCATACCTGTGACATTGAAACATATGGTGTAAACGGTGATTATGATTTTAAGGCACAGGATATTAAATTATTTACAAAGCCGGGATGCTTATGCGTATCTTATGACTTAAAGGGTAAGATGGACTTTCCTGTTGAAATTCATGTTCCGGGAATGTTTAGTGTATACAATTCATTGTGTGCCATTGCTATTTGCAGTCACTTTACAGAAAATGTTGAAAAGATACAGACAGCTCTTGAAAATGTAAAAGTTAAGGGCAGAGTGGAAATCATTCCTATATCAAAGCGATTCACTCTTATGATCGACTATGCTCATAATGCAATGAGCCTTGAGAGCCTTCTTACAAGTCTTAAACAGTACAATCCAAAGAGACTTGTAACAGTCTTTGGATGTGGTGGAAACCGCTCAAAAGAAAGAAGATTTGAAATGGGGGAAGTTTCATCAAGATTATCAGACTTTACAATTGTTACTTCTGATAATCCAAGATTTGAGGAACCTATGGATATTATTAATGATATATTAGTAGGGGTTAAAAAAGCTGACGGTGAATATGTTACTGTTCCTGACAGAAAGGATGCCATCAGATATGCAATTCTTAATGCAAAAGATGGAGACGTAATTATTCTTGCCGGAAAGGGTCATGAAGATTATCAGGAAATCAAAGGCGTAAAACATCCGATGGATGAAAGAGTTTTAATTAAAGAAATTATGGAAGAAGATCAGGTTAAGGCTATTTTATAAGCTTTAATATTTAATATAGTATATTAACTAATGAAAGAGAGAAAAGAGTTATGTGTGGAATTTGTGGATTTATAGGTGAAGTTGATGACAGCAAAAAAGTCCTAAAACAGATGATGGATAAAATTGCTCACAGAGGACCAGATGATGAAGGTATGTATGTGGATAAGCATGCTGCAATCGGACATAGAAGACTTAGTATTATTGATTTAAGTCACGGTGCCCAGCCAATGTACAATGAAACAGGAGATGTGGCAATTGTATTTAACGGTGAGATTTATAATCATTTGGAAATAAGAAAGGAACTTATAGCAAAAGGTCACAAGTTTGCCAATGATTCAGATACAGAATGTCTTATTCACGGATATGAAGAATATGGAACAGATTTGTTATCTAAGTTAAGAGGTATGTTCGCGTTTGTAATATGGGATACAAGAACTAATACAATGTTTGGTGCAAGAGACCATTTTGGAATTAAGCCTTTTTATTACTCATTATTTAATAAGACTTTAATTTTTGCATCAGAAACAAAGTCTATTTTGGAATTTCCGGGATTTAAGAAAGAATTAAATGAAGAAGCTTTAGAACAGTATTTAAGCTTCCAGTATTCAGTATTACCTGAAACATTCTTTAAGGGGATATTCAGACTTCCTGCAGGACATTATATGATTTTCAAAGACGGGAAATTAGATGTTCAGAGATATTTTGATCCAATGATGGAACCTGCTATGGATGGCGACCTTGAGAAAACAGTAAGCGAGATTGAAGAAGTTGTACATGATACAGTTGATGTTCATATGATAGCTGATGTTGAAGTTGGTTCATTGCTTTCAAGTGGTGTTGACTCAAGTTATGTTGTTTCAGAATTTCCAGGTGATAAAACATTTACAGTAGGATTCTTAGATAAACAGAGTAAATATAATGAAATCAGATATGCTGAAGGTCTTGTAAGAGAATTAGGCAAGAAGAATTATAACAAGAACATTGACAGTGAAGAATATTTTAAGTCTATTCCAACTGTTATGTATTATATGGATGAGCCATTGGCTGATCCATCATGTATTGCACTTTATTTTGTTGACAAGCTGGCAGCGGAGCAGATTAAGGTTGTTTTGTCAGGTGAAGGTGCCGATGAATTTTTCGGTGGATATAATATTTACCATGAACCTATTTCTCTTAAAGGATATCAGAAGATTCCTAAGTGTGTAAGAAAGGGACTGGCAGCAGTTGCAAAGAAGATGCCTGATATTAAGGGAAGAGATTTTATAATCAGAGGAAGCAAAACAGTAGAAGAAAGATTTATTGGAAATGCTAATATGTTCTCAGTAGAAGATAGAGAAAAGCTATTAAAAACTAAACTTACGCATAAGACACCACAGGATATTGTGGCTGATGCTTATAAGAAAGTTTCGCATTTAAATGATATTGCAAAAATGCAGTACATTGATACTAACTTCTGGCTTCAGGGAGATATTTTGTTAAAGGCTGATAAGATGAGTATGGCTCATTGCCTTGAATCAAGAGTTCCATTCCTTGACGTTAAGGTATTTGATTACGCAAAGAAGCTTCCAATTGACTTTAGATGCAATGATGAAGCAACAAAGAGAGCTTTCCGTATTGCGGCAAAGAGACATATTCCGGAAGCTACAGCTAACAAGAAGAAACTTGGTTTCCCTGTTCCTATCCGTGTTTGGTTAAAGGAAGATAATTATTACAACAAGGTTATGGAAACGTTAACAGGAGAAGCTGCACAGAAGTTCTTTAACACAGATATTTTAGTGAAATTAATGGAAGATCACAGAGCAGGAAAGGCTGATAACAGCAGAAGAATCTGGACTGTTTATGTATTCCTTGTATGGTATAAGGTTTATTTTGAAGATGAAGACTTTAGACCAATTAATCAGGATTGGATTGATAATAGAGTTAGAACTGCATAGTAGATTCTGTGGTGGCTTGGAACAATATTACAAAGTGAAAAGTTTGTATAAAAAAACTAAAAAATTAATTTTTTTATTGCCTCGAAATATTGTTTTTCGGGGCAATATGTAAATATCAGGCAAAAAATGAAAAAATAAGTAAAAAAGTATCTTCTTTTACTTGATATTTGACAAGAAAAAGGTTAAACTTTAATAGGCAAAAAATTGGTTGTTTGCTACGCATGATTTATTTCATGTAACAATATATATAATGGAGGACTGACTTATGAGTACATCAGCTAAAGTTACAGCAAGACAGAGAATTGAAAATCTTCTTGATGATAACAGTTTTGTTGAAATCGGTGCTTATGTAAAAGCAAGAAATACTGATTTTAACATTCAGGCCAAGGATACTCCATCTGACGGCGTTATTACCGGATATGGTGTTATCAATGGTGGTTTAGTGTATGTTTACAGCCAGGATGCGTCAGTACTTGGCGGTTCTGTAGGCGAAATGCACGCTAAAAAAATTGCAAGTCTTTACGATATGGCAATGAAAACAGGTTCACCTGTTATCGGTCTTATCGACAGCACAGGACTTAGACTTCAGGAATCTGTAGACGGCTTAAATGCTTTCGGACAGATTTATATGAAGCAGTCACTTGCATCAGGAGTAATCCCAACAGTTACAGCTATTTTCGGTAATTGTGGTGGCGGATTAAGTATTGTTGCAGGACTTTCAGATTTTACTTTCATGGAAGTTGAAAATGCACAGTTATTCGTTAACTCACCTAATGCAATTACAGAAAACAGAAAAGAAATCTGTGACAATGCATCAGCTAAGTTCCAGAGTGAAGAAGCAGGAAATGTTGATTTCGTAGGAACAGAAGCTGAAGTAATCGAAGGAATCAGAAACTTAGTTTCTGTATTACCATCAAATAATGAAGATGAAGCTTCAGATTTAGAATGCTATGATGATTTAAACAGAGCAGCAGAAGGAATTGAAAACTGTGGTGAAGATACATTATTGGCATTAGAAAATATTTCTGATGACGGCTTTATTATTGAAGCAAAGAGAAACTATGCACCTGAAATGGTTACAGCTTTCATTAAGCTTAATGGAGCTACAGTAGGTGCGGTTGCAAATAGAACAAAGGTTTATGATGATGACATGAACGTTGCAGCAGAATTCGATGCTAAGCTTACAGCTAAGGGATGCAACAAAGCTGCTGAATTTGTAAATTTCTGTGATGCATTTAATATTCCTGTTCTTACACTTACAAACGTAAATGGATTTGCAGCAACAATGTGTCAGGAAAAAAATGGCGCTAAGGCTTCATCAAAACTTGTTTATGCATTTGCTAATGCAACAGTACCAAAGGTTAACTTAATCATTGGTGATGCAATCGGAAGTGCTTACGTAACAATGAACAGCAAGGCTACAGGAGCTGACATCGTTTATGCATGGCCAACAGCTAAGGTTGGTATGATGGAAGCAAAGAGCGCTGTTGAAATTATGTATGCAGACGAAATTGCTAATGGAGATGCAAATCAGGTTATTAATGAAAAGGTTGCTGAATACCAGAACTTACAGGGTAGCGTAATGTCTGCTGCTGCAAGAGGATATGTTGACAGCATTGTTGAACCGATTGACACAAGAAAGTATTTAATCGGTGCATTTGAAATGTTATACACAAAGTTTGAAGAAAGACCTGGTAAAAAACACGGAACAGTGTAAGTGAGGTGCAAATATGAAATTAACAAAAAAATTACGTTTTTTATTTAGCCTGACTGCTTTACTTGTTTGCATGTGTATGAGTACAGTGGCAGTTAATGCCGACACTTTAGGTGATTATGCCGTTGAAACAACAACATCAGCAGACTCACTTGAAAAATACGCAGGTGGAAAGATTTCTTTGGCAGATGCAAAGACACTTGTTCAGAACTATGTATCATTAGTTCAGCAGTTATCAACAATGACTGAAAGTGAAAGAGAATATGTTGAAGAAAACTATTCAAGCCAGCCACAGACAGTTGCAATTATTCAAGCATATAACAAAAGTGTTGATACAGAAAAATATGGAGCTTTCGTTTCATCAAAGGACGATGTAAAAGTTGTTGAAAACAAAGATGAGGACGGTACAGATGCAGTAGATGTTACAGTAACATTGGCATTTGAAAAGAAAGATTATATTTTAACATTACATGTTGATTGCTTTGATACAATTGGAGCATCAGTAAATACAGTTACAATTAAAGCTAAAGGTGAAGGCGAAGAGTCATTGGTAGAAAAGATGGCTGACGCTGCCGGAAATACTTTAATGGGTATGGGAACAGTATTCTTGGTTCTTATATTTATCTCATTACTTATTTCATGCTTTAAGTTTGTTCCGCAGATTATGGATAAATTATCTAAGAAATCTTCAGTTGTAGAAAAACCTGAAGTTGTGGAAGAAATTAGTGAAACAGTTACAGCTAATGAAGAAGATGATTCAGAATTAATAGCAGTAATCGCAGCAGCCATAGCTGCAAGCGAACAGACATCAACTGATAGCTTTGTAGTAAGATCTATCAGAAGACGTTAGTACACTTATGTATATTTAGGAGGAATTAATAATGAAAAGTTATACAATTACAGTAAACGGAAATGTATATGATGTTACTGTTGAAGAAACAGGAAGCACAGCAAGCGCACCTGTAAGACCTGCTGCAAAGGCAGCTCCTGCAGCTAAGGCTGCTCCAACTCCTGCACCTGCTGCATCAGGAGCAGAAGGAAGCATTAAGGTTACAGCTCCAATGCCAGGTAAAGTTTTATCAATTAGTGCTAACCCTGGACAGGCAGTAAAGAAGGGCGAAACAATTTTAGTATTTGAAGCAATGAAAATGGAAAATTCAGTAGTTGCTCCTGAAGATGGAACAGTTGCAAGCATCGTAGTTGCAGTTGGTGATTCTTTTGAAGCAGGCGCTACATTAGCCTCATTGAACTAATCAATATTTTTATTGAACTTAGGAGGTAACTTATGAACTTTTTAGATACACTGGAAAACTTGGTTAATCAGACAGCATTTATGAGCCTTACAGTAGGCAACTATATAATGATCGTCGTTGCTTGTGTTTTCCTATATTTAGCAATAAAAAAAGGATATGAACCTTTACTTTTGGTTCCTATCGCTTTTGGTATGCTTTTGGTAAATATGTATCCTGATATTATGAAAGTACCTGCTGATGGTGAAGCAGGCGGTTTACTTCATTACTTCTATTTGTTAGATGAATGGAGTATTTTACCATCACTTATTTTCATGGGTGTAGGAGCTATGACTGACTTTGGACCGCTTATTGCAAATCCAAAGAGTTTCCTTTTAGGAGCTGCAGCACAGTTTGGCATTTACTCAGCATACTTCTTGGCTATTTTAATGGGATTCAACGGTATGGCAGCTGCATCAATTTCAATTATTGGTGGAGCCGACGGACCTACATCAATCTTCCTTGCAGGTAAGCTTGGACAGACTGAGTTACTAGGACCTATTGCTGTTGCGGCATATTCATATATGTCATTGGTTCCAATTATTCAGCCACCTATTATGAGATTATTTACAACTGAAAAAGAAAGAAAGATTAAGATGGAACAGCTTAGACCTGTTTCACAGCTTGAAAAAATCTTATTCCCTATTATAGTTACAATCGTTGTAGTTATGATTTTACCAACAACAGCACCATTGGTTGGTATGCTTATGTTAGGTAACTTATTCAGAGAATCAGGTGTTGTAAAACAGTTACAGGAAACAGCATCAAACGCACTTATGTACATTGTAGTTATTTTGCTTGGTACAAGTGTTGGTGCAACAACTAGTGCAGAAGCATTCTTAAATGTTGATACATTGAAGATTGTAGTATTAGGTTTAGTTGCATTCGCAGTTGGTACAGCGGCAGGTGTATTATTTGGAAAACTTTTGTGTGTAGCTACACACGGAAAAGTAAATCCATTAATTGGTTCAGCAGGTGTTTCTGCCGTACCAATGGCAGCCAGAGTTTCACAGAAAGTCGGAGCAGAGGCTGATCCTACAAACTTCCTTTTAATGCATGCTATGGGACCTAACGTTGCCGGAGTTATTGGTACAGCGGTAGCTGCAGGTACATTTATGGCTATATTTGGCGTTTAATATTGATAACGGAGGAAAATAAAATGGCAGAAAAAAGACCAGTAAAAATTACTGAAACAATATTACGTGATGCTCATCAGTCATTGATTGCCACAAGAATGCCTACTGAAGAAATGCTTCCAATTATCGACAAGATGGATAAAGTTGGATATCATGCAGTAGAATGCTGGGGCGGTGCAACATTTGATGCTTCACTTAGATTTTTAAAAGAAGATCCATGGGAAAGACTTAGAAAGTTAAGAGATGGATTTAAGAACACAAAATTACAGATGCTTTTCAGAGGACAGAACATTTTAGGATATAGCCATTATTCAGATGATGTTGTTGAATACTTTGTTCAGAAGTCATTAGCAAACGGAATTGATATTATCAGAATTTTCGATTGCTTAAATGATTTAAGAAACCTTGAAACAGCAGTTAAAGCAGCTAATAAAGAAGGCGGACATGCACAGATAGCTCTTTCATACACATTAGGTGATGCTTACACACTTGATTATTGGAAAGAAACAGCTAAGAGAATCGAAGATATGGGTGCTAACTCACTTTGTATCAAAGATATGGCAGGTCTTCTTACACCTTACAAGGCTACAGAATTAGTACAGGCTTTAAGAGAAGG
>ENA-OPDD01001264-OPDD01001264.1-human-gut-metagenome-genome-assembly--contig:-NODE-1264-length-17469-cov-4.328701_pt1 | contig 17469 bp, 10 predicted proteins | sample MGYA00241574_ERZ501499 | MGnify/ENA primary metagenome ERZ501499 (study PRJEB25962, sample SAMEA2042576) | human gut metagenome | biome: human gut; feature: human-associated habitat; material: faeces...
GTTACGATTTTCGCTTGTTTTCTAATTGCAACACTAAGATAAGTGAAAAATCTGAAACGGCAAAATCCTGGGCAACTTTTTGTTGCTCAGGAACTTATAAATAAAGTTATAAAGTTAAATTATAGTGTTGCGGAATTAAGGTTTATAGAAGTTGCGTATGAGTGCCGTAAGCAGAAGAAACACCGTGTTTTCTCCCATGAAGGATTTTGGAAGCCTGTTCCAGCCGAATCCGTTATTCATTTCATCGAAGATGCGTTCCTTCCCTCCACGGAGGTTATAGAATTTGACAATCTCTTTCTCGGAAGACTCGTAGTCATTTGTAAGGATGCAGCGGTAGGTGTATTCGCCTTCCCACAGGTCAATCTCACCGTCAATTCGCTTCTGCCTTTGGATTACAAGACGGTATGCCCTCCCTTTCCATTTCTCAACAAGAATGGAGTTCAGTTCAAACTCAATGCCGCCCAGTTCCTCTCTCTTCCACCCTCTGAGTGCAAAGATGTCATCGTAGAGCGAACCGCAGCGGTTGGCGCGGATATAGAAAGTCATGCAATGCTTTCCGACCTCTTCCACAATTTCCTCTGAGCAGGATCCGCAATCTGCCCTGAAACGATTGACTGTCAATCCTTTCTGTTCAATCCTCTCAAAGAATCTCCTCAACGTGTCCTTCTGGTGGAAACGAACGTTAGTGTTGCCGTCGCTGTTCTCTATGCCGACAATCATGTCGCCAATGACAGCCACACCTGGACGGTACCCGAGAAACTTCTTGTATGTGGGTTTCGCATCAAACTTCTCAGCCTCTATGAACTGGTGGTCGAAGTCAACGTCATACCCCTCGCCCTCTTTCAGCTGCCCTGTGGACAATAGGCAATTGAGGAGCAGTGTATTCAGCATGTCTGCCGTGTTGAAGTCGTAGGTCTTGCCAGTGTCGGATGTGTAGGAAATGTTATCCTGGGTCAGTTCCTTTATGGCTCTGAGAATCGTGTCGGCACTGCATGTGCGAAATGTCGGATGAAGCGAGAGGTGGTACATCAGATGAGTGGTGACATCCTCTATGCATGAGCCGCCACAGAAATAAACGCTCATAAGCGAACGGATGATTTCGCTGTATTGATAACCATACAGCCTGCATCTCATACCGAGAGTTGAGTCGATTACAGATGAGAGATTGGAGTCAAATAGCTCCATTATTGAAAAAATTCCTCCAAAAGGAGAGAGTTTCTCAGATTTTATTGCTACCTTTACCATGTCTGTCGGGTTTGATACATATTTTGATTTGCAACACTAAGATAGGTGAAAAATCTGACATGGCAAAATCCTGAGCAACTTTTTGTTGCTCAGGTACTTAAAAAGTTATATTTGTAATAGTGTTGCGGAATTAAGGTTGATATAAAACGACAAACTCTACCAGCAGACTCATTTTTGATCTCTTTTATAATTTCATCTTTGCGGGCATTATTCCCATCACCATCTTTTAGATAGCAATCAATAACAGTAAAATTTCGGGAACCATGTTTGATATAGAACATATCCCCTCGAATATCTCCCTCTGGGAATGAATAAGACTTTACTATGGACATGCTAATTTAATTTAAAATGTTTATACTTAAAATGGCAAACTATATGCCGAATGTCTTTCTACAATCAAAAACTGACAAAAAGTCAGTGCTTGGCACATTTTCTTATTTGACATAATGGTGGATGTAGTTCATCATTATGTCCTCCGAAACAACATCACAACTTTTAAAGAAATATAGTACCATTTGTGATGGTTTAAATGAATGAAAAAAGAAGTGGAATTTTGGAACAAGCTGCATCGAGAGAAGGAGAAGGTGTCAGTATTGACACTTTAATGAGTTAAGAATCAATAAAAGCGTTAAATCTTCGTCCTTTAGAATGTACCATTAAAGATTAAGGCCATATTTCTGACTTATTACTTGCAAAATATTGAGTAATAATCGGTTGCAAATACTGAATATGAAAAGAACAGTAATACGTAGAACATTAACTGTTTTTGCATTCGCATTCTCTTCACAATTCATATTTGTTGAAAATGCACTTGGGCAGAATTTAAAAGAAAACAATATCAATTATGTTGCAAAAGACGCTACAATAAATAACGTATTTAAACAGTTAAATAAACTTACCGGATTTTATTTCTTCTATAATGAATCAGTATTAAAAGATTTGAGAACAGTAAACATCCAAATTCAAAAAGGTTCAATTGAAGATATTCTGAAAAGTCTTTCACAACAAACAGGACTCTATTTTAAAAGAATTAACAACACTATTTCGGTAAGTAAAACTCCAGAACCTGAATCTAACAACAGTACTCAACAAAGAAAAAGACTGACCGGAGTAATTACAGACAGTAACGGTGAAACTATTATCGGTGCCAACATTTCAGTAAAAGGTTCAACACTAGGAACCATTACGGATGTAAACGGTAACTTTTCTCTAGAAGTTCCTAATTCGGGTATGCTAACTATATCTTATATTGGATATATCAGTAAAAATGTTCCCATTACTAATGAAAATAATATATCCATTACGCTAACGGAAGATACGCAGAAACTTGACGAAGTAGTAGTGGTAGGATATGGTGTAGTTCGCAAAAGTGATCTTACCGGTTCTGTCGGAAGTGTTAAGGCGAATATAATCGAAAGTATGCCCATCGCGCGAGTTGACCAAGCACTACAAGGTCGTGTCAGTGGTGTACAGATTACCACTTCCAATGGTGCACCAGGAGCATCAACTACCATCCGTATTCGTGGCGGCAACTCTATAAATGCTGGTAATGAGCCTTTATATGTAATTGACGGTATTATTGGAGGTGGCGATTTGAATACTATAAATCCAGCGGATATTGAATCCATTGAGGTCTTAAAAGATGCTTCATCTACGGCCATTTACGGTTCACGTGGTGCTAATGGAGTAATTCTTATCACGACTAAAAGAGGAAACGGCTCAGAAGGTGTAAAAGTATCCTACAACGGATACTACGGCTTACAAACTCCTAGTAAAACACTAGATTTGTTAAATGGCCCCGAAGCTATGGCTTTTCAAAATGAATATGCCGCCTATTATGGGCGTCCCAACCCTTTCAAAGATCCCAGTACAATTAGTGATACAAATTGGCAAGACTATATATTCCGTTCTTCTGCCCCAATTACCGATCACAATTTAAGTGTATCCCGTTCCATGAAAGATAGCAATTATTTTCTATCAGTCAACTACTTCAATCAGGACGGTATTATGTATGAATCAGGCTTTGAACGTTATCAGATACGTTTCAATGTAGACCAAAATATAGGAAAATTTCTACAACTAGGTGCAACATTAACAGCATCTATGACCAATAGAGACAACCCTATCCTTGGTGGACACAACCTTTTACCAACAGCTCCTATATATAATGAAGACGGCTCTTACTTTGACATCAATCAAATCAGTGGAAACGTCTTTAATAACCCTGTAGCACAAAAAAATTGCATTCAAGATAAAACACGTACCTATCGGGGATTAGGTAATTTATATGCCCAATTAACTTTATTCAAAAATTTAATTTTAAAAACATCCTTTGGTTTTGACATCACTAATAGTAAGCAAAATCGTTATGAATCTGTTAACCTGCCAACACGTATCTTTAATAAAGCAGGTGGATATGCCAAAGTACAAACCCAATATCCTATTACCTATCAAAATGAAAATACAATCAGTTATCATACCACTATAGGAGAACATTTCATTTCTGTATTAGGAGGCTTTACTTGGCAAAAATACAACTATGAATTTATGAATGGGTCAGCAAGTGGATTTAAAAATGACGTTAACCTCTATCATGCCATGGAAACAGGAGATCCCGTAACTCGCGATATTCAAACGGGTGAAAGTTCATGGGGACTAGTTTCATACTTGTTCCGCCTAAATTACAGTTTCAAAAATAAATATATGTTAACCATTTCAGGACGTCAGGACGGTTCTTCTCGTTTAACCGAGGGTAATAAATGGGCATTCTTTCCTTCTGTTGCTTTGGCATGGAGAGCCTCTGAAGAAAAATTCATCCAAAATTTGAAGATATTTTCTAATTTAAAGATTCGTGCCTCTTATGGAACATCAGGTAGTCAATCAATTGCTCCTTATTCTACCATTGATAAATTAAGAAGCGGCTCAACTGTCATTGGTAATCAAGAAGTTATTACTTTCTCTCCTGCTAGTTCTGCAAATAAGAATCTAGGATGGGAAAGAACTAAGCAATTTGACTTTGGTATTGATGCCGGTTTTTTAGGTGGGCGACTAAACATTGAATTAGACTATTATTACAAAAAGACAACAGATCTTTTATTAGAACGAGAGCTTCCATATCAAACAGGTTTTAATTCTATCCTTGAAAATGTCGGTGCCGTCAAAAACTACGGTTTTGAATTTACAGTAAACTCTGTAAATATTGATACTCGCAACTTTAAATGGTCGACTAACTTATCTATCTCAGCCAATAGAAATAAAATATTAAACTTAGGTGACAAAGAGTTCTTAGAAAATGGGCGAGGTTCCCGACTGATTGTCGGACAACCCATGGGTACTTTCTGGGGCGTCAAATACTTAGGAACTTGGAAAGCAAATGAAATACTAGAAGGTTCTAAACATCAGCCCGGAGATCCCAAACTACAGGACTTGAATGATGATGACATTATCAATATAAAAGACGGTCAAATTATAGGTAATGCAGAACCCAAATTCTATGGTGGTTTGAGTAATGACTTTACTTATAAAAACTGGACTTTAGGACTATTTTTTGATTTCAGTTATGGCAATGATATTTATGATTTATCGGGGCGTGATATGGAAACAGGATTTAATTGCAATGTATACGGAAGAAACAGAGATCGGTGGAGTGAGTCTAATCCTAATGGATATTACCCCAAAGCTGGCAGTGCATTTACTAACATATATGACACCTACGCAGGAGGAGAGTTTAATGGAGGTTGTAGTTTATACCTACATGACGGCTCTTATATACGACTAAAAAACATTAATTTGCAATATGAGATTCCATTGCGTAACAAAAATATCATCAAATCATTACAAGTATATGGAACCGTATCGAATCTATTTACTATTACTAAATATATGGGGTATTCACCTGATGTCAATGTAGTAGATGATTCAAGTAAAGAAGCAACTCGTCGTGGATTCGACAGTAATGCTTATCCACAAAACAGAACTTATTTAATTGGTATTAAAGCACAATTCTAACCCTCAAAATATGATTGATATGAAAAGAATTATAATAACTCTTTTGGCATTACTAACTTTATCCTTCTATTCATGTAACATATTAACGGAAGACCCTAAAGATTTCGTCTCACCACAAAACTTCTTTAAGACTGAAGATGAAGTGACATCCGCCTTATATGGAGTATATGAGAAACTCCATAATATATACATTGGAGATTATGAAAAAATCTTTATTGGAGACATTGGCGTAGATATAATGATAACCCGACAGTCTCCACGTATAGATGTCTATCAGTACTATTTGCTAGAAGCTCCAACAGTAGAATATTCCACCATGTGGAAAGACCATTATTCAGCCATTGGTGCAGCCAATATGGTTATAAACAGAATAAATGCATCTTCTAATTTAAAAGAAGAATTCAAAAACAAAATAATAGGAGAAGTACGTTTTTTAAGAGCTTTTTTTTATTATAATTTAGTTCAATTATGGGGGGATGTTCCTATGTGGTTGGATGAACTTGAACTAGAGAAAGTCTCTGCATTATCAAGAACTCCTAAAGCTGAAGTCATTTCACAAATTATCACCGATATGGAATTTGCCGCAAGCAACCTACCTCATCATTGGGAGTTAAAAAATCAGGGACGTGTTACAAAATGGTGTGCCAAAGCTATGCTATCACGTATCTGTCTACTAGAAAATCAATGGCAAAAAGCCTATGATTTATCTAAAGAAATTATCCAGTCATCACCTCATAAGCTGCTGACTAATTATAATGACATATTCAATTGGAAAAATAAGTTCAATGATGAATTAATTTTTATCGTACCTAGTTTGACAGATATCAAAGGAAGCCAAATACATTCATTTACCAATCCTCGCGGACGTGATGAAAGCAATAAAGTAGCAACTGCCTTTGCAGAAGGCAAAACAGCTTTACGTCCCGATGGCGTAAGTGTCTCTTCTTCTACCCAACTCTTCCAAGGATGGGGTATGTTCAATTCGACTAAAAACTTGCTTGCCAGCTATGAAGACGGAGATAAGCGTAAAGAAATCATGGATTGGCACAGTCTTACATTGAGTGATGGCAGTATCGTTACCTTCGACGGCGGTGATGGTGGAGGTACAGGGCATTACACTCTTAAATGGATGGCATTTGATGAAAAGGCTAACAATGGCAGCCGTGATATCCACCAAATCCGATTAGGAGAAATTTATCTAATCTTGGCAGAAGCCGCAAATGAATTAAATCAGCCAAATGAAGCTATAGAAGCTTTAAATAAACTTCGTGAACGTGCTTTCGGAGATAACGCTCATAATTATGCTTCAACACTTTCAAAAGAGGAGATTAAAAAAGCAATAGTAAATGAGAACAAATGGGAATTGGCTGGAGAAGGTGTACGCCGATGGTATCTGATTCATTGGGGATATGATTATTTATATAATGCCGTCCAAGCATTGAAAAATGAAAATCCTCAAGCAGCAAATAATATCAAGCCTCATCATATATTATTCAAAATACCGGAAGAAGAATTTATCAAGAATCCTAATTTAGGTAATAACAATCCTGGTTACTAACTTCAATAGGTATTAACTCAATATAGTTATCACTAAAAAGTTTCACCAGAGTCGGTTCAACCTACAATGGTGAGACTTTTTCCACTATCCAATTATACCCATGAACAGAATATTATATACTTTATTTGGATTAATTTGTTGCCTTATCGTACAAGCACAAATTAAATTAGAAACTCCTTCTTATTTAGTCTATTTCACAAACCAAGGAGAAATATCATACTATATAAATAAACAGGAAGTTCAACCTGATACAATTTATTTTAGAAGTGGCAAAAATACAGGCCCTCGTTTTGAAGGAGTGAGGCTTTCTTTGCAAAAATCAAATAAAAAACAAGTTATATTTAACGGTAAAAAAAATAATATCCTATACAAGATTGACTACCATGACCAAAAAGGAATATTATGCGTAAATATCTCTTTAACCAATCAAAGCCAAAAACTATTTATGCCCGAAAATGGAATTAGTCTTTGTTTAGGATTAAATACTTATATGGATAAATTTCCTGAATGGAATCAAACATACTTTCCTACTTTTTTACGAGCTGAAAGGACGCATTTTAATGGCTATTTTATGACCCCAGAAGGAAAAATATTAACCATAGCTTCTCCTGACCCTATTGCTTCATGGCATTATAATTATGAACAATTGACTATGGTAATGCAAGGTAAACAAATAAATGAGTGCCTGCACCGCATTTATAGTGTCAATCTCGATTTATTACATCCTCTTCCACTCCCTCAAAGACACCCGCAAAACCTTTATGCACTACAATCGGGAGAAACAAAAACAATACGTTTATTTATTAAACCTTCCGCAAAATTAGAAGAAGTAAATTCTGATTTATTCACCTTAACAAATGCACCTGTCTTAGCAGCCAAATACTACACCGTTCCTGTAAATCAAGATTTCGAAGGAGAAATATGGAGCAATGAATTGGCACGATTTGAAATTCAAACACCCCGCAATGAAATTGATTCCATCCACACAAAGGTATTAAAAGGATATAAAAAGAAATGGAATTACCATCCCTACTCGGGCGAAGGCATGTATACTGTTACAGCAACAGATATCAATGGCAAAATCAGTGAAATGAAACTATATGTACGTCCCGATTTTGATTTCTATTTGAACCAAGCCCGTACAGAAGCCTTAAGAATACGCCCTACAAGTACCCATCATGCAGAATGTTTTTATCCACTTTATACTTATTTCCTAGCTCGTCGTTATCAGCCAAATGCTCAAACTGATTCAATCGCTGAAAAAGTATACAACCAAATTTTTCCTGATTTATTTGATTCCGAATCATCTGAAATGCGTAATGGAAAATTTCGTATACAAGATGCAGCAACAATGGTAGGGGTATTGACTGACAGGTTTCAAGTAACTCAAAAAGAAGAAGATTTAAAAAATGCATCCTTATTAGCAGACTTCTTACTTCGATGTCAAAAAGAAGACGGAGGATACTATAACTTTGTTCATAACACACATTATACCTCTGTTATCTATATAGCAAAATCCATCATGGAACTTATGACAGAAGAACAAAAATTAGCTACTAAAAGTAATATTTGGAAAGATAGATATGAACGCCATCGCAATTCAGTAATCTGTGCTCTAGACGATTTAGAATCCAAAGGGGACAATATTCAAACAGAAGGACAAATGACCTTTGAAGATGGAATGATTTCATGTAGCGTGGCTCAACTAGCCTATGGCGCATTACGAATAAATGATTCTGTACGAGCTAAAAAATATCTTAGTAGAGCAATAGAATTGGATAAAAAGCATCAATGTCTAACCCAAATACTCATACCCGATTGTAGGATGAATGGTGCAACCCTACGTTTTTGGGAATATCCTTATACCGTAAACTTGATGCATGGTGGCATGAATTCTCCTTGTGGATGGTCTGCCTGGAAAATTTATGGTTCATGGTATTTATATCTATTAACCGGAGAACACAAGTACATGAAACAAGTAATTAATGCATTAGGAAGTTGCCTTCAACTTGTAAATATTAACACTCATAAATTAAACTTCAGTTTTTTACCTGACCCATATATCAATTGTTACCAATTCAATGAGATTCCTTTTGGTTCAGGCATTCCTAAACTTCAACGCGTCTGCCTTGGAGAACAATACATTCCCCCAATCAGTAACTGGCACAAAGAACCTCATGAAACTTGGCGTAAAAAATGGGGGATTGATAACTTTGTACATGAGATTTTTAAATGCATGACGGAGATTTTCATTACCAATGCATATATTCATGAACACGATGATGGTTCTTTTGAAACAATTAATTGTAAAACCCAATATGAAAAAGGTACATTATATATAGATTATGCTCCCAAAGAGATTCAACATATCCATATCAATCTCAAGCAAAGAACAAAAATCCAAATTTGCCATTCTAACCAACAATTTGAGCAGCCTGCAGGAACTGCATGGCTGATGGAACAGATACCCGAAGACTTAAGCAAGTTTTCAGACACGATGCTGGCACCCACTCCCCCTATGGGATGGAATAGTTTTGATAGTTATGGAGTATATCTACATGAAAAAGCAGCATTCGATAATTTAGAAACAATGGCCAAAAGATTTAAATCTTTCGGATATGAATATTTCGTAATAGACAATGGTTGGTTTGGAGAATATAGATTACAACCAAATACGCTATACTCCACCGAAAGGCATGCCTCAGATATAAACATAAACGAATATGGATTATTACAACCATCACTGTGTTATTTTCCTAACGGATTCGAAAAATTAATCAAACGTTGCCATGAATTAGGACTAAAATTCGGATTACATTTAATGAGAGGCATTCCTAGAAAAGCAGTAAAAACAAATCTACCTATTTATGGAACAAACTTTCATGCAGCTGATATTGCTGATACAATCAACATATGCAAATGGTGTCACTATAATTATGGAGTAGACATGAGCAAACCAGGCTCACAAGAATTCTATAACAGTTTAATAAACCAATTAGCCTCATGGGGAGTAGATTTCTTAAAGATAGACGATATAGTACCTTATCCCAAAGAAGTAGAAGCCATAGTCCGAGCTGTTCGGCAATGTGGAAGAAAAATAATTATAAGTTTATCTCCGGGAGACAAAGTGCCAACAAACCATTTAAAGACTTTCACTCAAGCCCAAATGCTCCGTATTACAGGAGATATATGGGATACACAAAACGATATTGATAAATGTTTTCAAGCTTGGGAAACATGGAATGGGAAAGAACATCCAGGCTTTTGGTTCGATATGGACATGATTCCTTTTGGATATTTACAAGTAATGTCTCCTAAAACTCTTAATGAAAAAGACATCAGCCAAAGTGCCTTATATGCTGGAAAAGGTTATACAAGACATAGTCAGCTTACCCCCGAACAAAAGAGAACGTTCATCACCATGCGTGCTTTGGCAGCCTCACCTTTAATGATAGGGGGAGATCTACCAACAATGGATGATTATTCTTTTAAATTACTGACAAACAGAGATATGATAATGTGTAATCAAAATGGAAAAATGGGGAAACCTATTCACCAAGATAAAGAAATAGATATTTGGAGAACTGATAAAAGCCCTACTGAAGGCTGGATAGGTATTTTCAATCGAAGTAATAATACTCAAAAACGGAATATTTCGCTTCACTCCATTACTTTACCTAAAAATATCATTTTAAAGGATATTTGGAATCATACAAATATAATTCCTAACAATAAAAATGAAATCCTCGTGAATTTACAAGCACAGGATGTTTTATTTATTCATTACATCATCAAATAATAACCTTCTTAAATCATATTCCCATGAAAAAAAATGTAATTTTAATATTATTGTTTACCATAAGCATAATGCCACTTCAAGCATCCGACATTCTGTCAGGATTAGTCAAACGCATATTACCCGACCATGAAGAACAATTTATATTTCAACAGATAAAGTCTCCAAAAGGAAAGGACTTCTTTGAAATAACAACTACCAATAAGAAAATACACATTAAAGGAAATTCTCCTGTCAGTTTGGCTTCAGGTTTTAACTGGTATCTAAAATATTATTGCCATGCATCCACATCTTGGTGTGGAAATCAATTACAAGTGCCAAAAGAGCTTCCTCGCCCTAACACTAAAATAAAAAAAGAAACTTCTTTGCCTATTGGCTTTTATCTGAATTATTGCACATTCAGTTATTCAATGGCCTTTTGGGAGTGGGAGGAATGGGAAAAAGAAATTGATAGAATGGCCATGAATGGAATCACTACTCCAATGGCCATGGTCGGAGTGGAATGTGTATGGCGTAACACATTAAGTAGACTGAATTACTCGGAAGATGAAATTAAGAACTTTATTCCAGGCCCTGCTTACATGGGTTGGTTTTTAATGGGAAATCTAGAAAGAATGGGAGGACCATTGCCTGATTCCTGGTTCACACGTCAGGAAAAGCTACAAAAAAGAATTCTGGCGCGCATGAAAGAATATGGAATGAGCCCTGTGTTTCAAGCTTTCTTTGGCATGGTTCCAACAAACCTACAAAACAAATACCCTGAAGCCGATATAATAACACAAGGTAAATGGAATAATTTTACCCGCCCATCCGTATTAAATCCAACAGACCCTTTATTTGAGAAAATAGCGTCAATATGGTATGAAGAATACGAAAAGCTATACGGCACAGCCCACTACTATGGAGGTGATTTGTTCCACGAAGGAGGAAATATAGGTAACATCAATGTAACTGAAGCTGCCAAATGCATACAAAAAGCCATGCATGAAGCTGCACCAAACAGTATTTGGATACTGCAATCATGGGGTGGGAATCCCACAAATGACTTACTTACCGGATTATCTAAAAAACATACACTAATCGTAGATTTATGTGCAGAATATTGGGATCGATGGAATGAAAGAAATGCATTTGGAGGTTTTCCATGGATATGGGTCAACATTACAAATTGGGGAGGAAATATTGGTCTGCATGGACGATTGAATGCTATTGCCAGTGAACCTATAAAAGCCCGTAATAGTACAGCTGCTACTTATCTAAAAGGTATCGGTAATGTTCCTGAAGGAATTGGAACTAATCCTGTAGCTTTTGACTTGGCATGCGAAATGCGGTGGAGAGACTCGGTTCCTGTGATGAACAATTGGTTGCATGATTATGCAACCTACCGTTATGGAAAACCAGATAAAACATTAAATAAGGCATGGGAAATATTATATGCAACTGCATATGGGACTTATAAAGGTCATCGTCGTCCGTCAGAAAGCTATTTATGTGCACGTCCGTCACTAAAAGTCAGGACTGTATCAGCATGGGGAAGTGCACGCATTTATTATCAAGAAAATAAATATGAAGAAGCCGTTCGCCTGTTTGCTAGTGCCAAGAATCGTTTTAAGGGACATGATACCTATGAATATGATTTAGTTGATTTCACGCGTCAACTGGTTGCTAACAAAGGACGAACAACTTATAAAAAAATCATTCAATTTTACAAAAACAAAGAAAAAGATTCTGTTGCACTCTACAGTGAACGCTTTTTGGAATTAATTCTTCTACAAGATAAGTTACTATCATGCCGCCCCGAATTATGCGTTTCTAACTGGATTAATCAAGCTCGTAAATGTACCAATAATATAACACAAAAAGATTTAATGGAATTCAATGCGCGAGCTTTACTTACAACGTGGGCAGATGCACCCGGCCAATTAACAGACTATGCACATAGAGAATGGAGTGGTTTACTTAGAGATTATTATTATCCCAGATGGAAACTCTTCTTTGATTGGCTAAATCATTCAATGAAAGGAGAACAATTGCCAGAGCCAGATTATTATCCTATTGAAAAGAAATGGGTACATTCAACTCAACAAAGTACAATACCTAATATCAATTTATACGAAATAGTAGAAAAATGCTTAAATTTTAAATAATCCATAAAAGCATTAGTCCTAACGATAAGTCAGAGTGTTGTGCAAAATAATGCCTAATAAAAGCCAATGCTTCTGATATATGTTCCTGAACTGTATATACAGAGATATTCAATATAGCCGCTATTTCTTTATGACTCATACCGTCAATGCGGCTCATATTGAATATTTTCTTACGTTGTGGGGGCAAATGTTCTATTGCTGTTCTTAATATATCTTGATATTCAGTTGATATCAGATCTGATTCTATATTTTCTTCTTCCAAACTTTGTTTTGCCAAAATATCCTTTATTTTGTTTTCAACATCAATATGTTTGAAATAGTTCAATACACGATTCCGAGCCATAACATAAAGAAAGGAAGAAAAAGAGAGCTCTGGATTAATAAAACAGCGTGATTCCCATATTCTGATAAAAACTTCTTGAACGATATCACAGGCTTCACTCTCTACTTTCAGAAAATGGAAACAGAAATATTGAAGTTTACTTTTATATCGAACATATAACTCACTAAATGCCTCTTCATCATTTAAAGTAAGTAATACCACAAGTTCAGCATCTGTTTTTTGTTTATATTGCATTTTAATAAATGAGTATGCACAAAGGTAGCAAAAAAACAAATATCTTTGCTATCTAAAAAAAGAAAACAATATGTACCAACTTATTTTATTTATATTCTTATATGCATTAGCTTTATTTCCAGTTTCGGGACAGCCCAAATACGAAATTCGCGCCACTTGGCTCACGACCTTGGGCGGAATGGACTGGCCGCGTACCAAAGCCGGAAGCGCAACAGGAATTCAACGCCAGAAAAAAGAATTATGTGATATACTCGACCGTTTGAAAGCTGCGAATTTCAATACAGTATTATTGCAAACCCGCCTACGTGGGGATATGATATATCCGTCCTCCATTGAGACCTTTGCCGAATCGCTGACGGGATATACCGGACGTAATCCGGGATATGACCCATTGGCTTTTGCTATTGAAGAATGTCACAAACGAGGCATGGAATTGCACGCTTGGATAGTGACTATCCCGGCCGGAAACACTCGGCAAGTGAAGCTGTTGGGACGAAACTCCATCGTACAAAGGAATAGAAAAATATGCAAACTATATAAAGGTAACTGGTATCTGGATCCGGGCAATCCTGAAACAAAAGAATACCTCTCTCGCATTGTGAAAGAAATCACTTCACAATATGACATAGATGGTATCCATTTCGACTATATCCGCTATCCCGAACAGGCAGATAAATTCCCTGATAAAGACACCTACCGCAGATACGGAAAAGGGAAGGAGCTGAAACAATGGCGTCGGGATAACATTACCGACATTGTACGCCGCCTTTATACTGATATCAAGTCTATCAAGCCATGGGTAAAAGTGAGTAGTTCGCCCATTGGCAAATATCGTGACACTAACCGTTATCCCTCTCGCGGCTGGAATGCTTATCATGTAGTCTATCAAGATGCACAAAGATGGTTAAAAGAAGGAATCCATGATGCCTTGTTCCCAATGATGTATTTCCAAGGAAACAATTTCTATCCCTTTGCTTTGGACTGGAAAGAGAACGACGGCAAACGTTGGATTATTCCCGGACTGGGAATTTATTTCCTCTCCCCTCGTGAACAAGATTGGCCATTGGACGAAATAGTTCGTCAAATCCATTTCACCCGTCAGATAAAGCTAAACGGACAAGCCTATTTTCGCAATCGCTTTTTACTTGATAACACAAAAGGAGTATTAGACGAACTGGAAGAAAACTTTTATACTTACCCGGCATTGATCCCTCCTATGACATGGTCAGATAGTATTCCACCTTCTGTTCCATCCCATCCTTCGGTGCAACAAATAGCGAACGGCAAACTTCGCATGAGTTGGCAAGCATCAGCCGATAACAGCAATCAATCTGTTGTATACCATTTATACGGTTCCGATACATATCCTGTTGACATTAAGCAACCTCAAAATTTAATAGCTACCCATCTCATTGCCAATGAGTATGAATATACAGCCAAGCTCCCTTGGTTACAAAAACGATACTTTGCCGTCACTGCCGCTGACCGCTTTGGCAATGAAAGCGCTCCATTAACTCTGAATACGGTTTCGGATATGGATATACCTTTATTAAATAAAGGGAATATGCTTTACCTGCCGGAAATAAAGGATGCACAAACTATTATCATCTATAATATGACCAACGAAGAAATATGGAAAACCGGTTATGTTCATAAACTATCTTTAGTATCATTGCCCAATGGCTTTTATACAGTAAAAATATTCAATCGACAAGGTAAAAGCCTATTTGCAGGAAGTATTATGAAGTAAATATTCACCAAATAAGGTCTTATTTCATCCTTTCTTATGTTTTCTATACTTGCTGGGAGACATTCCCATTATCTTAGAAAACAAACGGGAAAAATAATAGCAATCTTCTATTCCTATTTTATGGCAAACTTGATTTATCTTGATATCTGTACAGTCTATCAGATAACAAGCATGTTGTATCTTTAACAAATTGAAGTAATTGACAGGCGAGTGTCCTGTACGGTGATTAAAAATGGTAGAAAAATGAGAAACAGAATATCCCGTATGCTCGGCTATTTCAGAGATACTGAGTTTTTTTCCTATATTCTCTTTCATAAAATGAATAGCCGCATCTACTAAATCATTTGAAATATCATTGACTGTAGCATTTCTATATTCTTGCAAATAGCAAATGGTACCAAGAAAATGATGGAAAGCCGAACAAGAATACAACAGATTTTCTTTACTATATCCCAATTCCAAAGTATGATATATTTCTTCAAACAAATTCAAACGTCCATTAATACGTGAGTAAATAGTAGGTTTGATATCAATAGGGGTCAATAAACGTAAAGCATAATATTCTGCTAAGTCTCCTTTAAAATGTATCCAATAAATTGTCCATGGATCTGTGTCATCGGCTCCGTAACTATGAGGTACATTCGCAGGTAAAATAAAGCATTGATTACTCTTTATTTCATAACGTTCATCATTCACGCTAAACCATCCTCTCCCCTCCACACAATAAATAAATACGTATTGAGAGATGGGAGTTTCCCGTTTTCTAAAATGATGTTCTGCCCGTGGATAGTATCCTATGTCCGTAATATGCAGCGCATTGGCTAAAGGATTATTTTCCATCGTATGTATAATTGATGCAGGAAGTACTAAAGCTCTTTCACCCGAAAATCCATCTTTGCGTTTAATCATTGCTGTAGAAGTTATAGTTAACAGTAACAAAGATAGTGATTTTTATACAGGCAGCAAAGTTATTATCATAAGATTATCCATCCAATTCAATAATTTATCTATTCCCTATTCCAGAAAAATACAATTCCTTTGCAGTATGATTTATATAATAATACACAATGAAAAACATTAATTCAAAGAATTTACTATTTATCTGCTTTATTTCTGCTATGGGTGGCTACCTGTTTGGTTATGATTGGGTAGTAATTGGCGGAGCCAAAATTTTTTATGAACCATTCTTCGCTATCGAAGATTCAGCAGCTTTACGCGGTTGGGCAATGAGTAGCGCCTTACTAGGATGTTTAGTCGGAGCAGGCTTCTCCGGTAGTTGGAGTGATAAATATGGTCGCAAAAAACTATTAATATTATCCGCTCTATTATTTTTGCTGTCTGCTGTCGGTACAGGAGCTGTCGATAATTTTTCCTGGTTCATATTCTATCGTATTGTAGGTGGACTGGGTATAGGAATTGCTTCCAATGTTTCCCCCATATATATAGCTGAGGTATCACCGACTGAGATACGTGGAAAACTGGTATCTTTAAACCAACTGACTATTGTATTAGGTATATTATCTGCACAACTTGCCAATTGGATGATAGCAAACCTATTTACAGAAGGAACCTCACAACTTCCTGCGGAAGGAATAGAACAGGCGTGGCGATGGATGTTCTGGGCAGAAGCATTACCGGCTGCCTTATTTTTTATATTAGCTTTCATTATCCCTGAAAGTCCACGTTGGTTAGCCGCCAAAGAGGTGAAAGAAAAATACGATTGGAGAGCATTATCACAACCAGGTGTACGGCGGGTATTAATACTGGGAATTGTTTTGGCTGTTTTCCAACAGTGGTGTGGCATCAATGTTATATTCAATTATGCCCACGAAGTCTTTTCGGCTGCCGGTTATGAAGTATCAGATGTCTTGATGAATATTGTAATAACGGGAGTAACTAACGTAATCTTTACTTTTGTTGCCATTTATACTGTTGACCATTGGGGCAGAAGGACATTAATGTTAATCGGCTCGGCAGGACTTGCTGTTATCTATCTGCTGATGGGATGTTGTTACTTTGCAGGAATGAGTGGTTGGATAATGTTAATACTGGTAATGATGGCAATTGCCTGTTATGCCATGTCATTAGCCCCCATTGTATGGGTAGTATTATCCGAAATATTTCCACAACAGATTCGTGGAACAGCTATGGCTATCTCTACCCTCTTCTTATGGATAGCCAGCTTCATACTCACCTACAGTTTTCCCCTATTAAATGAATCATTACAGGCAGCCGGAACGTTTTGGTTATATGGTGGCATATGCTTAACTGGCTTCTTTTTTATTCGTGCCCGACTACCGGAAACAAAAGGGAAAAGTTTGGAAGATATAGAAAAAGAAATAACAAAAAAATAAAACTGATATGGATATAAAAGTAAATGTTTGGGAA
>ENA-OPDD01001283-OPDD01001283.1-human-gut-metagenome-genome-assembly--contig:-NODE-1283-length-17333-cov-5.669348_pt1 | contig 17333 bp, 14 predicted proteins | sample MGYA00241574_ERZ501499 | MGnify/ENA primary metagenome ERZ501499 (study PRJEB25962, sample SAMEA2042576) | human gut metagenome | biome: human gut; feature: human-associated habitat; material: faeces...
CCCCTTAAATTCTTGGAGAGCAAATTCACCTAACCCCATCCAAATTTATTGCGCCTTATCTAATTGTGTTTTCGTCTTATGAAAGTCAAAAGGCGCACAAAATCGTACGCCTTAAGAAACTCTTTCTACTCTAGTAGATGAGCTGTTTAAATCTAGTTGAATTATAGGTTCTGCACTTTTTCTTGTCAACGAAGCCCATAAAAGATATATAAATGTTGTCCGAATCCAATTTTAGCTATAAACCGTTTTAGGAAATATACCACAACCTTAAATTTTGGAAGCTAGTTCACATAATCTCATACAAATTTATTGTGCCAATATCTATGCTCTTTATCAGTTTTTCAACCACTCAACTCTCAGAGTCAACTTTTAGTTGATCACAGCTAATTACAGATCACTGATATTTGGTATACTTGTATCAAAACAATACTATAAAATGTATCTATTATAGTTGCTTATAAAGATATATAATACCTAACACAAATATAACGTTTACAACTAATACGTACGGAAATCTAAATAGAAACTTTTTTATACACATAAAAAAAGTTTCTTTTACATCCCACAATTTTCGTTTCCGTTTTATTTTATTTTCCGCTTTCTTTTGTGTTTTGTATTCTTTTCCTGTACTACTTCCATTTTTTGTTATACCATAACAATTTTCATTCTTTTTTTCAATATCATACCAAACATATTCTCGTCCTTTAATTGTCGTTCCTATATTTTTATCAACAATTTTTGAGATTGAATATAATAACAAAAATACGATATTAAAAATTACGAAACCCACTGCACAAACACAAATTAACGGTATAGTCAGATCTTTTTTACTCTTTAACTTACAAACGCCTGTCACCAATGTTGACATTCCTGTAATGCCACCAAAAAACACAAATATTATAGCAGAAAACAATCCAACTACAGTAATTATATTTGCGTTCAAAGACCCCGAAACTTCATCCACTTTCCTCTGAAAGCTTTCCATTATCGAATTAAAAGTATTTATTACATTATTTTGTATCTGGTTGTTACTGATTCGCATATTCACCGCATTATTTTTCAGACGTTCTTCCTCAAGTGCAATATGATCATACAATTTTTCCAAATTCAAAATTATTTTATCTATCTCTAAGTCTGAAAAATCTCTTAACATTCGTTCACAATTTTCTCGTCTATATTCTAAAAAAGCTAACATAGCATCTATATTATTTAATATATAGCTTATAGCATCTTCACTTTCCTGCATTTTTTCATTAACGAATCTGGAAATACTATGATATTGATGTCTTGTATGCTTGTCATAATATTTCACTACCTCTTTTAAACTTTTACTAAGTTCATTCTTATCAACACCATATTCATCAGAATAAAATATTTTTAATAATTCTTCTGTATCCATTGAATTATTGTACTGCATTTCTTATACCCCATATATCTTTTCTGGTTGTTTTACATAATATTTAAGTATTTCATCACATTCTATCTCATGATTTAAATCAGTATTTTTCCAAGGATCTTCTTCATGAGTTTTTCTTACTAACGCAAATGGATTACTTACTTTAGAATAAGAATCAACAACTTTACAGATTATTTTTTTTGTGCCATCATCAATTTTTTTTGATGGTTCATAAATAATCTTCATAGTCTTACCATCAAGTTTTATTCTTTTACAATCTCCTTGATTTGGAATAACTTCTCTTCCAAATTCCTTGTAATGCTGATACGCTTCAACTACAACCGGTCCAAATTCCCATGCCATAATTTTTGAATCAAAACATTTCTGTCCAAGTTCAACGAGCGTTGCAGCTTGTGAATAATATAGTAATTTTTGCAATTTCAAATTACTTACTGGGCTATTAATTTCATTTGAATATTCAATAATATATGATGATATATCAATTACATTATATCCTAACATCATTATCCCTCTCTTTATCTATCTTTTGTTTATCTTACTATTATCAACTTACAATTGCAAGATTATCCATATTTTAAAAATCATCTTTCGATATTCTATTATAAACAGTCACTTCTCTATATCATACAGTAAAAAAATAATATGATATTAAGTCGCAAAGTCTCTCTTTCACCGCTTATCCCCCTATACTTTCACAACGTATGAATATCCAACCACTCACATACCACACAATATCATTGTTTTCTAATTTTCTCCTGTCCGCGAACATGATTACTATTTTAAGTTTTGTATTTCCATCTTATGTGTTTAGTAATGTAATTATTTATGCGAAACATTTCAAAAAAGCATTCATAACATCATCTATGTGTCAATTTCACTTCATAATTCTAATATCGTACTATACCCAACAAGTCACATTAGACTGTGTGCGTAGATATTTTGTTAATTATTTCATGTTCACCCATATAATAGTTCATAAATCGACAACATTTATGTCGATTATATTAATATGTTATGAATATATCTTTTGAACGTTATATTATTTCAAACAACAATCAATCTATATCTATTTTCACAGTTTAAACATATAAAATAAAAAGTTATCATTTTTGACAGCATTAATATTTTCATTTATATGTTTTTCTAATTCATAGAATAGTTGCATCAGTCATTTCATTTTCTAAGTATTTTTGATATACAGTTTATATTTTTCAGCATCTTTAATTGCTTCTTCCACTGTATCTCCTCCACCAACACAACCTTTTAAGTCTGGATACTCTACACACCACTCTGTTCTACCATCATCAAAATGTATTGGATACATCTACATTGAATACTTCATTTTGCCATTCTCCTTATTTTTCTTCATTCTTCTACAAGTTTAATATACGATCAACCAGGAAATCATAATAAACTTCTTTAAAATATTATATATAATTTGAACATAAAACAAAAACCTCCAATCTAATTGATAGAAAGAAGGTTTTCACTAGTCGCCTCGTAAGCAACCATTTCTGCTAATCACTATTCCACAGTATAAAAATAAATAATCAATACTTTTTAACTAGATTTCTTCGCTACATAATTATATTTCCTATACAAAAGATAATAATATCGCATGGATTTCAACGAATTATATTTACTAAGCTTTTTCAATCTTATGATATTTCCATAATCCAAAATTATGACATAATACGTATATACACATCATGTCTCACTAAAAAGTCATACTCTTGTCCTTGACATTATTTCACACTATTAACTTCTATATAAACAATTAAAATTTTTGGTGGTCTCTCTAGTCAGATTTATAGTCATAAAACCGTAAATCCTTTACTATTTAAAATTTTTACAAGGAGTTTCAAATAATTATAGTGGTCATACTATGGTTAACTGTTTTTGCAATTCCAGTAATACTATATATACATCCTATTGTTGAAAATTCACCAAATTTCGACTGTAAATGTATAGAAAGTTCTTAAAAGACTGTTTTAGGATACAGATAAATAAGCTATACCCATTTTATAAAAAAATTTCGAAACCAGAAAATGCTTTTATTATCTATTGGTTTTCTCAATATCACAGCCCAAGCCGTGCCAAAACATAATAAATATTTTCTTTGTTGTATAATATTTATGAACAAATATATCTTTCAACTAAAGCATAAGGAGAAAAACAAAATGGGAATTAGATTTAATGGAATAAGCACACCTTTTGGTGGAGTACAATGGGAATATACAGATGAAGGACAACAATATAATTTTGAAAAAAGCATTCTACCTTCCCGTAAGTTAAGAGTTTTCATTAGCTCGATTTGTGGAGATAACGGAAAATATGACAGAGTCCGTAATGCACTTAAAAAGAAGATTGAAGATACTCAATTAGCAGAAGTATATTTATTTGAAGATGAACCCGCTTCAACATTACCTGCGGAAAAACACTATATTGGGTATTTAGAAGATAGTGATGTATGTATCTTTTTAATAGATAATGCAGATGGTGTTTCACAAGGTGTTCAAAAAGAAATTAATACTGCAAGAAAGAATAATATAAAATCTTTATTCTATTTTTGTGATGAAACATCAAAAGAAAAAACATCTTTAGAAAAGAGTTTACTTGGTGCTACTTTTGCCAAAAGTAAAACAGTACATAAATTCGATGATTTAAGCATTAATAGCGCACAAGCATTAATTAGCGATATCATGACGGTTTATCTCGATTATTGTAAAGGACGATTATCTTTCAAATCAGAAGATAAGGATCAGACATTACCTATTACAGATTTAAAAAGTATTAATAGCCTCTATACCCCAAAAATTCCAAAATCAATAATTGATAATATAGATAGATGCATTAACTATATATTAAAAATGACAGTGAATCTTGGACCAATAAAAATACCAGACGAAAAGGCTAGTACTAGTAAAATTGATGAATGGGCAGAACATTTTTTAACTATTTTATTTGGCTCAAAATCAATCAAAGATTTTAATACAAGTATGTTCTTAGAGGATTTAAAAGAGGTACAAGATGAGACGTATTTTAACGTTGTTAATCTTCGTTGTATGGCAATACAATCATATTTTTTAAATGATATACCAAAATGTATCGATTATTTAAAAAAAGCTTGCAATCTAGCTAAACAAAACTCACAACCTACATGGATAATTCAAGATATTCTCATAGACTTAAGAAATCAACAAATCACTTTAGATACTATAAATAATCAATATACAGAATCGCTAGCTCAAGAAGAATTAGACGAAATTGATGAAAAGCTCTATTATCCTGTATTAGATAGAATCAATGAATCTTTAGAAGAAAAATACATCAAAGGTTTATATAAACAGAAAATAGAATCTCCGTATACAACTATTCTTTCTAACGGATACTTTTATTATCGTGACTTCGCTTCCCTATTAGCCAGTTCATTTATAGTATCCTTTTACAACGGCTCTTTAACCCATATCTTATTATTTTACGAAAAAATCAAAAGCTTTTCTTTTTATCTATCGTGCAGGTACAATGATTGGATACTAAGAAAGAATTTATTAAAGCTTGCCATTTTTACCGGAAAAGATAATGAAGTTAAAAAAGTCACAAATTCTTACTCTGAAATTTTAAACAACATGGATCATAAAGATGCATTAGAAATCATGGAATTTTGTGAAAACCAGCCAATCAGATATAAGCGTACAATCACTAAATTATTAGCATTCGGTGTAGTTGCAGATTATTTAAGCGATAACGATTATGAAAAGTATGAAGATCAAATTATCACTTTAATTAATGAATGGTTAAATGAAGAAAATATTGTAATTGCAGTTGGTAATTCCGTATTTTACTGTCTTTCCAGAGCTTCACATCGATTAAATCAGAATACGTTAGCTGATATTTGTTGTACATTAATAGATAAACACTATAAACGTTGGTATAGAAACATTTTCCATTTAATAGCAAATAACATTAACATAAACAAGATGAGCATAGATCATGCACAATCCCTCATTCAAAACATAATTAACGTTGTAAAAGACCCACAAAACTCTAGTGAAATAATGACATGGCCTTTATTCTTATGTGTTTTTCGAAAACAGAATTATAATTTAACTGAAGAGTTGGATCAAAGTGTAAAAAAACACCTTCCAGAATTTTACAATGGAATATATAAATTAGAAACAACAACCGAAAAGCAGAAAGATTATCCCGATATAATTCAAGAATATATTGAACAAATTGAAAACAATAACGTGTTACAAGGCCAAAACGGAACTTATTTTGAACGCGCATCGAGAGATATAGCAACAATAAAAGCACTACTATCAAATGAAGATTTCGTCTGTCCATCCAATATAATAGATTCATTAATTTCAGCAGTATCAGACACATTATTGAAGTCTAAAGAAGGTTTAACAATAAAACTAGATGCAGTAAATTTATTAATTTTTTTGGTATTTAAATATCCAAAAAGCTTTGAAAATAACAAGCATGTATTCCAAGAAATCATTGATCAAAAAAGCAATATTTTAGATATTGATAATACTATGTTCTTATCAAACATAGATACAATATCACTGAAAGTTGCTCTTTCACTACTTCAAATCTCAATGAATGACAATTGTTGTACCGATATTATGGAAGAGTTATCTTATATTCAAGATGATATAGCTACAACAAATTCTGTAACATCAACCATTAAGGAATACTTGGAAATTGATAATAAAATCAAATTTCCAGAAAATGTAGAAATTGTTATTATTCAAAATGTACTACAGTGGTTACAACTTAATAACGTTGATATTAAATGGAACGCTACTCATATTCTTTTTATGCTTACCAGAAGCGCAGAGAACGAAAGTTTCATCAATAACAAAATAATCAATTTAATTGATGATGAAGGAATCTATGTTAAAATTGCAATTTTGAGACAAATTTATCTCTATGATGGTATTTCAGAATCAACTCGCAACTATGTGATTTCTAAATGTGAAAACGATCCTTGTTATGTTGTAAGAAAAACGTGTGAAGAAATCAAACCCAAATAATCAATATGATTTTACTAGAAAACTGAATGATTCATCTATCAAACTAAGAAAATAGAACCTATGTGTTTAACAATGATGTTGAGCACATTTTTTGTTTGGCATACAAAAAACGCCTAGAGTTTGTCTCTGGGCGTTTGATTTGTTCTATCCTAATTTCTTAAGGATGTTATCTAATTGTGTTTTCGTCATTTCTAGCTTTTCTGTGTAAGATGCTAGTTTTTCTTTTTCTGCATTGACTTTTGCTTCTGGTGCTTTATTGACGAAGCCAGAATTTTTCAACATGCCTGAACAACGTTTGATTTCGTTTTCTAGGCGTGCGATTTCTTTTTCTAGTTTTCCTTTTTCTTCCTCTAAGTCAATTAATGCATCCATTGCAACTGTTAATACAGCTTTTTCAATTGTACGTGATAGTACGTCTTCTGTATTTAGGTCTTCTTTGACTGTGGCGTGTGCCATACGTGCTAGGATGGCAGTTGATTCTGTATTTAGTGCTACATAGCCGTTGTCATTGTGTAGTGAGATTGTTAAGTCTTCACTTGGTTTCATTGAATATTCGACTTTGATTTCACGTACGGTTTGAATAGCACTGATGACCAATGCCATTTCGTCTTTTTCTTTGTCTGTGTATTCGAATTCAACTTTTTCTGGCCATGTTTCTACGTTTAAGCTTTCTTTTTCGTGTGGCAAGTTCAAATATATTTCTTCTGTCACAAATGGCATGAATGGTGATAATACTTTTAGAATTCCCATCATGACGGTGTATAGTACAGCTTTTGTATTGGCAACTAGACTTTCGTCTTCTGAATATAATGTGGCTTTTGATAGTTCAATGTACCAGCTGCAGAAGTCATCCCATACAAAGCTATATAGTTCGTTTCCTACGATGGCTAATTCATATTTGTCCATGTTTGTTGAAACATGGTCTAATACTTCGTTAAAGCGTGCTAGGATCCATTTGTCTACGCTGTTCGCTTTTGTCATATCTAGTTCTGGTTTTGTATCACCTATTTGCATCTGAACATAACGAGCTGCGTTCCAGATCTTGTTAATGAAGTTCCAGCTTGCGTCCATCTTCGTTTCGTCAAAACGTAAATCTTGTCCTGGTGTTGAGTTTGTTGTTAAGAAGAAGCGTAGTGCGTCGGCACCTTTTTCTTGAATCACATCCATTGGATCAATACCATTTCCTAATGATTTAGACATTTTGCGTCCTTGTGTATCACGTACAAGTCCGTGGATCAATACATCTTTGAATGGACGGTTCTTCATGCAGTAGCGTGTTTGGAACGCCATACGTGCTACCCAGAAGAAGATAATGTCGTATCCTGTTACTAATACATCATTTGGGAAGTATCTTTCTAAATCGGCTGTATTTTCTGGCCAGCCAAGTGTTGAGAATGGCCATAATGCACTTGAGAACCATGTATCTAATACGTCTTCATCTTGTGACCAATTTTCAATGTCTTTTGGATCTTCCATTCCCACATAGATTTCACCTGTTTCTTTGTTTGTCCATGCTGGAATTCTGTGTCCCCACCATAACTGACGTGAAATACACCAGTCTTCAATGTTTTCTAGCCATTGTTCAAACGTTTTATTGAAACGTGGTGGTACGAAGTTAATTCTTTGATCTTCAATTTCTTGATTCTTTAATACTTCTTCAGCCAATGGTTTCATCTTCACAAACCATTGTTTACTTAAGTATGGTTCTACAATTACACCTGTTCTTTCGGAGTGTCCTACTTGGTGTAAGTGTTCTTCTATGTGATCTACAACACCAGCTTCTTTAAAGTCGTTAACTAAGGCTTCACGACATTCAAAACGATCCATACCAGCGTATTTACCACACATATCATTCATGGTTCCATCTGGATTCATACAGATTGGCATTGGCAAGTTGTATTTTTTAGCTAATGCAAAGTCATTAGGGTCATGGGCTGGTGTACATTTCATTACGGCTGTACCAAAGCTCATGTCAATATAGTCATCTGCCATGATTGGAAGTTTATCTCCGTTGGCAGGGTTAATGGCGTGCATTCCAACGATGTCTTTATATCTTTCATCATCTGGGTGTACAAAGATAGCTTGGTCGGCAAACATAGTTTCTGGACGTGTTGTCGCAATCACTAATTCTTGTCCTGTTTCAACCACTTTATATTTGAAGTAGTACATGTGTCCCATGATTTCTTTGTGTTCAACTTCAATGTTTGACAATGCAGTTTTAGCTTCTGGGTCCCAGTTAATAATTCTTTCCCCTTGATAGATTAATCCATCATTGTATAAATCTACAAAAACTTTACGAACGGCATGAGATAATCCTTCGTCTAATGTAAAGCGTTCACGACTATAGTCTAAAGATAATCCTAATTTAGCCCATTGGCTACGAATAGTCGAAGCATATTCTTCTTTCCATTCCCATGCTCTTTCTAAGAATTTTTCACGACCAATGTCATAACGAGAAATTCCTTCTGATTTTAAACGAGCGTCTACCTTTGCCTGTGTCGCAATACCTGCGTGGTCCATTCCGGCTACCCAACATACATCATAGCCTTTTAATCTTTTATAACGACATAAAATATCTTGTAGTGTTGTATCCCATGCATGTCCCAAGTGTAACTTTCCTGTTACGTTTGGTGGAGGGATCACAATACAATATGGGCGTTTAGACAAGTCGCCCGCTGTGAAATATCCTTTTTCAATCCAATTTTGGTATTTATCATTTTCTACTGCTAAATGATTATACTTTGCTTCCAACGTCATCCACAATCATCCTTTCCGTACATATAAAAAAGCACATCCCCATAGGACGTGCTTGACGTGGTACCACCTAATTTTATTCTCATTCACATTAACGCTGTGTCACGAAATTTACTACTCTTAGTTCATAAATTCAACTCAAAGACTACCTTCACTTATCCAACACGCAAACTTTCACCAAATGCTTGCTCTCTATAGAATTGGTATAAACTACTCCTTCTTGTCATCGCTTTGAATTTAGTTTATCAAAGAAAAAGTAAAAACTCAAATCATTTTGAAAAATTAGTTGTTTTATTCTCTACTTTACTATATGATGATTAAAGAAAGCGGTGTAAACATGGATAATCAATTATACAATCAAATTAAAGCTGTTCATGAACAATATATTAAAGAACAGAATCGTTTAGAAGACGAAATCGATAGACTAAGACGAGAAATCGTTTGTCTAGATAATGAAGACGAAATTGAAGCGTTAAATAAACTCGTTAAAATCGATGATATTAAGCGTAAGATGGTTGTAGAATTCATTCATAGTTTAGATAAGATTGTAGAACAGTAATCTACAATCTTTTTTGTTTGTTAAAACTCGCCATTTTTATAAGCTCTGGCAATCACATATGAAGGTTCATAATAAGCACCATTCGTATAATCGTCAATGACACAACAAATAGCATCATTATAGATTCGTATAAGTCCTTGTATATAATCTTCATTTGGAAGTAAAGTATCCATTATTAATCTTGCGTATACTTTTCCCATATCCAATTCAGTTGGAATGCGAGAACATAATTCACTATTTACATTTTCAACATGAAAACTACCATACTCTAGTTTATATTCATCCATCAAATCATGTACTACCTTATCTGGATTATCACTATGCAAAACATTCGCAACACTAATAAGATGATACAAAGGATCATATCCCAGTTGATTCACAACATATTGATTTCGTTGATGAAGAAATCGAGATGTCTTCTCAATCATAAAACACACATAAAATAAATCATTTTCTGTTACTAGTTCATCAAAGTATTTATTTCTCATAAGCTATAGCTCCTTTGATATGAAAGACATTTTAAAGCTTCTTCTGTACAAAAAACAATTTGATGCGTAGGATACTTAAATTTAACAAGCTCCCAAAAAGCCGTTCTAGAAATCAAGCCACGCGCAAAATCATCCACATAATTCCAAATCGTATCATCTGCCATAGGACCTTCTACAATATCATACGTATGCGTGATTCCTCTTCTTGACGAAACAACAAAGTCTAGCCATTCATCGCTCATCTGTTCGAAAACCTTACAGTTTAAATCCGAATTTTCACTATACGTATATACATTCACGATATGATTCTTCTTTTTAGTTAATGCCCATCGCATTGCTTGTTTTTCAAAATTTGTACAATAAAATCCATATCCAAAATCTTTATAATACCCATCTGTAATAATTTTTGGTTGATTTACAATTCGATTACTGCCAAAATACACTTCCATTTTCTTATTCAATAAGATCACAAATAACTCCTTTGTCTAATATGAATTTAACCTTACCACTCGCTTCTTCACTTATCTTATCATACAATCTTCCTGCACTATAACTTTCTCCTAGTACTGTATAAGGACTATTGGCTACATAGCCAATCTTTCCTAGACCTGGAAGGTTAACACTAATGGCTTCTTTATCATATTCATTATCTTTTTCTTTCTTTAAATAAACGATTATTTCTTTTTCTAGAAATGAATCTCCATAATAATGATGTAATCCTGTAACTGTGAAATAAATGTTTGACATAAGTATGTCCTCCTTTATAATTTCAAGTTACATTATTAATTGTCATTATTCGTGTCTAAATAGTAAATAAATGAAATTATTTTTTGAATAAATCATTGGACTATTTGGAAAATAGAGAATCATACGATAAATGTAATACACAATCATGAGTGTACACCATATGATTAATATCATTTTTGTTTTCTCAGGTTTTAACAAGCATAGAATGCCACAAATGATTGTGGGTATTAATAGAGCATGGTAATACAAAGATAATTGAAGATTTCCTTTCAGAAGATAATACAGGCTTGTTTTCATGTTGCATCCTGGACATGGCAATCCTGTCATGAATTGAAAGGGGCATTTATAGAATAATAAAAGAAGGAATAGTATGAGAACTATTCCTAAATATTTAGTCTTTTGCGAAACCATTAATATGACTCTGAAGGATGCAATAGGATACTAATGATAATTGTAGTATGGATAATACCATTAACACAATACTGTCGTCACTTGGATGATGTCCATTGCTTCTTGTAAGACTTGATACCATTTTACCAGCCTTCCATAAGTAGTATAATAAGTAGATTCCACATGTCACAATACTTAATACAACAACAAGTCCTGGTTCAGCACCTTTTTCTTGATTTTGACTTTCACATAAATCATTTAAGTCATGTGCGATTGTATACAGCCAATAAATACTATAAATTCCACATGTAACTAGACTTAATACTACACATAGTCCAATACTCTTTTCTTTTACAACATTAGAAGTAAATGAAAAACTTGGTTCTACATGCACTGTTTCATTACCTGCAAGTTCCGTATTCTTTAATCTTTGCCAATCTTGCATGCCTGTTTTCCATACAAAACTATTTCCGGTTAAGATACCACTTGAAATAAAGCTTTTCATTTCAGATTCACTAAAAGGTCCTTTAGAATCATTATTCTCTACATAATACCAATCATTCGAAGATGATGTAGAAATAAATTCGTTTAATTCCGTATTCTCTAGTCTTTCCCAGTCTTTCATACTTGCCTTCCAAACTAGAGTACTACCATTGATTTCACCAGAAGTAATCTTAGCCTTCATCTCTTCTATACTGAATGATCCTTTAGAATCATTGTTCGATACGTAGTACCATTCTTTGACTGTTGTAGTTGATTCATTCTCATTAACTGATTCTTCATTATTTGTTTCAACTTCAGATTCATTAACTTCTTCTTCAATCTTATCCACGACTGCAACAGGTACAACAATATCTTCATCGACTTCTACCTTTGTTCCACAGTTTGAACAAAACTTAGCATCATCACTTATTTCGTGCCCACAATTTTTACAAAACATATTCAATCTTCCTCTCAATTGATTCAATTATAAAATGAATGCCTTCTTAACTCAACTACTTAAGAAAAACTTAAGATTTCCCTTTTTATATTGGTTTAACACCATTTCAATATGTATTTACACTACTTTTGGACATACTTATTTTTTGCTTCAATGTACAAGTTATCTATTTCATTTTTAATCTCTTCTTTTTGATCTTTAAATGATAAAAATTTGTCATATAATTCTTTATAAATTATTCTATGTACTTGATTTTGAGGCTTTTCTTCATCATATTCATCCATTTCAAAATCTTCTTTTGTAATAATTGAATCTAAAATATAAAATATATCTTCACCGTTTATTTTATCAATCTCTTTATAATTTTCATTTTTATCAAGATAATAGCCTTTAGATTTATCTATTTTTAAGTATTTCATAGTCATTACACCTTTCATTATAAACACTCTCCCCACCTTCTAAACTATTTATTAAGGAAGAATAATTATCAATTCTATCACCATCTACAGTAGACAACTCTTTTGCTGTTGGATAGCCTCCGTAGAGTTTGAACTCGATTTTTCCATCTGGTTTTAAGCAACGCTTTGTATACATATAATAATCAGGTTTTATTGATTCTCCTATTGAATTATTATGAGTTACCAAAAACACTGGTATCTTTTGAGAAATTTCTTTGATTCTCTCATTTACTTCTTGGTTTAAAAACATATTATCAAACGAAGATTCTGGTTCATCAATTAACAACATATCATAATACGATACATCATTTAGCTCTTCTAAAAGTCTAAATTCTGATCTTTCTCCACCTGAAACCTTTAATTTATATTCATTTAGTATTTTATAATCGAAATATACAATTAAGCGATAGAAATCTGTTCCTGGTATAGATTCGATATTTTTTAACTCTAATATATATTTATATCCTTCGTTATATTGCTCCATGGCTGCCTTAAATGATATCTTCTTTCCATATGAATTTTTTAATTCTGTAGCTGATGAAAATCCTCGAGTTTCAGCAACTACAGTAAATTTATTAATTTTTTCATTCATAACGATACGTGGCTTTTTTATTTCATTAAACAATTCATTAAAAACCTCAATCTTTTTCTTTGATATATAATATTCTTTAAAATTAAAGGATTTTGGTGCACTAATATTAGATTGTAAAGTTAATTTATTCTTAATCATGCCTACAATTAAATTTGTTTCTTTTGCAATTGTATTTTTCAATCGTATTTTATCATAACAAATTAGAAGTTCTTTCAATAATTCAATAATTTTATCTCTTTCTAAATATTTATCAATCAAATTGTGATATTTATTATTGGATAGTAAAACAATTAAAGCATCGATTACTTTTATTGCGTCACCCTCATCTAAACAATCGACTTCACCGCTTGTGTATAAAACAGCTTTAGCAAAAGAATCTCTTTTATCATAGTCAATAGCATATTCTATCCATGTTTGTACATAATCCACTAAATCATTTTCATACTTTTTAACATCAATTGACAATATATCAGTTAGTACTTCCTTAAATTCTTTTAGATAGTCTTCAATAACACCACTCTTTTTCTGTTTTACTTTTTTCGAGAAAATTTGTTCTTCATTATTTTCATCTTTTTCTATTAAAGCAAATTGTTTAATATATTTAACATTACTATTATAATTTTCAATTTTATTTAAAGTTACAGATTTACCAGAAGATCTATTACCTAATATTACATTTAATCCTGTCGAAGCTTGAAATCCGTCTGGTAAAAGTTCAAATAAACTGTTTTTATTTGCTGATAAATAAACCTTACTCTTATCTTTGAGGGCATATTTTAGACTCTCTAATGTTACCTCATCTACATCTACGTAAGTTTGCCTCATAGGAAAATTTTTTAGATTAGCAACTGAACGCATATCACTAAAAAAAGCCGGTACTATTGGAGACTTACTTTTCTTTAACACTTCAAATTCTCTTTGATTTTTCACTTCACCTACATAAATATTACCAACTTTTTGTATGATATCAGCCTTTAGTTTTGGGTTCTTTTTATAATGTGGAATCAACAAATACTTTTCCCTTTCGTGAAAAATTTCATCAAACTTTTCAAACGATAAAGTATCGTCTTGTGTTTTGATTAATTCATGAACTCTTTGACATCGTTTATAAAAATCTATAACATCACTGTCTTTCGTAATTATTAATATATGTCCATTTTCCAAATCAATTTCTATTCCTGGGAATACAACAATTCCAATATTATCTCTAATGTCTTTGTATTGTTCTAAATCAAAAACATTATGATTTGTAATGCTAATTGCATCAATATTTCTTTGTTGAACATATTCTTTTAATTTATCAAAAGAATATTCAAACTCATCACCTTTAATCGAATCACTAACTGTCTTTATTGTATGAATATGTAAATCAATTTTCTTCATTTTTAAACTCCATTATTATATTAAAATACTTATACAATCAATATCATCTTATTAACCAAATTTTTAGAAGAATCCCACCTCTATCCAAATAACGAGATCCATTGGAAACGGTCTGTGTATCTTTCAGCACATTCACATACAACAATGTCTGGTTGGTATTCAGTTAATAAATCTGTCGTAAATGACCATACATTGACTGTATGTACTTCAGAGAAATATAGACTCATAATATCATTCATATGTTCAGAGAATGAATCACCAATCACAAGTACTTTTTTATCTGACTTTTTATTTGAACTAACACTCGATGGTTCAATCGCATATTGAATGTCATCATTAAATGTATCTTTCATTTCACATAAGTCTGCTAAATCACCTGCATAGTTTTCGGATAGTTTATTGAATTTCACAGACTTTAAAGAATCAGTTTTACCATCTACTTTTTTCTTTAAGGCTTGTACTGTAATAAACGCACCCTTTTGGTTGTAATGTGTATCTGTTTTATAGTAAACCTGATTCTTTTTCTTTGCTTTTAATAAATCTGGTTTCGCATCCACTACATTTAAATCTGTATTTTTGCTTAAATACTTCATTAATAAATCCGTTTTAGAAGTTGAATCTTCACGAACAACCGTATCCGGCATATATTCAGGATATACATTGGCTTTATTTGGAATGGATAAAATATAGAAGTCACATCCGTATTGTGCAAACTGATTTCTTTCTGTTTCTAGTTTACTAGCCATTTCAGACATAGTCTCTTCATTATAGTGGTTAATACCTTGATAATCTGAAATTGGATCCCCATCCGTAGTAGACTTAAAGAACAACCAATTATCTTTTCCAAGCAATACCTGTGTTGATTCAATATATGTATTTCCCGTTGTCTTCTTAGTTACTTCACTCGCTGCTTTAGAACCTTCTTTTTTACCCGTTAAGTTGGAAGTAAAAGAATCTACTGCAGACGATATCTTATTTGAATCCTTTTTATTTCGACTCTGCTCTAACTCATGTCCCTTTACTACATCACTCACTTCTTCTTTTTTAGTAAACAAAGAAATGGTTTGATTGAATAAAGTTGAAACAGAAATGCCAAATATCACTAGACAAAATACAAGTGTTATTATTTTTTCTCTCATATGCAGGCCCCTTTCTAAAAGTTAAAGTAAATAAATGGATTGTATGCATTTGAGAAAATAAAGATAATGCTCAAATATAAAATTCCACATACGCAACATGTATAAATCACATTATAAACAATGTTCTTTTTAAAAATACGATCAATGTTTTTAAAGACAGGCATACAACATAAGATTCCCATTATGTAATACAAAACATTTTGTTTAAAATATTGAATACACATAGCATCAATAAATCCTTTGCAGCCAAACCCAAACATAGAACGAATATATACAAATGCACTACCTATAGAATCACTTCTAAACAATACCCATCCCATCATCACAAAGAACATTGTATAAAGATGTTTATATTTACCCATTTTTTGATCAATATGATAGAACTTTTCAAGAATTAACAGTACAAAGTACATCAATCCCCAAACAATAAAAGTCCAGTTGGCACCATGCCAGATTCCTGTTAATAACCATACTACAAAAATATTAAAAACTAGACGAACCTTACTATTTACTCTAGAACCACCTAATGGAATATAAATATAGTCTCTGAACCAAGTTTGTAAAGAAATATGCCATCTTCTCCAGAATTCAGAAATACTTTTAGAAATGTATGGATATTTAAAGTTTTCCATGAAATGGAAACCAAACATTCTTCCCAGACCAATAGCCATATCAGAGTATCCTGCAAAATCAAAAAAGATTTGTAACGTATAAGAAATGGCTCCTAACCATAAGAATAAGAATGAATTTGTTGTGGAGCCAGATTTAACTCCTGCAAATACAGCATCTGCCACAATCGCAAAATTGTTAGCCAATAACACTTTCTTGCCAAGACCAATAATAAAGCGAGTTACGCCTAAACAAAAATCATTTATAGTTTCCTTACGATTCTCTATCTCCTTTTCAATCGTTTCATAACGAACAATTGGACCTGCAATCAATTGAGGAAATAAAGAAATATATAAACCCACATTTAAGAAATTTGTTTGTACCTTACCCTTACCTCTATAAACGTCCACAACATACGAAATGGCTTGGAACGTATAAAAAGATATACCAATAGGAAGAGCAATCTTAAACGTATTTAAATTGCCTGTAAAGATAGAAACAATAAAGTTTAAATACTTAAAGTATCCCAAAACACAAATATCCGCAATAGCCATAAAGACTAGGATCCATTTTGAAGGGTGCTTTTCAATACACAAGCCTAAAAAGTAATGGAACAAAATCATGAATAACATTAAAAATACATATTTAGGTTCTCCATATGCATAGAACAATAAACTCATGACAAACAAAAATATATTCTTACTCTTTGTATGTTTTCTTAACACTAAATAATAAATGGCTAATACAAACGGTAAAATGAGTATTCCATGGTGGCGGAGCCACCCAATCCATGAAAATAGAGCCACCGAATC
>ENA-OPDD01001296-OPDD01001296.1-human-gut-metagenome-genome-assembly--contig:-NODE-1296-length-17181-cov-2.157655_pt1 | contig 17181 bp, 17 predicted proteins | sample MGYA00241574_ERZ501499 | MGnify/ENA primary metagenome ERZ501499 (study PRJEB25962, sample SAMEA2042576) | human gut metagenome | biome: human gut; feature: human-associated habitat; material: faeces...
GATGCGAGCGCATAAGCGAGCATTCAACACTTGCTCCCAGGCCACAGATATAAGAATATAATCTCTCTGGTTTCGTCTGTCCGTCTGTTCGTTCTAAAGCCCAATACACCAAAAATCCTTTTGGAAGAGATCATCGCCGCTTTTGTCTCTGAAAGCAGGATGGAAGTCAAAGTGGACTGCACCGACAGGAATCTGTCGATCAACAGCCTTGCTGATTCGGGCAACACCCTCATTTCCGAAAGCACCACATAAATCAATGGCAGTACATCCTTCTTCAAGCATTTCCTGTGCTACAGTTTCTGCCTGGCTGTAATCAGCACATCCGACAACGTACATGATGATTTTTTCGGATTCAATGATGGAACGGTCCTTTTTCGGGTTACAGCCCTCATTTGCAAAAATGAAAGCAACTTTAAATTTGTCTTCGTTTAATTTGAATTTTCTTGCCATTTTACCAACGCCTTATCTAAGATTTCCATTGCTTTTTTACCGTCATTAGCAGTAATAAGCTGGATATTATGTTTGCGGATTGTCTGGTATGTTTCCATGAGAAGATCGATATCTGTTGTGATTTTGTCGAGTGTGATTACAACAATAACGTCAAGATTATCTTCCTCAATATCTTTCATTAATCTTCTGAAGCCGGGACGTTCAAGATTCTCGGATGGGTAGTCTCCTAAATCTGTATAATTAACAAATTCGTTATCTTCGCCATAAATACCTTTTGCACGATTCATACACTTCATACCATCGGCAATCATCCCCTGTACATAGGTCTGTGTACAGATGGGACAGCCACCCCGGAGATGCTGATGATTATAAATTCCAATACGCATATTAATTCCCTCCAGTACATTTTCTTAAATATAGATTCTTATATCTATTGTAGCAGAAGGGCGAAGGAGGATAGGGAAGATACGGGAACAATTATGGGAAATAACGAAAGTCAGAAAAAGAATAGAAAAAGAAATAAGGAGTATCGTTATATTTCCATAGATAAAGCATGATAATCCTATAAAAAATAGTGTAAAAATGCTAAAATGATACTGAAATAGTCTGTAAAGGAGGAGAATAATGGAACGACGAGAACTTGAACGACAGATTGTCGAAAAGGAATGGCTCATGTTTCAGCAGGTACAGGGCGTAAATGGACGAGCAGCCTGCCAGGATGACTGGACAACTTTTCTTATTATGCGTCTCAGTCAGTTTGAAGGCTGGGATACCGATGTGCTTGAAAGCTATTTTGAAGACATTGTCCAGGCAGAAGCACAGGAGAGAAATCTCATTATGGAGAAATATGCCTATATGATGGAGGAAACAGACCCGGTATATTTCTTATCAATTAAGGAATTGCTTCCAGAGATTTCGGAAGAAAAACAGTTGATGGCTGAAAAAATCACTTCTATTTATATGGAGTGGGAAAAGGAAGCGGATATCAAATATCCAAATATCCGAAGACATGGAAGACCGGCAGAAGGAATTGGGGTAGATGGAACGGTCAGTGTAAGAAATTATTTAAAGTGTGAACTTTATACTTATTCTGCAAAGACACTGGCACTTTTTATTCTGTCTATTGAGAAAAATCCAGAATACAACCGTTATCTTGCTACAATGCAGAAGATGGTACAGGCATATGGCTATTCTTCTTTAGAAGAAGCGGAAAAAGAAATGGCATAAATTTTAGTTAAGTGTACTGACACAGGGATATTGTGATGGTTATTTCAGTTAAATATATTGAGATATCGATATTGTGATGATTTATGTCAGTCCGCGAGTACATAAGAAAGGAGAATTAACATGCAGAAAATATTATTACTGGCTGGGGATTTTACAGAAGATTATGAGACAATGGTGCCATTTCAGGCATTGTCCATGCTTGGATATCAGGTAGATGCCGTCTGTCCGGGAAAGAAGGCAGGCGAATTTATCAAGACAGCCATTCACGACTTTGAAGGTGACCAAACTTACACGGAAAAACCAGGGCATCTTTTTAAATTAACAAAAACATTTGATGAAGTAGATTTTGATGACTATATCGGACTTTTTATTACTGGCGGACGTTCTCCAGAATATATCCGAATGGATCACAAAGTAATTTCTCTGGTGAAATGTTTCGTAAGAAGTGGAAAACCAGTAGCAGCTATCTGCCATGCAGCACAGGTTCTTACTGCAGCAGATGTTGTATGCGGAAGAAAGCTTACCTGCTATCCTGCATTAGCAGCAGAGGTAAAATTAGCAGGAGGTAATTATATTGAAGTTGCACCGGATGAAGCGGTTGTAGACTGCAATCTGATCACTTCACCAGCATGGCCAGGAAATACAGCAATTTTAAGAGAATTTGCAAAAGCATTAGGATGTGAATTTATTTTCAGACCATAAATGTATCTGGGCTATGTAAGTTACAAAAATTAGTGTATTGTTTCAATGATATTTTATTTGATCTTGCAGGAAAAAGAAATTTAGGCAAGAATTAAATATGATTAAAAAAGAATAGGAGGAACAGTAATGGGTTCTCTTTTAGAAGAAATGCATAAGATGCGTTTAAAAGAAAAAATAGACGAATTAGAGAGTATGGGTGGAAATCCACATGTAGCGGATCACGGACTTGGCGGAGTGTATCGCTGTAAAGTCTGTGGATATATTTTCGATGAAAATAAAGAAGGGAGACCATTTACAACATTGTCCCATTGCCCAATCTGTCATGTAGGGCAGCAGCAGTTTGAAAAGATAGAGTGAATGCCTATGAAAATGGAGCGTTTTAACGAAATTTTAAATAAGCTGATGCAGATGGAAGATGCTGAAGAGAATCTGGAAATGGTTCCTCTTTATGAGGAGGCATTGGAGCTTTCAAAAGAGATTTACGGAGAATATAATTTGAAGACACTGGAAATTTATAATAATTATGGTGGACATCTCCGCAATCTTGGATTGTATGAGAAGGCGGAACAGATTTTAAGAAAGGCAGTTATTTGTGCAAGAACAGTGCGGGGTAAAGAACATCCTGACTATGCAACAACGCTTGTGAATCTTGCCAATCTGCTTCGCATGATGAAGCAGTGGGAGGAGAGCGAGACACTTTTTTATCAGGCATTGGCTCTTTACAAAATTACAATCGGAGAAAGTCATTTTATTTATGCGGGAACAATGAATAATCTGGGACTTCTCTATTATGAGCAGGGAAAGCTTGAACGGGCAAAAGAGTGTTTAGAACACAGCCTGCATATATTAGAAGGTAAGGCAGAGTATATTATTCCGTATGCGACAACACTCCATAATCTTGTAGATATCTATAAAAAAGAGGGCAATCTTACTTTAGCAGAAGAAACTCTCAAAAAAGAAATAGAGATTTACAAAGAACAGCAATATGAGGGAACAGTTCTTTATGCCGCAGCTTTAAATTCTCTTGGAATCCTTTACTGTGAAAAAGGGCAGTATGAGAAAGCAAAAGCTGTGATGACCGAGAGCGTAGAGATTACGAAAAAGCATCTTGGAGAGTCAAGTGATGCCTATAAGACAAGTGTAAAGAATCTTGAGATGATTCAGGAAAAGCTGCAGGAGCATAAAATTAAGAGTAATCATGAGATTTTGCAGGAAACTTTAAAAGAAATGACAACAGCTTCCTGTGCCCAGGAATATAATCTGGAAACTGCAATGGCGAGTGCCAGAAAGGTATTAGAAAACAGCCCCAAAGTTGTAGAGACAGGTTTTGTCAAAGGGCTTGATTTATGCAGAGCATATTTTAACGAAGTATGCTATCCTCTTTTGGAAAGAGAGTTTGCCAACTTCCTTCCTCGTATGGCAGCCGGCCTCATCGGAGAAGGCTCCGAGTGTTATGGTTTTGATGATGAGATTTCAAGAGATCATGACTTTGGACCATCTTTTCAGATTTATATTCCTAAAGAAGATATGCCTGTTTACGGAGAGAGGTTAAAGCATAGACTTGCGACATTGCCTAAAACATTTCAGGGCTTTGGTGCGAGAGTAGAAAGCCAGTATGGCGATGGCAGAGTTGGTGTATTTACCATCGAAGATTTTTATCGGAAGTTTACTGCGGCAGAGGGAGTACCAGACACTCTTTCTCATTGGAGGCAGATTCCGGAGAATGCCCTTTCTACCGTAACAAACGGAGAAGTTTTCTTTGATAATTATGGAGAATTTACAAGAATCCGTGAGGAATTAAAGAAAGGCTATCCAGAAGATGTCAGATTGAAAAAGATTGCCGCCCGTCTTATGAAAATGGCACAGAGTGGCCAGTATAACTTCCCTCGCTGTAACAAACGGAAAGAATATGTAGCTTCCCGTCTGGCATTAAGCGAGTTTATGTCCGTTTCTATGTCATTAGTCTATCTGCTCAATCATGCTTACCGGCCATATTATAAATGGGTACACAGAGGACTTTTAGATTTACCAATCTTAGGGCAGAATGCTTATGACAAAATGCAGAGGCTATCTGTTTTATCTTTAGAAAAAGATAGCAGGGAAATGGAATGGATTATTGAAGAATTTTGTGTTGCCTGTGTGGAAGAATTAAAAGCACAGGGACTGACCTCATCCTCAGAAGCATTTTTACTTGCACAGGGACCGGAAGTATTAAAAAGAATACAGGAACCAGCTTTAAGAAATAGTAACCCGTGGGTGGAATAACTGTTGACAGCGTTTTGGTAAAACACGTAGTACAGTGATGTTGAATAGCCCTTTTTCTTTCTTATCATATACTGATAAAAAAAGAAAGCTGCGGCTATGGAAATGACCAATGTAGGTAATTTGTTAGAGCTAAGAAGGATTTACAGCCGTGGTATTACCGGAAAAGGTATTACTACGGCTGTTTTGGATACAGGAATTTATGCACATCCTGACTTTTTTATTCCACAGAATAAAATTCTTTATTTTCAGGATTTTGTGAGAAATAGAAGAGGTCCCTTTGATGATAATGGGCATGGGACCCATGTCAGTGGAATTATCGCATCAGGAGGACGGTTTGGAGATGGGAGTGGAATCGGGGTTGCGCCGGAAAGCAGTATTGTAATGCTAAAAGTACTTGAACGGGATGGAAGCGGGAAAATAAAAAATATGATAAAAGGTATGGAATGGATTTGTATGAATCATAAAAAATATGGAATCCGAATTGTAAATATTTCTGTTGGAATGCCCGTAAAAAATATAGAAAATCCTGACGAAGATATTCTTGTAAAAAAGGTGGAGGAGTTGTGGAACGCCGGACTTGTTGTCGTAGTGGCAGCAGGAAATGACGGGCCGGCACCACATACGATTACAAGCCCGGGAACAAGCCGGAAAGTTATTACTGTTGGAACCGGAACAGAAGCAGGCGGAGAATATTCTGGGCAGGGCCCTGTACTTGGAAGCTGTGTCTGTAAGCCTGACATCATTGCGCCAGCTACCAATATTTTAAGCTGCGATAATCATGGAAAAAGTTACAAAAAAAGAAGCGGCACATCAATGGCAACTCCGATTGTATCAGGGACAATAGCCTTGCTTCTTTCCAATGAACCGTGGCTGTCAAACAGAGATGTAAAAATACGTCTGATGCAGAACGCGGTTGACTGTGGGATGGCAAAAAGCAGACAGGGATGGGGCCTGCTAAATCCCGAAGGGATGTTGAGGATTAAATAGGAATTTGCCGCAGGCAAGGGAGACGCCCCCGAAGAGAGTCTCTTTACCAGATGGGTTCGTCTGTCCTGTGTCCGTAGGACAAAAAATATCATGTTTTTTGTTGTCTTCATAAGAAATGTACCAAAAAGTATGGCTGAATTTCACAAAAAAGATAAATGAAAACGGAAATTTACAGACAAAATTCATAAAAAAATCTTTTCCGTTTACTGGTGCGCTGTTATAATAATAACAGAAATAAAAAGTAATAAACACGTTCAGTAAAGGAGAAGGGTATCATGGCAAACTGTATTACACTTAATCAGACATCTTATCACGGAGCAGGAGCAATCCAGTCTATTCCAGATGAAGTAAAGGCACACGGACTTAACAAAGCATTTGTATGTTCTGACCCTGACTTGATTAAGTTTGGAGTAACAAAGAAAGTAACAGACGTATTAGACGCTGCAAAATTAGAATATGAGATTTATTCCAATATCAAACCAAACCCAACAATCGAAAACGTACAGACTGGTGTAGCTGCATTTAAAGCATCTGGAGCAGATTATTTTATCGCAATCGGCGGTGGTTCTTCTATGGATACAGCCAAGGCAATCGGTATTATAATCAACAATCCTGAGTTTGCTGATGTAAGAAGTCTTGAGGGTGTTGCTGATACAAAGAATCCGGCAGTTCCTATTATTGCAGTTCCTACTACAGCTGGTACAGCCGCAGAAGTTACCATTAATTATGTTATTACTGATGCAGAGAAGAATCGTAAGATGGTATGTGTAGATCCTCATGATATTCCTGTTGTTGCTGTTGTAGATCCTGATATGATGTCAAGCATGCCTAAGGGTCTTACTGCTGCTACCGGTATGGATGCTCTTACACATGCAATTGAAGGATATACAACAAAGGCTGCATGGGAGATGACAGATATGTTCCATATCAAAGCAATCGAGATTATTTCCAAATCCTTAAGAGGAGCAGTTGCAAATGAGAAAGAGGGTCGTGAGGGAATGGCTCTTGGACAGTATATCGCAGGAATGGGATTCTCAAACGTAGGTCTTGGAATTGCTCATTCTATGGCTCATACACTTGGAGCTGTTTATGACACACCACATGGTGTTGCATGTGCTATGATGCTTCCAATCGTTATGGAATACAACGCGGAATGCACGGGAGAAAAATATAAAGAAATCGCAAAAGCGATGGGCGTTGAAGGCGTAGATGATATGTCTGTAGAAGAATACAGAAAAGCAGCAGTAGACGCTGTTTCGCAGCTTTCTATCGACGTTGGAATCCCAACAAAACTGGAAGCGTTAAAAGAAGAGGATCTTGACTTCTTAGCTGAGTCTGCACACGCAGATGCATGTGCTCCGGGTAACCCGAAAGACGCAAGCGTTGAAGATCTGAAGAATCTGTTCAGAAAATTAATGTAATGATGCCAGAGTGGATTGTGGGAGTGCAAAGCACAGAGTAATCCGCATGCATCATGCATTATTACATAATCTAAGATAAGAGAACTCCTGACATTGATATCCAGTGCCAGGAGTTTTTAATATTCCGAAAAATTAAAATGAGAAGAAAACAGTATAAAACAGCATATAACAGTTGACAACTGTTATATGCTGTTTTATACTGTTTATAACGAAGGAGGAGTTTTATGGATATCATAGTAAACCATTCATCCATGCAGCCAATCTATGAACAGATTGGAGATCAGATAAAAGAAAAGATCATGCATGGTATATTAAAAGAAGATACCCCACTCCCGTCAGTTCGTACTTTAGCTAAAGAACTTAAGGTCAGTGCACTGACCGTGAAAAAAGCATATGATGCTCTGGAAGAAGAAGGATTTGTAATTACGATTCATGGAAAAGGAAGTTTCGTAGCATTTGCAGATCAGGGGCTGATGCTGGAGGAGAAGAAAAAGGAAGTGGAAGCTGATTTGGAGATGGCCATCCGAAAAGGCAAAAGCTGTGGAATGACGGATCAGGAATTACTGGAGTTGTTTCAGATTGTTTTGGAGGATTGATAAGTATGTTGAAATTTGAGGGTGTGAAAAAGCACTATGAAGATTTTGAACTGGATCTTACCCTGGAAGTACCGGAAGGTTATGTTACCGGACTGATCGGAGCCAATGGTGCAGGAAAAAGTACAGCATTCAAAGCAGCATTAGGTCTGATCAGACCAGACGCAGGTGTTGTAAAGATGCTGGGAAAAAATGTAGAAGATTTTACAGTGCAGGATAAAGAGCGGATTGGCGTTGTTCTGGCTGATTCCGGTTTCAGTGGATATTTACGTGTGAAAGATATACTTCCGATGCTTGAAAGTATGTACCATAAGTTTCAGAAAGAAGATTTCCTGGAAATGTGCAAAAAATACCAGTTGCCATTAGACAAAAAGATCAAGGAGTTTTCAACGGGAATGAAACGTAAATTGCAGATTGCAGCGGCAGTTTCACATGGCGCAGATGTGTTGCTTCTGGATGAACCGACCGCCGGTATGGATGCGCTTTCCCGTCGTCAGATGTGGAATCTGCTCCGCAAATTAAACGGCAAAAACCTGACCATTCTTCTGACTACTCATTATATGGAGGAAGCCCAGAATCTCTGCAGCCGTGTAGCTCTGATGGACCACGGTAAACTAGAGGAAGTCAATACTCCGGCCGGACTGATCGACAGTCTTGGAAATTACACCGTTGATGAATTTGCCGGAGACGAAACTCACAGTCATTATTTTCACAGTCGTGAAGAAGCAATTGCCTATCTCTCCGGTCTTTCCGGACAGGCTTCTCTACGCGAAACAACGCTGGAAGATGTGTTTGTTGAACGTGCCGGACGACATCTGATGCCATCATAAGGGAGGAGCTGGTTATGGGAATTATTACAATTTTATGGGAAAAATGGGTCGAATTTCGAAGAGATTTCTACAAGATCACGCTGGCGGCAATGATTGCCCCACTGATGTATCTGGTCGTATTTGGAATGGGAATCCAGACAATCTCACATGGAGAACCTTATCTGAACTTTCTGATCCCGGGTGTTGTTTCACTGACGACAATGAATGGAAGCTTTAATGCCATTGCACAGAATCTGAATGTGCAGCGACTTTATGAGAAGGCTTTCGATCAGGTACTGATCTCTCCTACACCGTTATGGCAGTTTATTGCCGGTCAGATCATCGGCGGAAGCCTTCGTGGTTTTTATGCAGGTGGCGTTATTCTGGTTCTGACAATGCCGATCGACACCGGACTGATCTTTAACGGCTGGTCTTTCCTTGTCATGTTCCTGAATGGAGCTGTTTTTTCTGCAATCGGTGTTGTCGTTTCATTCCTTGCCAAAAACCATGCAGATGTACCGCGTTTTTCGAACTACATCATCATGCCAATGGCATATCTGTGCAATACATTTTTCTCTACAGAAAAGCTTCCTGGTTTTCTTGGAAAATTTGTCTCTGCACTGCCACTTTCCCAGACAAGTCATATGATCCGAAGCATCTCTGCAGGAGAGGGATTTGCAATGTCAGGAATTGCGATACTTATGACATATCTGATCGTGTTTACAGCGATTGCATCATGGTTTATCTATAAGAAAAAGAATCTTTAAAAGATAACTGGGAATTCACACAGTAAATATTCCGAAGAAAGGACAGTTTCTGCGCCAAAGCTGTCCTTTCTCTGAACTTACTGCTGAAATTACCATCTTTTAGGTAGATAGCAAAAATAACTCTTCACATTTCGTACTTCATCATATCAACAATCACAATCCCTAATTTATAGACAAAACAGAAAAACTTCCTGTCATCTGTGTAAGTCACCCTCTGCAGTACTTCCGGACTCCGAAGCCTTGTGACTGAACAGATCAGGAAGCTTTTCGTGAATTATATAAATGTGATTCTAAAGTTCTAATTTTCAGCAGCTAATTCAGAAAGATATCTTTCAAAACAAATTCCTTCATTCCGGTCGGTGCCTTCAACTACCGCATCATGAATCCCCTTCGCCAGAAACTTCACGGCCCTGTGCACAGAATCCACCGTGTCGATTCCTTTCACCATACCGGCACTCAAAACCGATGCAAACAGATCACCTGTACCGGAATAACTGCCACCCTCTTTTGCTGCAGTCACCCAAGTCGTATTGCCATCCTGACAGATCAGGTTTCCTATCTCCTGATGATTCTCCCTCGCAGGAAGATCAATTCCTGTAATAACCACTTCCGTATCAAACTCTTTTGAAAGTTCCTTCCCTGTACTTTCTGTGAATTTCAGCAATCTCTCCTCATCCATAAGTGATAGCTCCTTCCACAATACATGTGCACGCTGTGCGCCATATAATAACAATAGCGCTTCTGTCAGATTTGGTGTTATCACCGTCGCTCTTCTGACCAGAAAACGCATTTTTTCACAGAGTGCCTCCGTATAAATCGGGTACTCTTCTCCATTATCCCCCATAACAGGATCTATAAGTATCTTTGTGTCTTCTTTTGCAAACTGTTCAATAAATTCAACTGCTTTATCGGCCTGACGTGCGTCTGCCAAAAATCCTGTATAGATTCCATCCGGATAAAAATCCATCTTCTTCCACTCTTCCATAATCGCATCCATACGATCCGTATAATCATCACAATAAAAAGAAGGGAAACCCGTCTGCGCACTTAATACCGCTGTCGGAAGCGGACATGCCTGGATTCCCATAACGGAAATCACCGGAATTGCTGCAGTAAGAGAACATTTTCCCATTCCTGATAAATCATTTAATACCGCAATCTTTTTCAATCTGTTATCTCCTCGTCTTGCATTTTCTCATTATCTGATTTAGAATAGCATCTAAGTGTATTTATAAAAATAACCACTTTTATTCATTTTTCAGAGGACAGTTTATGAGTTTATCTTTTCATTCCAATAAAGAATGCCTGTATCTTCAGGTATATGAACATTACAAAAATCTAATCATGGAACGGCGAATTCCTGCCGGAAGCCGCATGCCATCTCTTCGCAAATGTTCTGCAGAACTGAAGCTCAGCCGTACAACTATTGAAAATGCCTATCTGCAATTGGCCGCAGACGGCTACATTGTTGCCCGTGCACAAAGCGGCTATTATGTAACTAATATTGCAGAGCAAAAGCCAGTCTCCACTACCTCCTGGCATGCGAATCTGCCTTCAATACAATATGACTTTGCTTCCAACGGTGTCGATCATGAAAGTTTCCGTTTTGACCTATGGCAGCGTTATATCAAAAGCGCACTTCGTCAGAGTGACCGTCTTCTCTCCTATGGAGAACCCCAGGGTGAAGCCGATCTTCGTCAGGTACTTGCTGACTACATCCGTCAGCGAAGAAACGTCAACTGTTCTGCTGACGATATTGTGATCGGGGCCGGAGTTCAGAGCATTCTGAATCTTCTTTGTCCTCTGATCCATGACCGAAAAACCGTTTCTTTTCCAAACGCTTCTTTTGTGCAGGGAAGTACTATTTTTTCTGATTATGGTTTTGAAGTTCAATACCGCAACAAAGACTGTGACGTAATCTATGTTTCTCCTGCACATATGACGAAATGGGGAGAGATCATGCCCGTCAGCCGTCGTATGGAACTGGTACATTACGCTGCAGCGAAAGGCAGTCTGATCATCGAAGACGATTTTGAGAATGAATTCGTTTATTTTCAACGTCCAACACCTTCCCTCTTTAATCTTGCCGGAGGACATGGCGTTGTCTATATTGGTTCTTTTTCCCGTCTGCTGCTTCCATCGATTCGCTTAAGCTTCATGGTCTTGCCGCCTTCTCTTTCCAGAAAATATGCAGCTGTTGCAGAACGCTACAGCCAGACTGCTTCCAAAGCCGAACAGATTGCACTCTGTCAGTTTATCCGTGACGGTCATCTGACTTCACAGACAAAAAAATTAAAAAAGCTGTATGCTCAGAAGCTTAAGGCTCTTGAAAACGAGGTGCGAAATACATTCGGCAGCAACTGCACGATCCAGACCGGTGCCGCAGGAACAAGTCTGGCATTGACCATTCCTTATGCCAGAACAGGTCTTGAGCTAAAAAAAGAAGCCCGCATGCATGGAATGTCTCTTCTGATTCTTGAAGAAAATGCAGCTACGATCACCATTCTGCTCTCCTGTTCTTCCATTACGACAGACGATTTTGCCCCTGCCTGTCAGCTTCTGTCCCGACTTCTTAATAAATAATCACAAAACACCTGTCCGGCATTTCATCATCCAGGCAGGTGTCAGTATTTAATCTCTTCGATTATCGATCATATAAAGCAATGCGTTACAGATACAGGCTGCAATATTACTTCCGCCTTTACGTCCTCTCGCAACTATATAAGGTGCTCCCGAATCCATGATCAGTTCTTTCGATTGTACAACATTCACAAATCCAACCGGAACTCCAATGATCAGTTCCGGATTCAGTTTTCCCTCTTCGATCAGTTCATAGAGTCTCACCAGTGCAGTCGGCGCGTTTCCGATTGCAAAGATCAGTTTTTTATCGAGAGTAGCAGCTTTGTCCATGCTTGCTGTCGCCCTTGTGGTTCCATTCTCTTTTGCAATCTTTGCCACATCCTCATCGGACATGAAACAATAGACTTCTCCACCATAACGGGCCAGTGCACGTTTATTGATTCCCGCCTTTGCCATCTGCGTATCCGTAACAATGCAGGCGCCCTCTTTGATTGCTTTCATTGCACGCTCTACTACATCCGGCGAAAAACAGAGGTTATCCGCATAATCAAAATCTGCGCTTGTATGAATACAACGTTTGACAATAAGTTCTGTTCCGGGAAGCAGCTGTTTATCACCAAGTTCCTCTGTAATAATCTCAAAACTTCTTTTTTCAATCTCCATTGGTTTTACATTTTCAAGCTCTACTTTCATTTCTCTGCTTCTCCTTCTGCTTCACTTTCTTCCAGAATATCCCCCACACCTTGCTCAAGGATCTCATAGATTTTCTTCATATCCAAATGTTTCCGAAGTTCCGATGCCAGGATATCATACTGTGTTTCTTTGAATGCAGCAAAATCCACGCCTTCCATCTCTGACACATCAATACCTTTTCTTATGCCTACTGCACGAACAAGACCAAGTGCAACCTCTTCTTTATCAAAAATGCCATGAACATAAGTTCCGCATACATTGTGATAAAATGTTCCTTCGGTCTTCTCTGTACCTGTCACAGTATCACATGTAGAAGTACTTGCTACAGCCCCATTTTTCCAGGTACTCTCACCCATATGAATCTCATATCCTGTAAATTCTACGTTTTTAAGAGATGCAAACTCTTCATCCAGCTCCAGGAATTTTCCGCAGACCTGCGTACGTGTCTTATGTTCTGCAAACACGGTATCTACCGGAAGAAGACCAATTCCACGCATCGTACCGCCTGCTTCCACACCATGTGGATCACTTAAATTTTCTCCCAGCATCTGATAGCCGCCACAGATACCAAAGATCAGTGTACCGGATGCCGCTGCCTTAAGGATCAGTGCTTCCATGCCACTTTCACGCAGCCATTTCAGATCATCCATCGTATTCTTGGTTCCCGGAAGAAAGATCACATCCGGCTGCTTCAAATCTGACGGATGCTGTACATAACGCAGCGAAACCCCCGGAATACTTTCAAACGGATTAAAGTCTGTAAAGTTGGAAATACGTGGTACACGAATAACCGCCATATCGATCACTCCAACTTCCTGATGACGGTCAAAGCGTTCTGTCAGACTGTCTTCATCTTCTACCTGAATGTTCATATATGGTGCAACACCAACGACCGGAATCTTACATTTCTCTTCCAGCATTGCCACACCCGGATCCAGAATTGATTTGTCACCTCGGAATTTATTGATGATCAGACCCTTGATCATTTTTCTCTCATCTTCTTCCAGAAGTTCCACCGTTCCATACAGCTGTGCAAACACACCGCCACGATCGATATCACCGGCAAGAAGCACCGGCGCTTTCGCCATCTTTGCCATTCCCATATTAACAATATCTTCGCTCTTCAGATTGATTTCCGCCGGGCTTCCAGCCCCCTCAATCACAATGATATCATTTTCTTCTGCCAGCTTATGAAATGCCTTCATAATGTCAGGCACCAGTTTTTTCTTATATTTAAAATAGTCTCTGGCACTCATGGTACCAAGAACTTCCCCATTTACAATGACCTGAGAGCCAATATCATTTGTCGGTTTCAGAAGAATCGGATTCATCAGGACCGATGGTTCTATACCTGCCGCTTCTGCCTGCATAACCTGTGCTCTGCCCATTTCAAGGCCTTCACTGGTTATAAAAGAGTTCAGTGCCATATTCTGCGATTTGAATGGTGCCACACGGTATCCATCCTGATGAAATATCCTGCAAAGTCCGGCAGCAAGAAGACTCTTTCCTGCATTGGACATGGTTCCCTGTATCATGATCGTCTTTGCCATATCTGTTCCCTTTCGTATCAGACTTATGCCTGTTCCTCTTGTTTCAGTACCTCTGCATGTGCCACTGCCGCTTTTGTGGTGCCATCCCGCATTGCACGGATCAATTTCTGATTTTCCTCATGTGTTCGGACGGCCACACGGTAATATCCTTTTCGCAAACCAGAGTAATTGCTGCAGTCACGGATCAGAACCCCCTGTTCCACACATATTTCAAATAAATTTTCCGGTCCATGGAAGAAAATATAATTCGCTTCTGACGGAAAGACTTCCATGCCAAGACGCTGCAGTTCTTCTTTGAGATATTTTGCTTCCCGGAATACCATCTGTCGCCCCTCTTCCACATATGCAGTTTCTTTCAGCGCAGCAATACCTGCCGCCTGTGCCATAACAGAAATGTTCCATGGCTGTGTCACCTGCGTCATCGCATCAAGAAGTTCCGTATTCTCAGTAATACCATATCCCAGTCGGATTCCCGCCATCGCGTAACGCTTGGTAAATGCCTTCAAAAGAAACAGATTGTGATATCTGGATAACTGTGCTTTCAGTGTGTATCTGCCCGGTTCCTCCATAAAATCAAGAAAACATTCATCTACAACCAGAAGGATATCCATTTCTCTGCACACACGTAAAACCCGGAAAAGGAATTCTCTATCTATCGAAATTCCCGTTGGATTATTCGGATTGCAGAGAAATACCATATCAAGGTCTCTGTGCAGCCAGTTGATAAAACTGTCCTGCAGACTGAATCCCTCTTCTTCTCTGAGAAGTACATGTTCTACCTCACAGCCACAGCTCGTAAGCGCCTGCTCATATTCTGCAAAAGTAGGAACCGGAATCAGTGCTTTCTTCGGTTTTACTGCCTGACACAGAGAAAATACCAGTTCCGCCGCTCCATTTCCACAGATCACAGATTCGGATGCCACACCTTCATATTCGGCAATTGCTTTTTTCAAAGGTGCATATCCGACCTGCGGATAATCTTTCATATATTCAAGACTGTCACGTACCGCCTGCTTTACACTTTCCGGCGTTCCCAGTGGATTACAGTTTGCCGAAAAATCCAGACAGTTCTTATAAGTATAGATATTACCGCCATGTACGTGCTTCGTCATTCTTTTTCTCCTTTTTGTGTCCCGTTACAGAAACACAACGCGGAACAAAACACAGATGATCACGCCCAGAATCGCCGTTGCATACATCAGGCGGTTCGCATAACGAATATCTTCTGTCTCTATTTCCCGAATCGCGTCTCCAATTGTAGGTTTCTCATATAATTTTCCAAAATAATATGCATTTCCCGCGAGCTGTACATCCAGTGCACCAGCCATTACAGCTTCTGTCTGTGCCGAATTCGGACTCGCATGATTTCTACTGTCCCTTTTGAAAATACGGGATGCGTTTCTGCTGTCAAGTCCGATCACAAAAGCTCCGGCAACCATCAGCCAGCCGGAAATTCTGGATGGAAGATAATTGGCTGCATCATCCAGTTTCGCCGCACATCTTCCAAAATACAGATATTTATCATTTTTATACCCGAGCATGGAATCCATGGTATTGATTCCCTTATACAAAAACATTAAAGGTACACCACCGATTGCCATATAGATCATCGGTGCGATCACACCATCAGAAGTATTTTCTGCCACAGTCTCCACCGCTGCTTTGGTCACACCCTCTTCCGTCAGCTCCGCCGTATCACGTCCCACGATCATAGAAACCGCATGACGTGCATCCTCAATTGTTCCCTTTTTGAGTGCATCATAAACCTTCATGCTCTCATCACGCAATGATCTGGTAGCAAGCAGCTGATAGCACCAAAAGGTTTCCAAAAGCACACCTAAGGCCGGAAGATGAATATACAGAAAATACAAAACAAATGCCGGAACCAGTAATGTAATGACACAGATCAGTATTACTTCAACCAGTCCTCCAGCCAGTTCACCTTTTTCTGTTTTGGGAAATACTTTTCTGATTCCCTTCTCAAAACTGGAGATCAGCTTCCCGATCAGGCACACCGGATGGTACAACCATCTGGGATCTCCAAATATCAAATCTAAGATAAACCCTGCTGCCAGGGCAATTGTATGGTATGTATATATCAACTCTGTCACTCTCCCCGTCTGCTGTGGTATTTCATGCATTCTTTAAGAAAAGCCTCTGCAACTTTTGGATTTCCATAATAATAAAGATGTGGAAATCCAGCCAGCATAGTTTCTGTGCCATGAATACACTCCCAGTTTCTCATACTTTCCGGTTTTGCTGCATGAAATGCTTTCCCGCAGTTTTCAGAATCAAAATAATGAAATTCATGAGCAGGGATCTCTCCTAATGTCTCACATCCCAAAACTGAATGATTCTGTATTAATGTCACATAGCCAAAGCGATTCAGACGTGGTGTACGATATGCCCTGCCCGGAAGCACGCCTGCCATGTGGTAAAATTTTTTATCCATTGCTTCCATTTCTTCATGAAGATACATAAAGCCTCCGCATTCTGCCATACATGGCATACCACCGCTAAGTGCTTTTTGTATTTCTTCTCTCATAGATGTATTTTTTTCCAGTTCTTTTCCATTTAATTCCGGATAACCTCCATATAAAAGCAATCCATCCAGTCCAGCCGGTAATTTCTTATCTCTGATCGGAGAAAAGTGTACAAGCTCTGCTCCCATCTTTCGCAAAAGCCGGAAATTATCTTCATAGAAAAAGCAAAATGCTTCATCGTCCGCCACACCAATCCGAAGGGGATGTTTCAGACAGAAATCTATCCGAGGTTCTTTCGCAGATAATTCTCGTGCACTTTCTGCAAGCTGCAGGATTGCATCAATATCCAGAGTTTTTTCCAGAACCTCAGCCAGTCGGTGAAGGTTTTCTTTTAACTCAGGGATCTCATCCGGAAGCACTAACCCCAGATGTCGGCTCTCGATCACACAATCATCCATTTTGGGAACATATCCAAGAACTTTTATATTCAGTTCTTTCTCCAGAAGTTCTTTCATTCTTGGATAGAGCATTGGTGACATCTGATTAAAGATCACACCCTGTATATGACTGTCCTTCCTGTATTCCACCTTTCCAAACGGTTTCATTACTACCTTTGCCTTTGTAAACTTCCGTTCCGCCTTGACGGTTGTTCTC
>ENA-OPDD01001301-OPDD01001301.1-human-gut-metagenome-genome-assembly--contig:-NODE-1301-length-17131-cov-2.193078_pt1 | contig 17131 bp, 10 predicted proteins | sample MGYA00241574_ERZ501499 | MGnify/ENA primary metagenome ERZ501499 (study PRJEB25962, sample SAMEA2042576) | human gut metagenome | biome: human gut; feature: human-associated habitat; material: faeces...
GCTTCTGTTAATGATGTAAGTCTCATTGATGATGGAAAGCTTAATAATGGTGAGCTTGACAATATCATTGGTGGATGTGGTCAGGAGATTACAGAGGCAGCTAGGAAATCACAGACTGAACCTGTATATTATATAACAGATAAGAAGAATGCAGGCTTCGTAAGACTTGATTTCAATTATGGCAAGAACAATGCAGACATTAATGTTGTTGGTATTGAGACTAAAGAGAATGCCAGCATTGATGTTTACATGGATTTTAACGGAGATAAAGATGGAGAAGGCTTTGCAGCAGTACAGACAAGATTATATGCTGCCAAGGATTCGGTTATCCGTCTTATCCAGATTCAGAGGGTAGGCAGTGAGACAACATTTATTAATGATATCGGTGGTTACTGTGAAGATGGTGCAAGAATTGAACTTGTGCAGCTTTATTTAAGCGGAAAGAACAGATACGAAGGCTGTGAGATTAAGCTTGCAGGTGATGGAAGTTCTATGTCTGCAGAGATTGGATATGTTGCAGCAGGTAAAGAAAGACTTGATATGAACTACTGCGTAAGACATATCGGCAAGAAGACAGAATGTGCAATCAATGCGGCAGGTGCATTGAGAGATACAGCATTTAAGCTGTTCAGAGGAACTATTGATTTCGTTAAGGGTTCAGCAGGTTCTGTAGGTAATGAGAAGGAAGAAGTTCTTCTTATTGATGAAAAATGTGTCAACCAGACTATTCCTATTATTCTATGTGCAGAAGAAGATGTTGTCGGTAATCACGGTGCAACTATAGGAAAGCCTGATGAGGAGCTTTTATTCTATCTTGAATCAAGAGGAATACCGGCACAAGAATGTTATAATATGCTGGCAGCAGCTAAGCTTTTAGCTGTATGCGGCAAAATCCCTGATGATGGTATCAGGAACGAGATACATGACTACATTAAAGAGGTTTATTAATGAGTGAGTTAAGTAAGACGATTGAGTCTATAAGAAAAGATTTCCCACTTATTTCGGGAAGCAATATTGCATATCTTGATAATGCAGCGACTACACAGAAGCCACAGGCTGTTCTTGATGCAGTTAATAAGTATTATCAGGAGATGAACGCCAATCCGTTCAGAGGTGTATACGAATTAAGTGAGATTGCTACAGAAAGTTATGAGAATGCAAGAAAGGCAGTAGCTCAGTTTATTGGTGCTAAAGATGCAAGCCAGATAGTATTTACAAGAAATGCTACAGAGAGTCTTAACTTAATTGCATACAGTTATGGAATGAATTTCATTAAAGAGGGTGATGAGATTGTTGTTAGTGTTATGGAACACCACAGCAATTTCCTTCCATGGAAGCAGGTTGCAGAAAAATGTGGAGCGGTATTAAAGCAGCTTACACCTGATGAGAATGGAGAGATTACAGACAAGTCTTTAGAGGTTATCACAGATAAGACTAGGCTTGTAGCAGTTACCCAGGTTTCTAATGTATTAGGAAGAGTTAATGATATAAAGCATATTGCAGAGGTTGCACATGCACATGGTGCGGTTATTGTGGCTGACGGAGCACAGAGTGTTCCTCATATGCCGGTTAATGTAACAGACCTTGATGTTGACTTCCTTGTATTTTCTGGACATAAGATGTTAGCACCTATGGGAATCGGAGCATTATATGGCAAGAAAGAGCTTCTTGACAAGATGCCACCATTCTTAAGCGGTGGTGAGATGATTGAGATTGTTCACTGGGACAGAGTTAAATATGCAGAGGTTCCACATAAGTTTGAGGCAGGAACTGTTAATACTGGCGGTGCAGTCGGACTTCATGCGGCAATTGATTATATTAACAATGTTGGATTTAACACAATCATGGCACAGGAGCGAAAGCTTACTAAGATTGCTGTTGATGCCATTAATGACATGAAGGGAGTCAACTTAATAGGTTCTTCGAAGGCAGAAGACCATGAGGGTATAGTCACATTTACAATTGACGGAGTACACCCACATGATGTTGCTTCTATACTTGATTCACAGCATATTGCAGTAAGAGCAGGACATCACTGCGCACAGCCATTAATGGATTTCCTTAAGGTTAATTCAACAACGAGAGCAAGCTTTGCTTTCTATAACACAGAAGAAGAAGTACAGCATTTTATAGAAGAACTATCTAAGATCAGGGGGCTTATGGGATATGGAGACTAAAACTTTTTATAATGAGGTTCTTACGGACCATAACATGCATCCATATCATAAGCATGATATAGACAATGCAGACTTAGAGCTTGAGGGTGTTAATCCAAGCTGTGGAGACGACATTATCTTAAAGCTTAAGTTTGATGATGCTAAGAAAACTATTGTTGATGGGGCATTTACAGGAGATGGTTGCGCAATATCGCAGGCATCAGCAGATATAATGCTTGAGCTTATCATTGGAAAGCCTATTGATGAGGCTGTACATCTTTCAGAACTTTTCCTTAAGATGATTAAGGATGAGGCAACTGAGGAAGAGATTGATGAGCTTGATGAAGCCGGAGCATTAAGAGATATCTCTCATATGCCAGCAAGAGTTAAATGTGCAGTACTTGGCTGGCACACAATGGAAGAGATGGTAGAGAACCTTAAGAATGTTTAGAATGTAACCCAATCACTTATAATATGGTGATTGGGTTTTAATGTTTGTAGATAAGAATGGAGTAAATATGGAAAAGAAATTAGTTAAGCAGCAGCTTCTTACAGGAGAACGTGCTCTTTTTGCAAGCAAAGACCTTCGTATTGAAGATTCTATATTTGATGATGGTGAGTCTCCATTAAAGGAGAGCAGTAATATAGAGCTTGTAAACAGCAGCTTTAAGTGGAAATATCCACTCTGGTACTGCAACAATGTCAATGTAAAGGACTGTTATTTCTTTGAGATGGGAAGAGCAGGAGTATGGTACACTAACGATATTAATGTTGAGGATACAATTATTGAAGCACCTAAGAATTTCAGAAGATGTAACAGACTAGGTCTTAAGAATGTGGAATTTGTCAATGCAGAGGAAACTCTCTGGAGTTGTGATAATGTTACTATGACAAATGTAGTGGCAAAGGGTAATTATTTTGCAATGAACAGCAACAATATGAAGATTGATGGTCTTAAGCTTGTTGGCAATTATCCATTTGACGGAAGTAAGAATCTTGAGATAAGAAATTCAAGACTTATGAGCAAGGATGCTTTCTGGAATGCTGAAAATATAACAGTGTATGATTCATACATTTCAGGTGAGTACCTTGGCTGGAATTCAAAGAATCTTACGTTTATTAACTGTACAATAGAGAGTCTTCAGGGATTATGCTACATTGACAATCTTGTTATGAAGAACTGCAAGCTTATTAATACAACACTTGCTTTCGAGTATTCAACAGTAGATGCTGATATCACAAGCAGGGTTGACAGCGTGTTAAATCCAACTTCCGGAACGATAACAGCAGACAGTATAGATAAGCTTATAATTGAGAAGGATAAGGTTGATCCTTCGCTTACTAAGATAGTATGCAGGAATTAATAAGTAGAATTAAGAAGGGAAATCCGAGAATGAAATATGATTTTGATACAGTAGTGAACCGCCGTAATACGGATTCTTTAAAATGGAACGTGGCAGAGAATGAGCTTCCTATGTGGGTTGCTGACATGGATTTTAAGACAGCACCTGAGATAACTGAGGCTATTAAGGCAAAGGCAGACCTCGGTGTATACGGTTATACTGAGATATCAAAGGACTGGTATGACGCATACACAGGCTGGTGGGAAAGACGCCACAATTTCAGGATGGAAGACGACTGGCTTATGTTCGTAACAGGCGTTATACCTGCAATATCAAGCTCTGTAAGAAAGCTTACGACACCAGCAGAGAATGTTGTAATCATGACACCTGTATACAACATTTTCTTTAACAGTATTCTTAATAATGGCAGAAATGTGTTACAGAGCCAGCTTGCATATGAGAATGGCAGGTATGTAATAGATTTTGAAGACCTTGAAGTTAAGCTCAAGAACCCACAGACAACACTTCTTATTCTGTGCGACCCACAGAATCCGGGTGGAAATGTATGGAGAAAGGAAGAACTTGCACGTATCGGAGAGCTTGCTTACAAGTATGGAGTCGTTGTTATATCTGATGAGATTCACTGCGAGCTTACAGACCCGGGCATTGATTATGTGCCATTTGCAAGTGTTTCGGAGGTGTGTAAGAATATATCTGTAACATGCATAGCACCTACGAAAACATTTAACATGGCAGGCTTACAGACAGCAGCAATATGTGTGCCGGATGAGCGACTCCGTCACAAGGTTTGGCGTGCAATCAATACCGATGAGGTAGCTGAGCCAAATGTTTTCGCAGTTGATGCGGCTATAGCTGCATTTACAAAGGGTGAGGAATGGCTTGAGCAGTTAAGAGAATATATCTACGAGAATAAACAGATTACCGAAAAGTTCATAAAAGACAATATTCCGAGAGTGTCAATGGTGGAATCACATGCAACTTATCTTTGTTGGCTTGATGTGTCTGATATCACAGACAATTCAACAAGGCTTGCGGCATATATAAGAAAGAATACAGGACTTTTCCTGTCAGCGGGAGAAGGCTTTGGCGGAGATGGAAAACATTTCTTAAGACTGAATGTTGCATGTCCTAAGACAACTTTAATGGATGGGCTTGAAAGACTTAGAAATGGCATATTGAGTTTTGACAGGTAGTGGGTTACAATAATATAAGTGAAATAACACATGAGATACGAGTGTATCTAAGAATAATAAGCGAGGAGATAATGATATGAATATTGTATGTTTAGACCTTGAGGGCGTTCTTGTACCAGAGATATGGATTGCATTTGCAGAGGCAAGCGGAATCCCAGAGCTTAAGAGAACAACAAGAGACGAACCAGATTATGATAAGCTTATGAACTGGAGACTTGGTATTCTTAAGGAGCATGGTCTTGGACTTAAAGAAATTCAGGATACTATTGCTAAGATTGACCCAATTCCGGGAGCAAAGGAATTCCTTGATGAATTAAGAAGTATAACACAGGTTATCATTATTTCAGATACATTTACACAGTTTGCTACTCCGCTTATGAAGAAGCTGGGCTGGCCAACTATTTTCTGTAATTCACTTGAGGTCGCTGACAATGGTGAGATTACAGGTTTCAAGATGCGTTGTGAGCAGTCAAAGCTTACAACAGTTAAGGCTTTACAGTCTATTGGTTATGATACTATTGCATCAGGAGACAGCCACAATGACTTAGGAATGATTAAGGCAAGCAAGGCAGGCTTCCTCTTTAAGAGTACAGAGCAGATTAAGGCTGATAATCCTGAATTAGAGGCATTTGATACATATGATGAGCTTTTAGCTGCTATTAAGAAGGCACTTTAAGATGCATCAAAGGTAAAAGGGGTTACTATGTTATTAGAAGAGATACTCAAGCAGGAACAGGAAAGATTCATTAAAGAGAATCTCCTTTCTGATGAAATGATTGAGTTATTAAAAGAAAATATTATGCCGTTTAACACACTGATGGCTTATTACAGATGCGCCATTATGGAGGTTGAGACTAAGTTCAAGGTGCTTAATGAGGAGTTCTCATTACAGTATGACAGAAATCCTATTGAGAGTATCAAGAGCAGAATTAAGTCTATGGATGGCATATTTAAGAAGGCGAAGAAGAAAAATATTCCGAATGCTGGTTTTGTGGTAGGGGATTGTGAAAAAAATCCTTTATGTATACAGGTTTGCAAGCCTTGTATATCATAAAGGATTTTTTAGTAATGATATATTGAGAAATTATATTTTATTAAATATATCATTAGATCATCAAAGTCTCAAAAAATAATGGACTTTTTAATTTGCTTTTATTATAAAGTCTTTTATTTTACTGTTACTTTGCAGACAAATTTTTTCGTACCTGAAATTACTGTAATCTTAGCCTTTCCTTTTTTCAAGGCTTTGATTCTACCGTTTCTGTAGACTTTGACAACTTTTTTGTTTGAGGTTACGTAAGTGATTCTGTCACGACTATTTATCGGTGTTAGAGTAACTTTAAATTTAAAAGTTTTGCCTTTTTTCAAAGTCAGTTTCTTACGGTTTAGCTTAATCTTTTTAGTAGTAATTTTGCTTGTCTGTGCATTCTTAGACGAAGTCGTTGGAGTTTTTGTAGTTGTCTTAGAAGAAGAAATTTTTGCAAGTGTTACAGAATATACTTTTCCACAAGCACTGCAAGTCTTGGATTTTAATCCTTTTTCTGTGGTTGTAGGTTCTTTTACAACTACATATTCTCCGTAACTATGTCCTGTTGCTTTTATGCTTCTTGTTTTTGTTTTTTTACATACAATGCAGGTAAAAGTTGTTACGCCGTTTGATGTACATGTAGGCTCTTTTGTGACTTTTCCGTCATCCCAAGTATGGTTACCGGTTTTTTTGATGGTCTGACCATATGAAATTGTTTTCTTACAATCAGTGCAATATGTATTTCCTGTATAACCATCTTCGCCGCAGGTTGCGTCTTTTTTCTTGCGGATTTCAGTATGCTGATGTCCTGTTGCTGCAATGCTCGCAGTTTTGGTTTTGGCACATATACTACAAGTAAATGTTCGAACACCTTTCGCTGTACAAGTAGGTTCTGTTGTGACCTTTCCTTCATCCCAAGTATGAGTAGTTAATTTTGCAATGGTCTTACCGGATGAAATTTTTGTTCCACAATCAGTACAATATGTATCGCCGGTATAACCGGTTTCGCCACAGGTAGCAGCCTTTTTATTACGAATTTCGGTATGAAGATGTTTTGTTGTTTTTGCAATGCTTTCTGTTTTTGTCTTACTACAAATGCTACAAGTATAGGTCTTTACGCCTTCCTCTGCACATGTAGGTTTTTTAGTGATTACTCCCTTATTCCAACTATGATTTTCTGTTTTTGCAATAGTATTGCCTGATGAAAGTTTAGTTCCACAGTCAGGGCAATATTTATCACCGGTATATCCTTCCTCTTTACAGGAAGCTTCCTTTTGATTTCGAATTTCAGAGTGGAGGTGATTTGTTGCATCTATGCCAATTTTTTCAATTTTTGTATTATTACAAATAGTGCAGGTGAATTTCTTTTCGCCTTCCCCTATACAGGTTGGAACCTTTGTAATTACTCCCTGATTCCAATGATTATCACAGTCATGTACGATTATTGTTGCCGAAGTTGTTGATGGCAATCCGTACAGTGATGTGGTTAACGTGGTGGTACCTTCTTTAAGACCTATAATCTTTCCATCACTATAGGTGGCAATAGAAGGGTCATTAATGGAAACGGTTGGAGTATCTAACAAGGTTCCGATTGGTCCAAATTGATTTATAAGAGAAATTATAGGTGTAATATTTGGAGTTACTGTTTCTCCTAATCTAAGAACATATGAATCTTGGTCAAAAGATGTCTTATAATTTGTAATCCAACTTTTAGTTACTGAGACAGTAACAGTTTGTTCACTGTCATTTGCCGGTGTTTCTGTTGTATTAATGGAAGGTCTGGAGGCAAATTCTTCCACCCAGTAGTCATAGCCGTTGTAAGTAACATGACCAACTCCAACGCAGGTAAATTTATAATCTAACATATTTCTACGGTGCCCCTGACCGGCATAAGGTTCGTTATCTTCACGCCATCCGTCATTTACTGCTTCTGCCTTAGAATAAACATTAGGACTTGCTACTGCAATATTCTCACCTGTATCCAGTCTGGTTATATTTTCTTCCGTATAAATAGTAAAAGGATTTTGACCATTTGGGCGGGTGTGTTCGTAGGATAGTGCAATTTCTGCTGCACGTTTCATTGCAAGTCGCTCTAAATCATAGTCATAGACAAGTTCTTTTAAACCGGGATATGCAACTTGTTTGGTATCAGTTTTATCCCAAGCCCATGCGTCAGTAGGACTGGTTCTCAGTTCATTAATCATATCTAAGATTCTTCGGGCTTCTGTCTGGCCATATTTTACAGATATATTGACCGGAATGATTTCTTCTGCATTTACATTTGTAGGAATTATCATAAGAAAACTCATAACAAAGGAAAATAGCAGTAATTTTAAAGATGTTTTTTTCATATATTCACTGTTCCTTCCATAAATAAAATATTGTTAAGGGAAAAAGACTTTTCTGATGTATAAAATTCATATATTATCGGGTAATTTATATAGTTATATTTTATTACATTTTTTGGCGATTGTATATGACATTTTTGTGTCTTGACACCCTAATTTTTATATGAAACTGGGGGGACCAGTTGGCAAGGCATTTGAAGTAGGAAATGAAATCTAATAATAAATAATCTAAAAAACTTGCATTGTTTAATGCAAGTTTTTTGCTGTTAATCAGAAAAATTATGGTATAATTATGGGAAAAAGTACGGAAGATGATACGCAAGAAAGTGCGCAAGATAGTACGGAAGTTAGTGCGTAAGATAGTATGGAAAGTTAGGAGAGAATTTTATGGAAAAATATCAACCACCATTTACAATTACAAATGAAATATCAGGATGAATATTATAATGCAATATCAAAATGCCATGTTAATGGAAATTTAACATTTTTTATTGAGTTTATGTTAAAACAGATTGATAGCGTGTTAGAAGAAATAGCAACACAAATAAATGAAAACAGTGAACAATTGTCTGATTGTGTTAGAAAACTTTTGGATGTAATGGAATATGATGTTGCGTATACAAGTAATCAACTTATGGAAAAGTTAGAATTGAAGTCTAGAGAAGGTTTTAGAAGAAATTATTTAAAGCACTTGAATTAAACTTGGTTAGTATGACAATTCCAGACAAACCAAATAGCAAAAATCAAAGATATATAAAAAAATAAAACTTAGGAGAGGAGCCAACATACCAGGTGATTGACAACAGAGTTAGCGTTGGTTTGGAAAAAACACGCAATGTTAAGTAAGGCAGCAAAAACTTTTATGAAAATAATAAATGAAAATTTATAGAGGATGATAAAATGACAAGAAGTGAAAATTTTATTTTAGATTTTACACATATTTATATTGATGAAAATATAGAGCAGACGGAGAATATTGTTAGAATTGACTGCTCAGATATTTTAGAAACCGACTTGTATTGCACCAAAGAAGGGGAGGCGGAGATTCAGAAACGAATAGAGAATTTTAGCATAAACGGCGTTCATTTTATTGATTCAGGCAATTATCATTACATAACAAAAATTATGACGGACAAAATAAATAAAAAGTTTTCGCTTGTTTTGTATGACCATCACACAGATATGCAAAAGCCTATGGTTGAAGGAATGACAAGTTGTGGCGATTGGGCGGCACAGGTTATTGAGCAAAACGAAAATCTTGAACAATTGATTCTTGTTGGGGCAAGTGAGGCGGATATACAGCAGATAAATGTGAAAAATCAGAGTAAGCTTATAACATTTTCAGCAGAAGAATTACGGAACAATAGTGGAAGAGAAAAACTTGATTTGATTGAAACTGATGTACCTTTTTATATTTCCATAGACAAAGATATTTTGGACAAACATTATATTGAAACTAACTGGAGTCAAGGGCATATGAGCCTTGGTATGCTTGAACATCTGTTGAAATTCTTTTTGAAAGATAAGAAAATAATAGGCGTTGACATATGTGGCGAATGCCAGATTGGACTTCCTTTTCCTGAATATATAGAGGCGGAGGAGAAAAACGCGGAGACTAATATTGAATTGTATGAGTATATTGGGAGATACATGGGAAAGTAGTTTGAATAATTATATATCATAAGTAATATAAAAATTATGCAGGAAAAAGTTGAAAATAAATGTATAAAAACGCTTGACCTAAAGTTAGGTTCAGGTATTAACATATTATCGTAAGAAATAATTTCAAGAGATTTGTGAAAAATTGTAAATTTCACTGGAAAGTTTTTTGATAGTAAAGAATGTTTATGACGAAAGGAGTATTTTATGTTAGGTAATTTTACTTATTGTAATCCAACAAAATTATATTTTGGAGAGGATTCTCTTTCAAATCTTAAAACAGAGCTTAAGAAATATGGTACCAACGTAGTTCTTGTTTATGGTGGTGGTTCTATTAAAAAGAATGGAATTTACGACCAGGTTATGGCAATTCTTAATGAAGAAGGAAAGAATGTTGCAGAAATTGCAGGGGTTATGCCGAACCCTACAGTTGAAAAATTATATGAAGGTGTGGAAATTGCAAGAAAGCATAATGTGGATATTTTGCTTGCCGTTGGAGGTGGTTCAGTGTGCGACTATGCTAAGGCTGTTTCAGTTTCAGTTAATTGTGACGAAGACCCTTGGGAAAAATATTATATTAAATTCGAAGAGCCAACTTGCGAGACAATTCCTGTAGGTTGTGTTTTGACAATGGTTGGAACAGGTTCAGAAATGAATGCAGGTTCAGTAATTACTAACCACAAAGAAAAATTAAAGGTTGGACATGTTTTTGCAGATGAAAAAATAATGCCTAGATTTTCTATTTTGAATCCAAGATATACAATGACACTTCCACATTACCAGATGGTTTCAGGAATTTATGATATCTTTAATCATATTTGTGAACAGTATTTTTCAGGGGAAGATGATAACACAAGCGATTATATAAGTGAAGGGTTAATGAAATCAGTAATTAATTCAAGCCGTATTGCAAATAAGAATCCACAGGATTACGAGGCTAGAAGCAATATTATGTGGACAGCAACTTGGGCACTTAACACATTAGTAGCCAAGGCAAAATCAACAGACTGGATGGTTCATATGCTTGGTCAGTCAGCAGGGGCATGCACAGATGCAACTCACGGAATGACATTGGCAGCAGTATCATTGCCATATTACAAACACATTATGCCTTACGGATTACCAAAGTTTGTACGTTTTGCAGAAAATGTGTGGAATGTAAATCCTGATGGAAAAACAGATGAGCAGATTGCATTGGAAGGACTTTCTTTAATGGAAGATTGGATGAAAGAACTTGGACTTGTAATGAATTTAACAGACCTTGGAGCAACAGAAGAAATGATACCTGATCTTGTAAAAGGAACATTCATAATGACAGGTGGCTACAAGAAACTTGATAAAGAAGAAATAGAGCAGATATTTAGAGAAAGCTTGAAGAAATAATAACAACAAAATGAAAAAGGACTGCCGGAAAATGACACAGTTAATACTGAGAGTAAATCATTTCCGGCAGTCCTTTTTGCAATCTGATGATTTAGTATATTGAAAGAGTCTCTTCATTTCCGATATAAAGATGTAGATGATATTTCCGAATTTTTTTGAGCAATATATAATTGCTATTTGAGCAACGATTACGTGTCGTAGGACGAAAACGTTGTGTCATAAGTAATTTATTGAAGATAATCTTGTTATATCGCTACCAATTGCGTGTCAGTGAAAAAAATGCAGTGTGACACGTAATCAATAGAAAAATCACTGTTATTTCGTGAATAATTACGTGTCAGCGAAGAAAAACATTATATGACACATAACTGGAATCAGCATTACAGAAATCGGAAAATAAAATAAAAAATAGTTGAAAAAATATAAAAACATAATAAAAATATTGCTTTATATAAAAAACACAAATAAAAATATTTTTATCACAATAGGATTGGTTACTTTTACCAAAGATGTGTTATAATGGACAGAAATGAAAGGGCAGAACAAAAAAATTAATAAAAAATGAACCTAAAAGCTGAAATAAGCTTATATTTTTCACAAAGAATTTAAAACGTTTTTATTAAAAAAACAATAAATATTTCTAAAAAAATAATTGAAGTGTTTCAAAAGTAAATACTTCAACTAATAAAAAGTTTTAGAAAATTTTATTGAAAATATAGAAGTGGAATAAGCATCCATAATTCTACTTTCTATAATAAAAGGTTCAGTTTTTATAAAAAGGTCTAAAAGACCAGAGAAAATGGAGGGAAAAATGAAAGGAAGGAAAAGAATTTTAAGGAAAGGACTTTCAGGAAAGATTCTTAGTTTCACAATGGCACTTGCAATGGTTGCTAATTTGATGGGTGGATATTGTGCAGCTACAGAACTTTCAACAAAGGAAGTCAAAGCTGCAAATGCAGAGCAGCCACCATATCGTAATGTTATGTATTATGGTGACTGGTCAATTTATTCAGGACAAAAGAATTTTACACCTGACAAGATTGATGGTAGCTTAATCACACACTTAAATTTTGCGTTTATGGATGCAGATGCAAATGGTGATTTGATTACTACTGATACATGGGCTGATTATGAGAATCCAAATGTTGGATTTTCAGTTGGAACAGACAATAAATATGCAGGTGTATTAGGAGCAATGGTACTTTTAAGACAGAAATATCCTAATATGAAGATAGGTGTTTCTGTTGGTGGATGGACAAGATCAGGAGATTTTCCAAAAATTGCTGCTTCTGAAACAACCAGAAAGAACTTTGCTAACAATGTTGCAAAATTTGTACACTACTATGGGTATGATTTCGTTGATATTGACTGGGAATACCCAACAGCAGACAGAGACCCGGATCCTGAAGGAAATGGTGTAGCAATTGATAAAGGATGTAAAGGTTCAGCAGCAGATACACAGAACTATACATTACTTCTTCAAGCCATAAGAGATGCATTGGACAGCTATGGAGCAAAAGATAATAAACACTATGAATTGTCAGTTGCCATGTCAGCATCGCCTAAAATGATGGCAGCAATTGAATACGAAAAAGTTTTAAAAATCGTAGATTTTGCTAATATGATGACATATGACTTAAATGGTGCATGGGGAGGATTTACAGCTCACCAGACAGCACTTTATACTAATCCTGCTTATGACGAGGGAGATGCAGGACTTTCAGTTGATTCATGTATTAAATATTTAGAAAATAAATATGGGGACAACATTGATTATTCAAAAATCGTAGTTGGTGTTGCACCTTATACAAGAGGATGGAAAGAAGTAAAGAAAGACACAGGAAGAGATTCTAAAAATCCAGGATTATATGCAGATGCAACAGGCGAAAATGGTGTAACATATGCATATTCAGATATTAATTCATTAGTAAGCAAATATAATTTGACTAAATATTGGGATGATGTTGCAAAGGCTAACTATTATTATAGTGAATCTTCAGGAATGTTCTTTACTTGTGATACTGAAGAATCGGTAGCAGAAAAAGGCAAATATGTAAAACAGAAACACTTAGGTGGTCTTATTTCATGGATGGCTTCTTTAGATGCATCCAGCACAATAACTAAGACAATGAAAGAATCATTGTATGGTTCAGCAGCAATTCCTAATCAGAAGATAGTTGCTCCTGCTAATGATGGAGTTGAAACAACAGTTACAACATCAGGTGATTCTTATACAATTACACTAAAAAATACTAACTCATCAGTAACAAAAGCAAGTGGTTCAAAAGATATTTCAGTAATGCCTTGGGCAGAATATTTCGGAAAAACATTAAGTTATCCTTCAATATCAATTGAAACACAAAATGGCGAAACTTTATCAGGAGATTGGAGTGCAGGAGGTACAATTACAACAGAAAATGGAAAAACTGTTGTTACGCCACCTGAGTGGAGTTCAAAAACATTAGAGCCGGGAGCTTCATTAACATTTACACTTAAATCAGGAAAAGGAACAGCTAATGCTCAAAATATAAAAGGAATAACATTAAGACAAAAAGCTGTTTCAGCAGGCGAAATTTTGTCAGCAAAAGTTGTTTATAAAAATGGAGATTATGTAGAACCATCTGAGAATGTTACAACAAAATCTCAGCAAACAACAAATAGTCAGACACAGACAACAGCAAAAGAACAAAATACAACAAAGGGACAGCAGGTAACAACAGCTTCTGTTACAACAAAAAAAGAAAATGATACAACAAAACAGGCAACTGGAAACTATCCTGAATGGTCTCCAAATAGTGTTGTATATGGATTGGGAAATCTTGTTCAGTATCAAGGAAAAGTATATGAATGTACATATGCTCATACATCTAATTTAGGATGGTCACCAACAGATGCGGCAACATTGTGGAAATTAAGAACTGATTTGGTTGCAGGAGAAGTTCAGACAACTAAAAATAGTGGAAGTGAGCAGGAAACAACAGAAAATAACTATACAGTTAATTCTAAATTACCGGAACATATGGTAACAGGTTATTGGCATAATTTCCTTAATGGCTCAACAGCATTAAAGATTTCAGATGTACCGGATTATTACGATATGATTTGTGTATCTTTTGCTAACTCATCAACAACACCGGGCAAAGTTACATTTGAACTTGATAAGGATTTGTCTAATGCGTTAGGTGGTTATACTAAAGCACAATTTATTCAGGATATTAAAAATGCTAAGGCAAAAGGTCAGCATGTAATCATTTCTGTAGGTGGAGCAGAAGGAACTACTTATATAACAAATGAGGAAGCTGCAAATCAGTTTGCAACAAGCCTTATTTCAATAATTGAAGAATATGGATTTGAAGGTGTAGATATTGACTTTGAAGGAGGTGCAGTATCAGGAACAGATTATATAGCAGAAGCACTTAGAACTGTACATAATCATTTTGGTGAAGATTTTATTATTACAATGGCACCTGAAACATATTATTTCCAGGATACAAATCCTAACGGAACAATGGCTACATCTGCATATTATAGATTAGCATATAAGATTAGAGATATTCTTACAATTTGTTATCCACAGTTCTATAATTCAGGGGCAATGAATGGATACAATGGATTTAATGCACAGGTTGGAACAGCAGATTTCTTAACATCCCTTTCAACATTATTGTTAGAAAACGGACTTAGAGCTGATCAGGTTGCACTGGGATTACCATCAACATCTAAAGCTGCATCAAGTGGATATGTGTCAACAGACATAATTTCAACAGCAGTAAAAGCTCTTGTTAATGGAACATCATCAGGAAAATTTACAGCACCAAAGGCATACCCAACATTAAGAGGTGTTATGACTTGGTCAATAAACTGGAATGCTACAAATAATTATACATGGGCAAAATCAATGTCATCTCTTATGGATTCATTAGAGAAACATGAGCAACCAACAACAAAGCAAGCTACTACAGTTGCTCCAACAACTAAAACACCAGTTACAGAAGCACCAACAGTAGCATCTACAACAAAAAACGAAACAACTGCAGCAGGTCAGCCTGAATTAAAACCAACAGAAGTAATCGGTTTAACAATTCAGGAACAGAAAGCCGGAAAAGTTACATATGTATGGGGTCAGACACAGGAACAGATTGCTAGTGGACAGACATACAAAGTATACATAGATGGGCAGTATATTGAATCATATACTGTGGCAACATCAACAACATATACTTTTACAACTAACGGAAAACATACTATTAGAGTAACAGCTAATTTGAATGGATATGAAACAGAAGGGCAGACAATAGAAGTAACAGTCCAGGGATTGACTCAGGACGCTACTACAAAGACGCCTGTTCAGACAACAGCTACAACAACAAAAGCACCAGAACAGACAACAAATCCGGGAACAGTAACAACAGGTCTTTCATCAAGATTAATGATTGGCTACTACCATACATGGAATAATGACGGAAATCCATTTATTAAGCTTAGAGATGTGGACAAAAACTGGGATGTTATTAATATTTCATTTGCAGAACCTGAAAAGGCAGGAAGTACTGACGGAAAGATGAAGTTTGATATATCAGGTCTTACAAGTGATTACACAAAGGATGACTTTAAGAAAGATGTAAAGTCATTACAGGCACAGGGAAAGAAGATTGTGTTGTCAATTGGTGGTTATGAAGGATATTTCTCATTAACATCAGACAATGCTGTAAATCAGTTTGTAAGTGATATAAAGTCAATTATAAATGAATATGGATTTGATGGAATTGATATTGACCTTGAACAGTCTTCAGTACAGTTTGAAAGTGGAAATGATAAAGATATAAATAATCCAACATCACCTAAAGTTGTAAATATGATTAAAGCCATTCGTACAATTTGTGATAGCTATGGAAATGATTTCATACTTTCATGGGCACCTGAAACATTTTATGTACAGTTAGGTTATTCATTCTATGGTGGAATTAACCAGTATTGTGACACAAGAGCGGGAGTTTATCTTCCAATGATTAATGCACTTAGAGACAAAACATCTTATGTGCATGTTCAGTTATACAATTCATCACCTATTACAGGACTTGATGGAACATCATATAATATGGGAACAAAAGAAGGAATAGTAGCAATGTGCGAAATGCTTCTTAAGGGATTCCATGTTGGAGCTTATTATACAAATTCAACTGATGAGTCAACATATTTTGCACCACTTAGACCTGATCAGGTAGTAATCGGAGTACCTTCATCACAGAGTGCAGCAGGTAGTGGTCAGGTAACAAATGAAGTACTTCAAAGTGCGTTCACAGAGCTTAATAATAATTATCCGGGAATAAGGGGAATTATGTCATGGTCAATTAACTGGGATTCATCACAGAATAAGAATACATTTGTTAATGAAAATGCAGAATTTCTTGCAAAATTTAAAAATAATGAACCAACAACAGTAGCACCGGTTACAACACAGGCGCCAACAGAAAAAACAACAACAGTAGCACCAGTTACAACACAGGCGCCAACAGAAAAGGCTACAACAGTAGCACCAGTTACAACACAGGCACCAACAGAAAAAGCTACAACAGTAGCACCAACAACAGTTGCTCCTACTACAAAGATAGATGAAGATGATACAATACCTGCACCAATTGGATTAACATATGCAGGAAACAAAGATCTTCCATATTATTTTGCATGGCAGGCACCATCAAGTGATATTGAAAACTATAATGTATATGTGGATGGAGTATTTGCAGGAAGCTCTGTAAATAGTTCAATTAATTTGACAGCAGATGTTTTTGCAAATGGAAATGGCGACTATACAGTATCAGTAAGATCTGTTAAAAACGGAAAAATGTCAGCTGCTACACAGATAACATATACATTTAAGGATGGCACAGGTTCAAAGCCAACAACACAGGCACCAACAACAGTAGCACCAACAGAAAAAACAACAACAGTAGCGCCAGTTACAACACAGGCGCCAACAGAAAAAGCTACAACAGCAGTG
>ENA-OPDD01001309-OPDD01001309.1-human-gut-metagenome-genome-assembly--contig:-NODE-1309-length-17074-cov-1.999765_pt1 | contig 17074 bp, 15 predicted proteins | sample MGYA00241574_ERZ501499 | MGnify/ENA primary metagenome ERZ501499 (study PRJEB25962, sample SAMEA2042576) | human gut metagenome | biome: human gut; feature: human-associated habitat; material: faeces...
CTCTTATTTATGTCGGGGTACCAGGATTCGAACCTGGGACCCCCTGCTCCCAAAGCAGGTGCGCTAACCGGACTGCGCTACACCCCGTTTTGCAATTTCTTTTATTTTTGATTGCGATGCAAAGGTAGGTATTTTTTTTTAACTACCAAATATTTCATTGTTTTTTTTATTTACGTACATTCGCATCAGTTTAGGAGATCATTACAACATGTATACCCCCTTTATCAACTTTTAGAATGAACATATTGCAAACCAATCTGTTATATATCAAATGATAAAACAAAATTTAAATAATAAAAAATATGACAATCGCTTATATACGTACATATTCAAATAAACAACAAACAGAGAGCCAGAAAAACGCAATCGAACAATTTGCAAAAGCAAAAAAAATTGAGATTGACAAATGGTTGAAAGATGCTAAAAATTCTTCCAAAGAGAAAAACCGACTCGAAGACGTAATAAAAAATTTACAAGAAGGCGATATTCTTATCGTCGCCGATGTCACTCGACTCAGCAGGAAACTAATGGAGATAATGCATTTGATTTTGTTGTGTATTGAAAAGAAAGTGGCACTTTACTGTATCAAGGAAGGTTATTCATTTGAAGATAACGTGAACAGCAAGACGTTGGCATTTACATTTGGGCTTGTTTCTGAGATTGAAAGCAAACTTATTTCTGCCCGTACGAAAGAAGCATTGACAGCCAGTAAAAACAAAGGAACAAAATTAGGACGTCCTTTGGGAAGCCCCAAAACCGAATTTCTCCTTTCCCAGAAAAGCCAGATCGAAAGAGAATTGAAAGAAGAAACGGGTTTAACGATCGATGTTGTTAAACCAGCATATACTTTTACCAAAATAAGAAAGGATTATCAAACAGTAGGTATTGGTTATTTAGCATCTACAGATGATGATCATGTTGCTATTTCTTTTGAACATACGGATTATAAATGGTGTCCAATTGATGAATTAAAAGATTATTTATGTGATGAAATTTACCAAGATATTATCTATACGTTAAAAGAATATACAAGTATTTAAAGAGGTTTATATGAATCAAGAAATTATTAAAACAATTAGTGAAGAATTAAATGTAAGAGTACATCAAATTGAAGCAGTTTTATCTTTATTAGAAGAAGGTAATACAGTTCCTTTTATAGCACGTTATCGAAAAGAAAAGACGGGTGCTTTAGATGAAGATCAAATACGTACAATTGATAAATATTATCAATATCAAGTGAATTTATTAAAAAGAAAAGAAGATGTTATTCGTTTAATTGATGAAAAAGGAATGTTAAATGAAAAACTAAAAACAGATATTTTAAAAGCTACACAATTAAGCGAAGTTGAAGATCTTTATCGTCCTTATAAAGAAAAAAGAAAAACAAAAGCGACAGCTGCTAAGGCAAAAGGATTAGAACCTTTAGCTAAATGGATCTTAGCTTTAAATAAAGGAGATATTTTAGTAGAAGCTAAAAAATATTTAAATGATGATGTTTTAAATGTAGAAGATGCCATTCAAGGAGCTTTAGATATTATTGCTGAAGATATTGCTGATGATATTAAATATCGTAAGTTTTTAAAAGATATGCTTTATAAAGGTGGTATTTTAAAAACAAGTGAAAAGAAAAAACATGATGATGAAAATAAAGTTTATGAAATGTATTATAACTATCAAGAAAAAGTAAAAACTTTAGTATCACATCGTATTTTAGCAATCAATCGAGCTGAAAAAGAAAAAGTAATCAATGTAAATATAGAAGGAGATAAAGATTATTATTTACAATACATTACAAGAGGTGTTACAAAAAGCAGAGAAACAAATCTTTTACCATACATTCAAAAAGCAGTAGAAGATAGTTATCAAAGATTATTATTCCCTTCTATTGAAAGAGAAATAAGAAAAGAATTAACAGAAAAAGCTAATGAACAAGCATTAAAAGTCTTTTCAGTCAATTTAGAAAATCTTTTATTACAAGCACCATTAAAAAATAAAATGGTCTTAGGTGTTGATCCTGCTTATCGAACAGGATGTAAATTAGCAGTTGTTGATCAAACAGGTAAAGTCTTACACATTGATAAAGTCTTTATTACTTTACCTAAAGATAATTATGATAAAGATATTAAAACTTTATTAGATATTATTTCAAAATATAAAATTGAAATTATTGCTATTGGAAATGGAACTGCTTCAAGAGAATCCGAAGCCTTTATTGCTAAACTTATTCAAGAACATCATTTAAATGTAGAATTTGCTATTATTTCTGAAGCAGGTGCTTCTGTTTATTCAGCAAGTCAAATTGCTAAAGAAGAATTTCCAGATTATCATGTAGAAGAAAGATCTGCAGTATCAATTGCAAGACGTTTACAAGATCCACTTGCTGAACTTGTTAAAATTGAACCCAAAGCAATTTCAGTTGGACAATATCAACATGATATTCCTGAAAAAAATTTAGAAGAACAATTGGATTTCGTTGTTGAAAAAACAGTAAATAATGTTGGTGTTGATATCAATACAGCTTCTAAGTCATTACTTAAATATGTTGCAGGATTAAATGCTGGTGTAGCACAACAAATTGTTTTATATCGAAATGAACATGGTAAATTTCATAATCGAAATGAAATAAAAAATGTAAAAAAATTAGGAGCCAAAACATATACACAAGCAATAGGTTTTTTACGTGTCTTAGATGGTGATCATCCATTAGATGCTACTGCTATTCATCCTGAAAATTATCAACAAGCTTTAGATTTATTAAATTTATGTCAATTATCATTAGCTGATTTAGGAACAGTGGAACTTAAAGATAAATTATTAAAAATTAATAAAAAAGAAGTTATAGAAACTTTAAAAATTGACCAATATACATTAGATGATATTATTGATTGTTTAATTAAACCAAATCGTTCAATTAGAGATCAATATCAAACACCACTTTTAAAAAAAGATATTCTTCATATAGAAGATCTAAAACCAGGAATGGTTTTAGAAGGAACTGTTAGAAATGTTGTTGATTTTGGAGCTTTTGTAGATATTGGCTTAAAAAATGATGGTTTAGTGCATATATCAAAAATGTCAAAACAAAGAATTAAACATCCATTAGATGTTTTAAGTATAGGGGATATTGTAGAAGTCAATGTCATAGATGTTGATTTAAATAAAAAAAGAGTAAGTTTAAGTATGATCTAGGTGATGATGTGTATAGAATATATGCTTTGATACTATGTTTATGTCTTGTGGGATGTACACAAAAAAAAGATATCGAGGTATCAACTCAAAAGGAAAATTTTAGTTATGAAGAGGTTTCAGAAAATTTTTCAAAGTTGCAATGTGGGGATATTATTAATATTGAAAATAGTCATTATATTTCAAATATTGCGATTCCTGGTAGGTGGAAACATACACTTATCTATTTAGGAAGTTTAAAACAAGTTCAAGAACTTTTGGATACTTCTTTTCCATATTATGAAAAAATCATGAAGATGTATAAAACGCAAAAGGAAATACTTGTTTTAGATGCAAATGTTGGAGGTGTACAGATACGTACCTTTGATCAAATGGCTAATTTAAAAAATGAGTCTTATTTAAAAGCCATGACATGTTTTCGTTTTTTAAAAGAGAATACTTTTATTAAAGATTTTTTGAAAAATGCTTTAGATTATTTAAATTATCCTTATGATTATCAAATGGATTTATCAAGTGATCAAGAATTATATTGTAGTGAGCTGGTGGTTTGTTCATTAAAAAAAATGAATATCACTCTTTCTAAACAAACACAAGTTTTTAAATATCGTATTATTTCACCAACAAATTTAATAGAAGAACTTGTAGAAAAAAAATTGGTGAAAAATGTTTTAATTTTAGAATAATGTGGTTGTCTAGATAAGCAATATGATGTAAAATATTAAGTAGATAAAAAAGAAGGAGAAGAAGTGTTCATGGCTATTGGTATTGTAAAGAATTTTAACAAAGATAAAGGTTTTGGATTTATCAACATGGAAGGTGAAGAAAGAGATATTTTCTTCCACTATTCACAACTTGTTCAAGAAGGATTTAAAACAATTGATCCTGGACAAAAGGTTGAGTTTGAATTAGTTGAAGGAGATCGTGGTCTTCAAGCACATCAAGTTGTTAAAATTACTGAATAAGGACAGTGTCCTTATTCTTTTGTTTTAAGGAGGTATTTTATGAACGATACAAAAAAGGGAATGTTATTTATTATGATGGCAGCATTCTTTTTTGCAAGTATGAATGTTTTTGTTAAGTTATCAGGTGACTTATCATCTATTCAAAAAAGTTTTTTTCGTAATTTAATTGCAGCACTTTTTGCATTTATTATTCTAATTAAAAGTAAAGAAGGTTTTACCTATCAAAAGAAGGATATACCGATGTTGCTTTTACGTTCTACTTTTGGAACGATAGGTATCTTATGTAATTTTTATGCAGTAGATCATTTATTAGTAAGTGATGCATCTATGCTTAATAAGTTATCACCATTTTTCGTTATTATCTTTTCTTCATTATTTTTAAAAGAAAAAGCAAATATTGTTTGTAAATCTATTGTAGATGATGGATTAGAAGATGTTTTAAAAATTTTATTTAGTGAGTAGGAGAAATTTATGATTCAATTTCATGAAGAAAGTAAAACTTTTCATTTATATAATGATCAAATCAGTTATATCTTTAAAATCTTAAAAAACAATCAATTAGGTCAACTCTATTATGGAAAAAGAATTCATGATCGAGATAACTTTGATCATCTTTTTGAAACAAGTCCTCGACCAATGTCATCTTGTAGCTATGAAGGTGATCTCACTTTTTCATTAGAACATATTAAACAAGAATATCCTGTTTATGGTTCTGGTGATTTACGTCATCCAGCAATCGATATCACCCAAGAAAATGGCAGTCATATTTTAAACTTTGAATATGTAAATCATCAAATAATTCAAGGTAAACCTCAATTAGATCATTTACCTGCAACTTATGTAGAAAAAGAAGATGAAGCACAAACATTGATCATTACCCTATATGATGATGTTATTGATACAAAATTACAGTTAAGTTATACCATTTATCATGATTTACCTGTTATTACAAGAAATGCTTTTATTATTAATGAAGGAAAACAAAAATTAAGACTTAATCAAATGATGTCTATGTCTTTAGACTTACCTGATCAAGATTATGAAATGATTGAACTTACAGGATCATGGGCAAGAGAACGTTCTATTAAAACAAGAAAACTTACTGAAGGTATTCAAAGTATTTATTCTTTAAGAGGCTGTTCTTCTCATCAATTTAATCCTTTTATTGCTTTAAAAAGAGAAAATTGTAAAGAAACAAGTGGTGAAGTTTTAGGTTTTAGTTTGGTTTATAGTGGTAACTTTTTGGCCCAAGTAGAAGTCGATAATTATCATGTCTCACGTGTATCTATGGGAATTCATCCTCATTGTTTTGAATATCTATTAAATCATTTAGATTCTTTTCAAAGTCCTGAAGTTGTAATGGTTTATAGTAATCAAGGACTGAATAAGATGTCACAAACATATCATCAACTTTATCAAAAAAGACTTGCTAGAGGAAAGTATCGAGATCAAGTAAGACCTATTTTGGTGAATAATTGGGAAGGAACTTATTTTGATTTTAATGAAGATAAGATTGTTTCAATGGCTAATACAGCAAAAGAATTAGGAATTGAGTTATTTGTGTTAGATGATGGTTGGTTTGGTAATAGAAATAATGATCATCAAGGATTAGGAGATTGGTTCCCTAATTTAGATAAACTGCCTCATGGAATTCGTGGTCTATCAAAGAGAATTCATGATTTAGGTTTAAAATTTGGATTATGGTTTGAACCAGAGATGGTCAATGAAGATTCTAACTTATATAGAAATCATCCTGAATGGATATTAAAAACTCCTCATAGAAAGAGTTGTCATGGAAGAAATCAATATATTTTAGATTTTTCTAATCATGAAGTTGTTGAATACATTGCCCAAGCAATGATGAATGTGATTGATGATTCCTATATTTCCTATATTAAATGGGACATGAATCGTTGTATGTCAGAAGTCTATTCAAACACTCATGATGTTTCATCACAAGGAAGAGTCATGCATGAATATATCCTAGGTGTTTATCATTTATACGATGTTCTAACAACTAAATACCCTGATATACTCTTTGAATCCTGTGCAAGTGGAGGAGCACGCTTTGATCCAGGAATGCTTTATTATGCACCTCAATGTTGGACAAGTGATGATACAGATGCAATAGAAAGATTAAAGATTCAATATGGAACTTCTCTTGTTTACCCACTTTCTTCAATGGGATCACATGTTTCAGCAATTCCTAATCATCAAACATTTAGAAATACACCACTTGAAACACGTGCTAATGTAGCTTATTTTGGTACTTTTGGTTATGAATTAGATGTTAATCAATTAACCTTTGAAGAAAAAGAAATTATTAAAAAACAAATTAGTTTTATGAAACAATATCGTTCTTTATTTCAATTTGGAACATTTTATCGTTTAAAAAGTCCATTTACATCAAACGAAACAGCCTGGATGGTTGTCTCTCATGATAAAACACAAGCAATTGTTGGTTACTATCGACCTTTACAAGAAGTTAATGTAGGTTATCGTCGTTTACCTTTATTAGGTTTAGATGAAGATAAGATGTATCATGTTAATGGTTTAGATTTATATGGAGATGAATTGATGAATGTGGGACTTATTATAAGTGATAGTTCTTGTGGTGAGAATAAGGATGGTATTGGAGATTATTATTCTAAATTATATATTTTAAAGGAGAGAAAAGAAAATGAGTAATGAATGGTGGAAGAAAGAGATAGCTTATCAAATTTATCCTAAAAGTTTTAAGGACTCTAATGGAGATGGAATTGGTGATTTAAGAGGGATTATTGAAAAGCTTGATTATTTAAAGGATTTAGGAGTGACTTTGTTATGGTTATGTCCTATTTATAAATCACCTATGGATGATAATGGATATGATATTTCTGATTATTATGATATTAATCCTGAATTTGGAACAATGGCTGATTTAGAAGAATTGATTGAAAAGGCTAAAGCTAAAGGAATTAAGATTATTATGGATCTCGTTATCAATCATAGTTCAGATGAACATGCTTGGTTTCAAGAAGCTTTAAAAGATCCTCATAGTCCTTATCATGACTATTATATCTTTAAATCCTCTAAAGATGGTAAAGAACCAAATAACTGGAGATCTGTTTTTGGAGGTTCAGTATGGCAAAAGGTAGAAGGTAGAGATGAATATTATTTCCATGCTTTTTCTAAAAAACAACCCGATCTAAACTGGGAAAATCCAACTTTAAGACAAGAACTTTATAAAATGATTAATTGGTGGTTAGATAAAGGAATTGCGGGATTTAGAGTTGATGCAATTAACTTTATTAAAAAAGATCAAAGATATTTAGATGGTCCTGTTGATGGACAAGATGGTTTAAGTGCTTGTTTTGCTTATTCTAGAAATCAACCAGGTATTGAAGTATTCTTTGATGAATTAAAGAAAGAAACATTTGAAAAACATAATTGTATGACAGTCGCTGAAGCTGTTGGAGTTCAATATAAGGATTTAGGTATTTTTATTGGTGAACAAGGATGTTTTTCAATGATGTTTGATTTTAATTATTGTAATTTTGATATTAGTGAAGATGAAGAATGGTTTAAAAGAAATGATTGGACTGTTAAACAATTTAAAGAATTATTGTTTACAAGTCAAAGAGAAGTACAAAAACTTGGATGGATTGCTAGTTTCTTGGAAAATCATGATCAACCTAGAGCAATCGATAAATTTGTGTTAGATAAGAAAAATCATAATTATTATTCTCAAACAATGCTTGCTGGTATGTTCTTTAATTTAAGAGGAACACCATTTATCTATCAAGGTGAAGAAATCGGTATGGAAAACTTTGAAAGAGAAAGCATTGATGAATTTGATGATATTGGAAGTCATGGACAATATCAAAGAGCTTTAGAAGAAGGCTTTACTAAAGAAGAAGCCATGCATTTCCTTAACCTTAGAAGTAGAGATAATACCAGAACACCAATGCAATGGGATAGTAGCGAATATGCTGGATTCAGTAATCATGAACCATGGTTAAAAATGACAGGTAGCCAAGATAAAATCAATGTTGAAAGTCAATTCAATGATCCAAATTCAATCTATAGCTTCTATAAAAAAATGATTTCTATTAGAAAACAAGAAGATATTCTTGTTTATGGTGATTTTGAAGAAATCAACACAGTAGATGATGTCATTGGTTATAAACGTACTTATCAAGGACAAGAAATTATTTGTTTATGTAACTTTACAAACACTGAACAATCAATTCCTGATATTCAAGGAAACATCTTGTTGGATAACTACAACAACTACAACCCAACAACCTTAAAACCTTATCAATTTATTATGATCAAAAAATAATAACAGCCCTTTAGTGATAAACTAGAGGGTTTTTTATTGCCGTTATCGGCAAAAAACTATATATTTTAACAACGTATAAATTTATGTTTTTTGCCGATAATATGATATACTATATAAAAATACACATATTTGATATAGAAGGAGATATAAAAATGAATTATCTTTCAGTTGCAGATGTCGCAAAAAAATGGAATATATCAGAACGCAGTGTAAGAAATTATTGTTCTAAGGGTCGTATAGAAGGTGCTTTTCTTACCGGTAAAACTTGGAATATCCCGGAAAATGCAAAAAAACCGGAACGTATGAATAAAAGAAAAGAAAAGCCTAAAACATTACCTGCTATTTTACAAGAAGAAAAAGCAAGTAAATACTCTGGTGGTATTTATCATAAAACACAAATTGATTTAACTTATAACTCAAATCATATGGAAGGTAGTCGTTTAACTCATGATCAAACTCGCTTTATTTTTGAAACAAATACAATAGGTATAGAAAATGAAGTTGTCAATGTTGATGACATTATTGAAACAACAAATCACTTCCGTTGTATTGATATGATTATTGATCATATAAAAACAGAACTAAATGAAAAGTTTATTAAAGAATTACATTTTATATTAAAAAGTGGAACAAGTGATTCTAAGAAAGATTGGTTTGCCGTGGGAGATTACAAAAAATTTCCAAATGAAGTTGGAAATATGAAAACACCTCTTCCTGAAGAAGTTGATAATTTAATGAAAGATTTATTAAAAGAATATAATTCAAAAAAAGAAAAGACATTCGAAGATATTTTAGATTTCCATGTACAATTTGAAAGAATACATCCTTTTCAAGATGGTAATGGTAGAATTGGTAGATTAATTATGTTTAAAGAATGTTTAAAATACAATATTGTACCATTCATTATCGAAGATAATTTAAAAATGTTCTACTATCGAGGATTAAAGGAATGGCATAATGAAAGAGATTATTTAGTAGATACTTGTCTCGCTGCTCAAGATAGATATAAAGCTTATCTGGATTATTTTAGAATTAAGTATTAAAACAGAGGAACGATGTAAAGCATATCGTTCCTTTTTGTTTTAAATGATTTACCTAACTATTAAGAAAATACACTTTTTAATATTTCAGTTCTTATAAACCATAAAAATTCTAGTTATATTATCTTACCATATAATAAATCCATGCCTTTAATGTCTTTTTTAACTTAATATTCGAAACTGAAACTCCTTCACTATTTTGTCTCCCATCACTTCCAATAAGTAATTCTCCTTGTATTCCACTTGCTAATTCAAATTGTAAAATTTTATCAGGAATTCCTTCTGGAACATTAACACATATAGTTATTTCTTTATTAGCTGAAACATAATTTATTTTTTTTAACTCTTTTGAAACTGTATAAGATTTGAAATCACTTTTCCATTTAACTTTTGAAATTTTAAGCCATCTAATATCTTGAGTATATTTAGCTAAAATAATATCATTACCATCTAAATCTATATCAAATTCATCATATTCATCCTTATCCTTCATATCTAATGTCATATATAAATTTGGATATTTTATATCTTTAAGCAATGTCCAAGCTCTCCCAATAAAATAAAAAATAAATAAAATTAATGTTGCAATTGATGAAATTTGAGATAATGTTCGCATTTTTCTTTTTCCTTTCCTATGATTATACCTAACCTTATTGTACCGCAATATTATATTAGTTCCTATTTATTTCACATATCAAAATTAAAATAGCATCTAAAGTAAGATATAACCTCAAACTTTAAATGCTATTTTTTATGGCTCATTAATTATTATATTTGCTAAATCATTTTCAAGACGATTAATAATTTGCGTAACTAACGCATTTCCCATCATAAAATAGCGTCTTTTTAAGGGCATTCCTGTGTTTGTCCAATTATCAGGAAATGATTGCAATCTTTCTGCTTCAACGGGGGTAATAAATCTTAAATTACCTGTTTCTTCATCTTCTATGACATGAGTACTTCTATTGATTGAAGCTTCACTCGTCAACATTGTTCTACCTGGTAAATCAAGAGAATCCGGAAATGCCATACTTCCTTCAGAATAATAGTATGTCTCTCCATTTGGTTTTGTCCTTAAGATTTTTTTACTTCCTCTTAAAATTTCAAATTTTTCCCTTTGTATATCGGTTAAAAAATATTCATTTAATCCCGCTCTATTTTCTCTCACTTCTCGCATCGAAATAAAAGGCTCAACAATAGGAAATGAATCAAAAGTATTTACAATTCCATTTATCATTACTCCAGTATTGTAAAAAGGAGTTTTAAATTTTTCTGTCATTTCTACTGTATCTGTATATATTGTTAAATCAATATCTTGATTCACATTATTATTTTTAATAGCATTATTTTCTATAGGGTAATTTCTTGCAAACAATCCTACATTATACATAATTTGAAAAGGGGTATTTTGCGATATAGCATTATAATTTAAATTTCTTTTCCAAGCAAATATAAAAGTTCTTCTTCTTTTTTGAGCACATCCATATTCAGCAGCATTAATAACTCTCCATTCCACATTATATCCTAAATCATAGAATGTTCTTAACATAATACCAAAGTCACGACCACGTTGACTTGCTGGTGATTTTAATAACCTGTCCACATTTTCCAACAAAACAAAAGGTGTATTCTTTTCTTTTAATATCCTAGATATTTCCCAAAATAGAACACCTTTTTTACCTTTAATACCTTTTTCCCCTGATAAAGATCTAGCTACAGAATAGTCTTGGCAGGGAAATCCTCCGACAAGTAATGAATGATTAGGAATGATATTTGCAGGAACAGTTGAAATATCTTTATTACACCAATGAAGTGGATTGTTTTCATCATCTGACTCATGCAAATCAAATCTTGTTTGATAGCATTCAAAAGCATGTTGAACTCTTGTAGATGGTTCCCATTGATTTGACCATACAAAATTCCAATCTCTGTTTTCTATTGCAACACCATTTTCATCAAATTCATGAATATCATTTAATCCAACTCTAAATCCACCAACACCAGCAAATAATTCTATTACATCTTTCCTCATTTTTCTGACTTTTCCTTCCCTTTTATAAAAAAATGTCCAGCACTTCGTATTTTGACGCATTACTATAACATATAATAACATTTTGAGTCAAGTCGATCAAGTTTTTTTTAATATAATTGTCGAGTTTCTTTTATTAAAATTGTATAATATTTTTATATGATAAAGACTAGCAAAAGAGGTGATGAAAATGCTTTTTGATTATGATGATACTGATTTAAATAGCGTTTTAAATTATGCTAAAAAAATGGAAAACTCTACTTTTAGAGATATCCTTAATTTATGCAAAAAATATATTAGAAGCAGATAATGGCAATAAAATGAATAGATCAGAAAAATTTATAAATAGTTTAAAAAACGACAAGCTATTAACTTTAAATAATGCAAAGGGGCAGTTAGGTAACTTTATTGAAAAATTCTACTTTGGATATGAGCCTAATTCTAATCAAAATGCTGACTTAGATAAAATAGGTGTAGAAATCAAACAAACTCCTATTGATATAAAGAAAGATGGTACTTTAACTGCTGGCGAACGATTAGTTATTACAATGATTTCTTATAAAGATCCTGTTGAAGATGATTTTTATAAAAGTCATGTATATGAAAAAATCAATAAAATACTTCTCGTTCAATACATAAGAGATAAGTCAAAAAACAGATTAGACAACCAAATTAAATATGTAAATTTATTTACGCCACCTCCTGAAGATTTAGAAATTATTATTAATGATTACAAAGTTATTACTCAAAAAATCAAAGAAGGAAAAGCCCATGAACTAAGTGAAAGTGATACTTATTATTTAGGTGCATGTACCAAAGGAAGTACTGCACAAAATAGTTGGCGTGAGCAATATTATGGAAATCATATTCCTGCAAAAAGAAGAGCATTTTGCTTAAAAAATAGTTATATGACACACGTATTACAAGATTACGTACTGACTCATAAATTAGAAAATGAATCCATTATCAAAAATATAGATGAACTTAAACATTTATCATTCGAGCAAATCATTATTAGCAAAATTGACCGTTATAAAAATAAAACAGATAAAGAGCTATGTTCATTATTTGATAGAGAATATAATAATAATAAATCTCAATGGATTGATTTATGTTTTAGAATGCTAGGCATCAAAGGAAATCACGCTGAAGAATTTGAAAAAGCTAATATTAAAGTAAAAGCTATTCGATTAGAAGAGAATGGTAAAAATAGAGAAAATATGTCTTTTCCATCGTTTAAATATAAAGATTTAGCAAATGAAACTTGGGACACTTCTTATATTCATGAATACTTTTCAACAACAAAATTCTTATTTGTTGTCTTTAAATCAAATGGAGAAACTTACAATCTCCTAGGCGCACAAATGTGGAACATGCCTTATAGAGATTTAGAAGAAACAGTAAAAGATGGTTGGATAGCTATCCAAGAAAAAATCATAACTGGCGTATCATTTATAAAAACAAACAATCGTATAAAAAATGATTTACCCAAAAAATCAGATAATCCTATCATACATATACGGCCACATGCTCAAAAAGCTGCTTTTAAATTAAAAGATGGGTACACTCAAGGAAATATTCAAAGAGATGCAAACGAATTACCAGATGGCCAATGGATGACCACACATAGCTTTTGGATCAATAATGATTACATTCTTAAACAATTAAAATATAAATAACTATGAAGCACCAAAAATTAGAAACATCTCCTGAAATTTCTAAAAGAATGTCTCATGTTAAAACAAAAAAGAATTCTGCAGAAGTTATGTTAGCTAAATCTTTATGGCATAAAGGGTATAGATATAGATTAAATTATAAAGAATTACCTGGCTCACCAGATATTGCTTTAACAAAATATAGAATTGCTATTTTTATAGACGGAGAATTTTGGCATGGCAAAGACTTCGAACAAAGAAAATTAAAATTAAAAAACAACAAAGAATATTGGATAGAAAAGATACAAGAAAATATCGATAGAGATTTAAAAAATGATATCTTATTAAAACAAAATGATTGGTTTGTTCTTCATTTTTGGAGTAAAGACGTAATCAATTACTGTGAACAATGTATAGATGAAATAATTTATGCAATTGAAAATAGATATGATATTTAGTTAACAATTTCTTTTTTATTGTTATTAATGATATCTAACCAACTATCAATATTATCGCTGATACTTGAATTTCTTCTTAGCATATAAGATATGTTGTATTTAAAAATAGTTAAATTTTCATAATTTTTATTCATCTATCATATAATAACTCTGAACTATTAACATTTTGTTAAAAAGGTATCTAAATAAAAGATAACGATAAAATAATTAAGTAGTCGTTCAGTTGTTTTAAAAAACATGTGTAGAAATATATTTAATGTTCCTCTAAATAATTATTATATATAGTAGTAAGCTATTTACTTATAATTAAAAATCAAGCAAACAAAGTATAAATATTGCGTTTAAAAGAATTATATTGAAATTGCATTAATCATATTGTATAATATGCTGCAAGATATCAATTATATAGGAGAACCATTATGACCTTTTCATATAAAAAATTATTTAAGTTATTAATAGATAAAGAATTGAAAAAAAAAGATTTATGCAATTTAGCAAATATCAGTACATCTTCGGTTACAAAACTCAGCAAAGATCAGCATGTCAATACAGAAATCCTAGAAAAAATATGTGATGCATTAGAATGTGACATTTCTGATATCGTTGAAGTAATTCAAATAAAAAAAGAGGACAATAAAGATGAATAAGAGCCTCATTAAAAAAATGAAAAAAGAACACTATAAACTAGTGAGCATTGACTTATTTTCTGGACCAGGCGGATTATGTACAGGATTCAAATGGGCTGGTATTCTTCCTTTGATTGCAGTTGAATGGTCAGATACTACAGTCGAAACTTACTCAGGTAGTCACAACGCTGAAATCCTTCACTTATCTAAGTATTCTGACAAAAATGGAATTCATGAAGATTATTTAAAACAATTTATGAAAGAAAGTACCCGTACTCTTTTGATTCATGGTGATATTAATTTAGTAAGTAGTGAGATGATTCGTGAATTATTAACTGCAAGGTATGGTATTGATTCACATAACGAAACTATCGATATAGTATCTGGAGGTGCACCATGCGAAAGTTTTAGTATCGCAGGAACAAGAACGCTTGGTGATTCACGAGACGATTTATTTAGTAATATTATTAGAATTTCAAGGACATTAAAAACCAAAGCAATATTATTCGAAAATGTAAAGGGTATTTTTTCAAAAAAAAATTCTAAAGGAGAACGTGGAGCAATTTTTAAATATATTTGTGATACATTTGAAGATAAAAATGCGTTTCCTAGTTATAAACTAGCATCTAGAGAACAAAATGAAATACTATTAAGAGCTTGTGACTATGGCGTTCCTCAAGCAAGAGAAAGAGTATTTTTAGTAGCTACTAGAAAAGATTTAAAAAACAATTTCTCATATCCTATTAAAACACATGGTCCAGATAAGGAACTCCCATTTGTTACGGTTGAAGATGCTATTTCAGATTTACCTTTAGTAGGAATGGGAGAAGGTGGTGATGTAATAACTTATCACAAACCTAAAAAATATAAATCTGTTAATCAACATAAATTTTTAAGAATAATGCAAGGTGATTACGAAGATAAAGAAATACGCTCAAAAATACCAAATCATTTAAAAGAATTAAATATTTATACCGAAGATAGCATTAGTTCTCATAAAGGACCTGGTCATATAAAAAGAAAGCAAGAATTGTTATCCTTAATTCCTGAGCGAAGTTCTATGAAAGCAACATTTGAACATTTAACAGAAATAGGAGAAATAAATAAGTATAGACATTTATTTCCTAATACAATTTACGGAAGTAGAAATCGTAGATTATTGTGGGATGAACCAAGCTTTACAGTTACATCACATTGCTTAGATGAAATTTTACATCCTGTATTAAATAGAGCAATAACTCCCAGAGAAGCAGCTAGATTGCAAAGCTTTCCAGACTGGTATCAATTTGCTGGTCCATATGTACAGTTTCACGGTGATAAAAAACAAGATAAGTACGAGCAAATTGGAGATGCAATTCCTCCTCTTTTAGCTTGTGCTATTGCTAGACAATTCATAAAATGTTTACCTACTCATATTAATTAGCATTAAAACGAGGCATTTCAGGGTAGCCAAATAATTTAGGGGGGGAAAAGTCAAATTATTTAGGGGCCAACTTTAGGGGGCTTAAGAAAACCCTGTTGAAAGTTAGGGGGGCACTTTAGGGGGCAACCTAAAATTTCAATGAATAATCAAGTTAAAAGGAACAATCAAATGAGGTTGTTCCCTTTATTTTGTCTAGATACTTTTAATATGTTACTTTTTAAATTTATATACTTCTTTTTTAGATTTAGAAGTAGCTAAAACAGGTTCATTTTCCCTGTTAGCCCAAATCAACCTGCTTCTTGCAAATTCAAATTACTCAATCCTCTAGAATTTCTTTTAAAATCTTTAGGTGTCCTATTGTAGCCTTCCATAGGTCCATTTGATAATCGTCTTTCATTACCTTTATTATCAGTTATATAGATAAATGAATTAACAATTTCTTGTTTAAAAGTTTCTAACAATTTAGAAAACTCTCTAAACATAGCTAAAGTTGAATGAGAATAATAGCTGATAAGATCAGTCAAAAAATCGTTGACTTTATTTAGATCTTTTTCCTTGGTGTTGTTAAATTCAATGTATTTTTCTTTGAGACGTCTGATTTTCATAAGATTGTCATCTAATTGAAAAAGCATTTCTTCATAAGCATAAGTATTTAAATAAGCTTTTAGTTTATGGTTATATCTAGTTTTTTCTTGATAATCTATATTATCTACATTTTGTAATATTAACCATTTGAAATTATTAAGCAAATAAACTTCTTTGGATGTCGGCATATTTTTAAAATCAACAGGTTTATTGTTTTTTATGCAGTATTCCTCATAATTCTTTTTGTCCCTTATTTGAAATTTCTTTTTCAGATCATTGATGTAGCTGTTTATTTTTTTTATGATCCAGGAAACAACGTGAAACGAATCGACAATAGCAACACTATTAGGAAAATAGCGTTTAGTATAGTTGATATAGGGATTATACATATCACAAATGAGATATTTTACGTTTTTACGTTCTTCTAAAGGGATGGATAGGAAATAGGCATTGGTTGTTTCTTCCCATCTGTTAGGAAGAATATCCACGATTTCAAGAGTATTGAAATCCATAATAATCAATGCATAACGATGCTTATAATCGATATCTAAATAGATATTATTTCAGGAAGAGGTAGACGTTTTATGTCAAGATATTGGAGAAAAATATAATGTACAGAAGTATCGGATATACTGTATCTTTTAGCAATATCAGCTGCAGTAATATGTATATTTTTCATTTCTCTAAGGATCATATAATGAGTGATATTAGATGACTGTTTATATTTACTAATAAAATTAAATTGATCATTGAAGTAAAGGTTGCACTGAGGGTTTGTGCATCTCC
>ENA-OPDD01001316-OPDD01001316.1-human-gut-metagenome-genome-assembly--contig:-NODE-1316-length-17013-cov-5.962672_pt1 | contig 17013 bp, 10 predicted proteins | sample MGYA00241574_ERZ501499 | MGnify/ENA primary metagenome ERZ501499 (study PRJEB25962, sample SAMEA2042576) | human gut metagenome | biome: human gut; feature: human-associated habitat; material: faeces...
AGGACCGTGCCCGGCTGGCCCGTCTGCTGGCAAGCGGGTATGCGGCACTGGACAGCCGACAGACCGCCGGGCAGGAGACCTTGCTGGCCATGTACCCGGCATAACAACAAGAGTGTGAAAAAGAGAGGAAGAACCATGAAAGCAGTCATTCTGGAAAGCTATGTGATGGAGCCGGGCGACCTGGACTGGTCCGGTGTGAAGGCGCTGGTGCCCGACACCGTGAGCTATGTGCGCACCGCCTATGAGGAGATCGCGCCCCGCATCGGGGACGCCGATCTGGTGCTGTTGAACAAGTGCCGCATCGACGAAAGCATTCTGGCCCAGTGCCCCAACCTGAAATGGGTGGGCATCATCGCCACAGGCACCGACAATCTGGACCTGGAAGCCTGCCGCCGCCATGGCGTGGCCGTGGCCAACGTGCCGGGCTACTCCACCTACAGTGTGGCGCAGATGACCTTCAGTCTGCTGCTGGCCATCTGCCAGTGCGCTGAGCGCTACAACCGCGCCATGAAAGCGGGTCATTGGCAGTTGGACATCCCGGCGGAATATGGCCTGCTGCCCCAGATGGAGCTGCTGGATAAAACCTTTGGCGTGTACGGCTACGGCAGCATCGGCCGCCAGACTGCCCGCATCGCCCGCGCCTTTGGCATGAAGGTGCTGGTGTGCACCCGCACCGTGCGCCCGGAGTACGCAGAGGACGGGGTGGAGTTTGTGGACGTTGACACCCTGCTGGCCCGCAGCGATGTGCTCAGCCTGCATTGTCCGGCCACGCCCGCTACCCGAGGGCTCATCAATGCCGGGGCACTGGCCAAGGCAAAGCCCGGCATGATCCTGCTGAACACCGCCCGCGGTGCGCTGGTGGACGAGGAAGCCGTGGCCGATGCCCTGCAGAGCGGGCAGCTGGCCTATTATGGGGCCGATGCCTTTGGCACCGAGCCGCTCCCGCAGGACAGCCGCCTGCGCAGACTGCCCAATGCCATCCTCACGCCGCACATCGCCTGGACCACCAAAGAGGCCCTGCAGCGGCTGATGGACATCACCACCCGCAACCTGCGCACCTGGCTGGAGGGCAGCGGGGAGCACATTGTGAACGGCTGAATTTTATCCCGAAAAATGAGAAGCCCGGAGGCGTCTGATGCTTCCGGGCTTCTTTGCGCAAAAAATCAGTCGATGGTGGTCTTGGTACGACCCACGCCCAGCACGGCGGTGCTGATCTTTTTCCAGCTGTTGCAGCCGCACACGCCGTCCACCCGCAGGCTGGTGCGCTTCTGGTAGCCGCGCAGAGCCTGCTCGGTGCGGGCACCAAAAATGCCGTCGATACGGGAGCCGGTCTGGTAGCCAAGGGTGGAAAGCGCATCCTGCAAAATCATGACATAGCAGCCCCGGCTGCCCCGGCGCAGGGTGGGGTAACCGGCGGTGGTGCCGCTGCAGGCCGGGGTGCCGTAGCGGCGGTCAAAGTGCACCCATGTGGGGGTCTGGCTCAGCGGCTCCACATAGCCCCATGCGCCGCTAGCGCGGGCGGCGTTGTAAATGGCGGTGCGCTGGCGCTGGTCAAGGCTTTGCCCCACATCGAACGCTACCCCCGCGTAGTGCTGGCTGCGGGTGCCGTGGCCACCCTCCCAGATGCGGCGGAAAGCGTACCCTACCGGGATGCCTCTGCCGTATTTGCGGCGGGTCAGGTTCCACGCTTCCATGGCTGCAATGGTGGTCCACAGGGTAGGGCTGGCCGATTTGCCCCGGAACTCCCGCAGCCGCAGGGTGGTCAGGGTGCTGTAAGGCATGGGGTCGTTCTCGTTCAGGTTTGCGTAGGTGTACACCTTGTTTTCGTAGGCGTCATAGATCAAAAGGCGTGCCATCCCTCATTCCTCCTTCTCGCAGCCGCAGGGGTCGGTACACTGGGCTTGCAAGGCGTGCCATGTTTCGCGGTACACGATGCCGTTTACCGGCTGCAGCCCCGCCTGCTGCTGGACAGCCCGCACGGCAGCGGCGTCTGACGCGCCAAAGCGGTTGTTGTCGGCCACATAGCCCTCGCCGCAGGAAAGCTGTGCCCGGCGGTTGAGCCAGCGCTCCACCTGTCCCACCTCCTGCCCGGCGCTGCCCTCGGCGATGGCGCGCCCCGGGTAGGCGGTGCCGGGAGGGGTGTCTCTATCGGGATTCGGGGCATGGGCGGCCAGCTGCAAACTCAGCGCTTCTACCGCCGTCCATGTGTCGGCATCGGCAATGCCGGTCTGCTCCAGCCCAAGCAGTTGCTGGGCGCTGCGGGTGGCGGCGGCTGTCTCGTCGGTGTACTGGTCGGAGAAGGGCGGAGCCTCTACACTGGAAAAATAATAGGCGATGCGCTGCAGCAGGAGAGTGTAGTACAGCACGGCACTGCCGCTGCTGCCCACGGTGAGCGGGGTGCCGGGGTAGGGCAGACGCTTTAAGGTGACCACCGGGCCGGAAGAGCGCAGCTGGCTGGCGCGGCCATAAAGGGAGTTCCATGTGGTGCGCCCCACTACGCCGTCCACGGTAAGCCCTGCAAACCGCTGGTACGCCCGCACCGCCCGCTCGGTATCTGCGCCGAACTTGCCGTCAATGCTTACCGGCGGGATACTGCTTTCGTAGGCACTCATGAGGTAGAGGTAAAACTGAAGTTCCCGCACCGGCGTGCCGGTGGAGCCGCTGCGCAGCACGCCCGGGTACTCGCCGGGGCGCAGGGAAGAGGAGAGCAGCCGGTTGGCGATATCGTTGTACACCTCGTACAGCTTTTGCCATGTGGTGCGCCCCACCACGCCGTCTGCCGTCAGCCCGAAGTACCGCTGAAACCGCCGCACAGCCGCCGCCGTGCCCGCGCCGAATTTTCCGTCCACGGTCACGCTTTCAAGGCTCGTGTACACGGTGCGTGCGATCTTCAGCCAGAACTGCACCAGCCGCACATTCTGCCCGGAGGAACCCTCCCGCAGCGGCGTGCCGGGGTAGGCGTTGGGTGTGCCGTTGTCGGACTGGATGCTCAAAAACTCGTCGTACAGTTCTTTCCAAGTGGTCTGGCCCACTATGCCGTCCACTGTAAGGCCGTATTTGCGTTGGAAGGCGCGTACCGCATTGGCGGTGGCGGTGCCGAATACGCCGTCCACTTTTACGGATGGAATGGCGCTGTCGTACTGCGCCAGCGTGTTCAGCCAAAACTGTACCTGCTCCACCGCGCTGCCGGAAGCACCGGTGCTCAGCACCGTGCCGTTCCATGTGCCGTTGGACAGGGTGCCGGTGGAAGTCTCGCCCTCGCTGGTCAGCTCGGCGAGGTCCTTTACCGATACATAGATGTAGCTGATCTTGTACCATGTCTGCCGCCCCACTACGCCGTCGGCGGTCAGGTTGAACTGCTTCTGGAACGCCCGCACCGTTGCGGCCATCCGGCTGCCGAATACGCCGTCCACCGTCAGTTTGCCAAGGAAGGGATAGTCCTTGGCGATGCGGTTCAGCTGCCTTTGCAGGGTGAATACCGCCGTGCCGCGGCTGCCCTGCCGCAGCGGCGTGCCGGGGTAGCTTTGCGGGATAGAGCGGATATTTTTAGTGCGCACGATCTCGATGCTGCTGCCGTAGTAGTAGCGCAAGATCTGCAAGGCGCTGCGTCCGTTGTTGGCCAGTGTCACCGTGCCCCACTGCTTGAGCCCCGGGCAGGTGACTGACTTGCCATCGCAGTACTCGGAATAATAGGGGTTCACCGTGCCACGCTTGCGCAGATAGGTGTTAAAGATATCGTCCGTAATGCGCACCATCACCTCAAACACCGTGCGTCCGTGGACGTAGTACTGGTCGTAGCTGGTGGAGTTGGTGATGTTGAAGGTGTAGCCCTTGCTGGGGTACCATTCGGTGTAGATGCGGTTCAGCGCCAGCGAGATCTGGCAGTGGATGTTGGCCCGCAGGGCCTGCTCCGGCCACGGGGAGCAAAATAACCCAACTGGCCAAAGCTGCCTGCCCGGACTGCCGCAAGGCACGGAGCGAGATGCAGGAACTGGTCCGGGTGGCACCGTGGAGATGGAGAGTAAAGCCGATCAATAGGAATGTCCTTGTGCCGACCATCCAGAAATATCTCTGATGCGGGCAGAAGGCTGCAGTACATAAGAATACTGGCAGCCCGCCCACCCTGTGCGTTGATACAAAAAGCCGCATCGACTGACGCAAAGGAATCGAACATGCGTTGCTTTTATGGATCAATATATGAAATTTTATTGAAAATCCCTCATGGCGGTGGTAATATAATCCTATATCTCTGTCGTGCTGTACCTATGCCTTTTTGCGGTATTCGGGAGTGCAGAACGACAGCTGCCCAAGAGTTGTGAGGAGAACGATTTGATGAATAAAAGAACATTGCACCGCGTGTTTTCCGTGCTTATGGCACTGGTGATGGCGGTCTCCCTGCTGACCGGATGCGGAACAAAAAGCGCAGAACAGGTACAGGAGCAGGAGGATGCCCAGACCATTCAAGTGTATCTGTGGACCACCAGCCTGTACGAAAACTATGCGCCCTATATCCAGGCGCAGCTGCCGGATGTGAATATCGAGTTCATCGTCGGCAACAACGATCTGGATTTTTACAAGTTTTTGCAGCAGAACGGCGGTCTGCCGGATATCATCACCTGCTGCCGGTTCTCGCTGCACGATGCTGCTCCCCTGAAGGACAGCCTGATGAACCTTGCCTTAACCAATGAGGCAGGTGCTGTGTACAACACCTACCTCAACAGCTTCAAAAACGAGGATGGCAGCGTGAACTGGCTGCCGGTATGTGCCGACGCACACGGCTTTGTGGTCAATCGCAGCCTTTTTGAGCAGTACGATATCCCCCTGCCCACCGATTACGAGAGCTTCGTTTCGGCCTGTCAGGCGTTTGAGAAGGTAGGCATCCGGGGCTTTACCGCCGATTATGCCTACGACTACACCTGCATGGAAACGCTGCAGGGACTTTCCGCTGCCGAGCTTACCACTACGGAAGGGCGCAAGTGGCGCACCGCTTACAGCGACCCCGCCAGCACCGCACGGGTCGGTCTGGACAATGCCGTGTGGCCGGGGGCGTTTGAGCGGATGGAACAGTTCATTCAGGATACCCACCTTACGGCAGACGACCTTGCGCAGACTTACGATGACGTGATGGATCTGTACCGAAACGGAGAAGTTGCCATGTACTTTGGCACCTCTGCCGGGGTCAAGATGTTTCAGGACGAGGGCATCGACACGACCTTTTTGCCCTTCTTCAGCCAGAACGGCGAAAAGTGGATCATGACCACCCCCTATTTCCAGGTGGCGCTGAACCGCGATCTGGAGCAGGACACCGCGCGTCGCAGTAATGCCATGAAGGTGCTGAACGTCATGCTCTCCGAGGAGGCGCAGAGCCGCATTATCTCCGATGGACAGGACCTGCTGAGCTACAGCCAGAACGTCCCCCTGCGCATGACCGAATATCTGAAGGACGTGCGCACCGTGGTGGAAGAAAACCACATGTATATCCGCATTGCCTCCAACGATTTCTTTGCCATTTCCAAGGATGTGGTCTCCAAAATGATCGCGGGCGAGTACACGGCAAAACAGGCGTATCGGGCATTCAACACCCAGCTTCTTGCCGAAGATACGCCTGCCGATGACGAGATCGTGCTGACCTCCGGGAAGGGCTATTCCAACGTGTTCCACGCAGACGGCGGCAGCGCCTCCTTCTCCGTTATGGCAAACACGCTGCGCGGCGTTTACGGCACGGATGTGCTGCTTGCCACTGCAAACAGCTTTACCGGCAGTGTGCTGCAGGCAGATTATAACAAGAAAATGGCCGCTTCCATGATCATGCCCAACGGTCTGATGTCCCGCCAGCGCACCATGACCGGCGCAGAGCTGAAGGAAACCGTCCGCGCCTTTGTGGAAGGCTGGGAGGGCGGCTTTGTGCCCTTCAACCGTGGTTCTCTGCCGGTGGTCAGCGGCATTGCCTTGGAGGTAAAAGAAGAAAACGGCAGCTATACCCTGACCGGCATCACCCGCAACGGGCAGCCGCTGCGGGATGACGACACCGTTACCGTGACCTGTCTGGCAACGGAAAAGCAGATGGCAGCGCTGCCTGCGAGCGAAAGCGGAACGTCTGCGGGCGAAGATACATGGGTGAAAAACACATGGCGCGATCATGTTTCCGGCGGCGGCGCAGCGCTTGCAGAGCCGGAAAACTACATAACGTTGAGGTGAGCGGAATGGCAGACGAAAAGCGTAAACCCAAACGGAGCTGCCATTTCCGGCAGAAATGGCTCCCTGCCGTTTGTGCCATCCTTCTGCTGGTTTTACTGGCAGTCGGTTTTGGCGTCCGGTACATCTCGTTTGTGTCCCAGACCATCTATCAGGAAAGCACCTCGCATCTGGAGGAAGTGCTGCATAAATCCAACAATATGCTGAAGGAGATGGTGCGCAAAAACCTGACCTACCTGCATCTGTACAACGGCTTTCTGGCAAGCACCTCGGATGAGGCAGAGATCCAGGCGTATATCGAGGCGGCGCAGCAGGACACCGGCTTTGTCGGCTTTTACTTCCTTTCCTACGACGGCAACTATATAACGGTGACCGGGAAAACGGGCTACCTTGGCTTGCAGGCGAATCTGGACGAAAAGCTCTCTAAGGGCGAGGATATCGTTATGAATGCGGCGCTGCCCGGCAAGCCGCAGATGCTGGTGTTTGCCAGCCCCAAAACGCAGGGCAGCTACCGGGGCTTTGCCTATGATGCCATTGCCATTGCCTACTACAATGATGCGGTGCTGAAATTGCTGGACAACTCTGCTTTTCAAGGCAATGCCAGCAACTATGTGATCTACCCGGATGGGCGAGTGGTGATCGACAATTCCGTAAACCGCAAGGAAACGGTCTATAACTTCATTGCGATGCTGCGCGACTATTCTGATCTATCCGAGGGACAGATCCTTGCTCTTTCGGATGCCTTTGCGCAGGGCAACAGCGGAAACCTGAGGGTAAAGCTGGGCGACACCAGTTATTATCTGGTCTACGAGGGCACGGCGGTCCAGAGCTGGACGATGCTGGGGCTTGTGCCGGTCAGGGTCGTCAATGCCAGTCTGGATAAGCTGTGGCTCCGCACGGCGCAGATCGTAGCGGGCATCACCGTAGGCATGGCCGTGCTGGTCATTCTGCTCATTGTGCGCAGAAGCCATACGACCCTGCGCCGGAAGAATACCGAGATCTCGTACCGGGACGAGCTGTTCAAAAAGCTCTCGCTGAACGTGGACGACGTTTTCCTGATGCTGGATGCAGAGACCGCCAAGGTGGATTATGTCAGCCCGAATATCGAGCGGCTGCTGGGCATCCCGTGGAAAGAAGTCCGGCAGGATGCCCGTGTTCTGGCAGCGTTGCACCCGAAGGACTCCCCGGATCGCGATAAAAACTATCTGGAAGGGCTTCTCAGCGGGCAGCAGCGCGAATGGGATGATGAGTATGTGCATCTGGAAACCGGGGAGCGGCGCTGGTTCCACATCGTTGCCATGGGCAGCGAGGTGGAGGGCAGAACCAAGCACATCCTTGTCATGTCCGACCGCACCGCCGACAAACAGGTAAATCAGGCACTTTCGGATGCCGTTGCAGCGGCCGAGACTGCCAACCGCGCCAAAAGCACCTTCCTTTCCAATATGTCCCACGACATCCGCACCCCCATGAACGCCATCATCGGCTTTACCACGCTGGCACTCAGCAACATTGACGATAAAGACCGGGTGAAGGATTATCTTACCAAGACCCTTGCATCCAGCAACCATCTGCTCTCCCTTATCAACGATGTGCTGGATATGAGCCGCATTGAAAGCGGAAAGCTCCATCTGGAGGAGGTGGAGGTCAACCTTTCGGATGTGCTGCACGATCTGAAAACCATCGTCAGTGGGCAGATCTACGCAAAGCAGCTGGAGCTTTACATGGATGCCATGGATGTGACCGACGAGGACGTCTACTGTGACAAGACCCGGCTGAACCAGATCCTGCTGAACCTGCTGTCCAACGCCATCAAGTTTACCCCGGCGGGCGGCACGGTCTCGGTGCGGGTGCGGCAGCTTGCCGGTAAGGTGCGCGGCTGCGGGCAGTATGAGTTCCGCATCAAGGACAACGGCATTGGTATGAGCCAGGAGTTCGCGCAAAAGATCTTTGAACCCTTCGAGCGGGAGCGCACCTCCACGGTAAGCCGGATACAGGGTACCGGCCTTGGCATGGCCATTACCAAAAATATCGTGGATATGATGGGCGGCACCATCAAGGTGCAGACAGCGCAGGGCAAGGGCAGCGAGTTTATCATCTGCCTGCCCATGCGCACACAGGCAGAGCACCGCCCGGTGGAAAAAATCACCGAGCTGGAAGGCCTGAAGGCGCTGGTGGTGGATGATGACTTCAACACCTGCGACAGCGTGACAAAGATGCTGGTCAAGGTGGGGATGCGCGCCGAGTGGACCCTTTCCGGCAAGGAGGCGGTGCTGCGCGCGCGGCAGTCCATTGAGATGAGCGATGTCTACCACGCCTACATCATCGACTGGCGTCTGCCGGACATGAACGGCATTGAGGTCACCCGTCAGATCCGCAGCCTGCACGATGATACACCTATTATTATCCTGACCGCCTACGACTGGTCGGATATTGAGGTGGAGGCAAAGGCAGCCGGTGTGACCGCCTTCTGCTCCAAGCCTATGTTCATGTCCGACCTGCGCGAGACCCTGATAAGCGCCCTCGGGCAGAACCAGACGGAGGCGGCGCAGGAGCTTTTGCCCCAAAAGAATGCCGACTTCAAGGGCAGGCGCATCCTGCTGGTGGAGGACAACGAGCTGAACCGCGAGATCGCGCAGGAAATTCTGCGCGAGTACGGCTTCCGGGTCGATACGGCAGAAAACGGTGCAGTGGCGGTGGAAAAGGTCTGCACGGCAGCGCCGGGCAGCTATGATCTGGTGCTGATGGATGTGCAGATGCCGGTGATGGATGGCTATACTGCCACCCGGAAGATCCGTGCACTGGACGACCCGGCTCGGGCAAAGATCCCGATCCTTGCCATGACCGCCAACGCATTCGACGAGGATCGCTGCAACGCGCTGGAAAGCGGCATGAATGGCTTTTTGTCCAAACCCATCGTGATCAGCGACCTGGTGCAGGAGCTGCACAAGATCCTGTGAACCAGACGCCTGTCATGCAAAACAAATAAAGCACCCGCAGCATTCGCTTCCTGAGGTCAAGAGCCTCTGCGAAGCCTGCTGCGGGTGCTTTTGCTTTTGTCGGATGGTGTTATGATTTCAGTACATCTGCAAGAACCTGCAGCAGGTGCGGAATATCCAACGGCTTTGCAATGTGGCCGTCCATCCCGGCCTTTAATGCACTCTGGCGGTCTTCTTCAAAGGCATTTGCTGTCATTGCAAAAATGGGAATGCCTGCCTTTGCAGCATCCGGCAGGGCACGGATCTGCCGTGTCGCCTCGTAGCCGTCCATCTTGGGCATCTGGATATCCATTAAAATCAGGTCGTACTGCCAGGGGGCCGCCTGCTTCATCTTCCGGACGGCGATCTCGCCATCCTCAGCAGTGTCCACCGCAAAGCCCGCTTCCTTCAGGATCTCCAGTGCGAGCTCACGGTTCAGCGCATTGTCCTCCACCAGCAAAAGTTTCTTTCCCTTGAGCTTGGCGGCTTTTGGCTGCGATGGTTCGTGGATAGGCTTTGCACCAAACGGTTCTGCCAGCACTCTGCGCAATTGGGAAAGGAATAGCGGCTTTTCGCAGAAAGCGGTCACGCCGGCAGCGCGGGCTTCCTCTTCGATATCTGCCCAGTCGTAGGCCGTCAGGATGATGATGGGGCAGCTTTTCCCAATCACCTTGCGGATCTGCCGCACGACCTCGATGCCGTTCATATCGGGAATCAGCCAGTCGATGATGTAGACGCTGAATTCATCGCCCTGTTCCATGGCGTACCGGGTGCGGATCACCGCTTCCCTGCCGGAGATCGTCCACTCCGGCCGCATCCCGATCTTAGACAGCATGGTGCTGACACTCAGGCAGGTGTCGGTATCGTCATCCGCTACCAATGCGCGCAGCCCTTCCAGCTGCGGGATCTGCTTGGGCTCCACCCTTTGTCCGCTGAGTGCGAAACAGAGATCTACGATGAATTCGCTGCCCTTGCCCGGCTCGCTCTCAATGGCAATGGTGCCGCCCATCAAGTCCACAATGTTCTTGGTGATGGACATGCCCAGGCCGGTGCCCTGAATGCCGCTGACTGTGGAGCTTTTCTCTCGGCTGAACGCCTCAAAGATGTGTTTCTGGAACTCTTTGCTCATGCCAATGCCATTGTCCTTGATGCGGAACTCATAGCAGCCACGGCCCTTGGGCGCACCGTTCTTCTGAGCAATGCGGATGCTGATCATGCCGCCTGTGGGAGTGAACTTGATGGCGTTGGACAAAATGTTCAGCAAGATCTGGTTCAGCCGCAGCGGGTCGGTGATGATGTCCTCATTCTCCACATCCATGGTATCGATGAAAAGCGACAGCCGCTTTGCCGAAACATTGGGTTGAATGATGGAGCGCACATCGTGGACGAGGTCCGGCAGATGCACCGCTTTTTCATCAATCTTTACTTTTCCACTCTCGATGCGGCTCATATCCAGAACATCATTGATGAGGGAAAGCAGATGCTGGCTGGAGGTCGAGATCTTTTTCAGGTAGTCCAGTACCTGTTCTTTATTATCAATATGGGTCGCAGCCAGCGAGGTGAAGCCAATGATGGCGTTCATGGGGGTACGGATATCGTGGCTCATGTTGAACAGGAACTCCCGCTTGGCCCGGTTTGCCGCCCCTTCGTGCTGGAGTGCAATCTCCAGTTTGCGATTTTGTTCCTCCAGCTGAGCCTGGTACTTCTTCTCCTGTTCTTTTTTCTGCTGCTCCATCTCCTGCACGGAGCGTCTGCGCAGCACCTGAAGGATCATTACGAGCAGGATGTAACTGACCAGTGCCATCAGGATCAATGGAAGGGATTCCCGGAAGACCGATCTTTCGTCTGTATACGCATAGAGATCAAACGATCTTCCATGGCAGTACATTCCAAAATAGCAGCCGGAGCCGTTCCAACCGCGGGTATGGGTCAGCGTTTCGGCGGTCCCGATTTTGCGGATTCCCTGCACCAGCGGACTGTCCGCTGCACCCTGCCCGATCAGCTCCGGGCGGTTAGAGGCAATGACCTGATTGTTCTGCACGATGAACAATGTGCCGACGGTCTCAGCCGAGTAGCCGTCCAGTACGCTCTGGATGGACAGAGCTGTTCCCTCTACAAATTCTGCCGGGGTATAACGGTAGGCAAGCAGGATCACATCTTTGTCTTCTGCCCGATATGCCGCAACATCCACGGCAGACCCATCTTCCAGCAGGACCCGCTTCAGATAGGTCTTTTGCAGGTAAGAGAAAACGTCCAGAACGGTATCATTTTTGAGCTGTTCTCCAAACCGGGCATAGCCGATGCCGTTCGTTGTGGATTCGCACAGGAGCGTACCGTCCGGGGCCAGAACCGAGATCCCTGTGAGCCAGAGCGTCTCCACCTGCTTATTCAGGCACTGCGGATCGGAAAAATCGAGCGCAGGGTCCTGTGCCAGCTGATGCACCGCTACCGCTGCGCGGCGGAGCGCTTTGGCAACAACGGTATCATTGTACTTTTCAAAGCTGGTGGACTGCGATTTGACAAAATCAAGAGTCTGGCAGAAACGTTCCTCTGTTGCGCGCAGTGCCCGCCAACCGGAGAAAAAAACGATGCCGACCATAAAAAGCACGCCGATGATCAGATGGATTCCCCATCTCCATGTATCCGGAAGGTTTCTGTTTTTATGTGCCAATGGTGTCCACCTCCAGATACTGCGAAGCATGCTCAAGATATCGGCCAAGGATCTGCTCCAGTGTGCCGTCTGTGCGCATCTGCGCAAGAACAGCGTTCAGCTGGCTGTCCAGCCCACGGCTGTCATTTTTTGCAAAGGCGATGCCCAGGCCGGTGACCAGCAGCGGTTCTTCGAGGATGCGGAACTCCACAAAATTGTCCTTCATGTATTGCAGGATGGCCGTTTCATGGGCAGCGATGGCATCCACGTAGCCGCAGGCCAGCATCGCATACTGCACGCTGCGGTCTTCGATGCTGAACACATCGACCGCTTGCGGGATGCACGGATCAGAGCCGCTGAGGAAGATCTCCTCCGGCTTGCCGGTGCTCTGCACGGCGACGGTCTTTCCGGCAAGGTCGCCGAGTGTCCGGATGCTGCTGTCGGCATCCACTGCAACCACCTGACGGCTCACCATGTAGGGCCCCGCCCAGCGGTATATCTCCTCGCGTCCATCCATGGAAAAGCAGCCCCAGATACAGTCGATGGTGCCGCTTTCCACCAGATTTGTTTTTTGCTCCCAATCGATCGGTTCAAACCGGGCAGCGTACCCCATGCGGCGGAATGCTTCGGTGGCAATCTCCACGTCGATCCCGGCGGGAATGCCGTCATTGTTCAGATAAATATAGGGCGGATAGGTATCGCTTCCCACAAGGATCTGCGGAAGATTGCTGTCCATAGCGTCCGTTCCGCCGCAGGAAGTCAGACTGCCAACGGCAGCAGATGCCGCCAGCAGCGTGCAGCCGTGCAGAAATGCACGGCGTGAGATTCTGTGTTTCATTCGGGCTTTTCGTTCTCCTGTCTTTATTGCTTCCGCTGCTCAGTTATGCTGCTGTAATTCTTCTTTCAGGTCGGCCTGGATATCCGTCAGGCATTGCAACAGCAGCGGGTTAAACGCTCCGCACTCACCGTTCAGGATCATCTGCACGGCTTTTTCGTGGGAGAAGGCTTTTTTATAGCAGCGCTCGCTGGTCAATGCATCGTATACGTCGGCCAGCGAGACCAGTTGTGCACTGATGGGGATCTCATCGCCCTTCAGTCCATCCGGGTAGCCGCGCCCATCCCAGCGTTCGTGGTGCCAGCGGGCGATCTCATAGGCGGTTTGCAGCAAAGGCTGCTTGCCAAAATTATCCAGATTTTGCAGCATCTCGGCTCCCAGCATGCTGTGGGTCTTGATGACTTCAAATTCCTCCGGGGTCAGTTTGCCGGGCTTGTTGAGGATCTTGTCGTCAATGCCGATCTTGCCGATGTCGTGCAGGGCAGAGGCCAGCGGGATCAAATCCTGCTGTTCGGCGGAGATCGAGTACTTGTCACTGACCTCCAGTAGACAGTGGAGCAGCGTTTCTGTGATGATACGGATGTGCCGCACATGGAGACCACTTTCACCGTTGCGGAATTCTACGATATGACTCAGAACACCCACCAGCATATCCGTATTGTTTTCACGGGCACGGATCTGGTCAGAAACCATCTGCACCAGCCGCCGCTGCTTGGCGTACAGCTTGATGGTATTGGTCACGCGGCGGTACACGATGCGCGCATCAAAGGGGCGATTGACATAATCACTTGCACCCAGTTCGTAGGAACGCCGGATCGCCGCATCAGAGTCCTCGCTGGAGATCATAATGACCGGGGTATCCTCGATGGTGTGGTTGGCATTCATGGCTTTCAGCACTTCAAATCCGTCCATAACGGGCATATTGATGTCCAGCAGAACCAGTGCAATGTTTCCGGCTTCCTCCTGCAATTTTTCAATGCATTCTTTTCCGTTTTCTGCTTCCAGAACGTGGTAACTATCTCCTAAAATCTCTGCCAGCATCATGCGGTTCATTTTAGAGTCGTCCACAAGCAGGACCCGGGATTTTTCCTGCAAAAGCGTTTCCGGTGCGGCCAGGCTGCGCCCCGGAATCTCCACCATGACGGCATTCTTGCGGCACTTTGCCTGATACATCAGCCAATCTGCACGGCGAACAATGTTTTCCATGGGGTCGGCAATGGTCTGTATCGTTCCGCCGATGCTCAGCGAGATGCGGAAATGCGAATAGCCGGGTACAGATGCCATCTGTGCGGCCGTGTGGATCTGTTCCAGTTTGGTCTGCAAAAAATCTCCCGGAATGCCGGGTAAGACCAGCAGAAACTCGTCTCCTCCGTAACGGATGAGCAGATCCGACTCCCGGATACAGGATTGAATGGCTTTTGTCGCCGTTTTCAGTGCCATATCTCCTGCGTAATGCCCGTATGCATCGTTGCATATCTTGAAATCATCCACATCCAGCAATGCGATTCCTGCCGGGCCGATGGACTTACGGACAACTTCTTCGTAATAGCGGCGGTTGTAAACACCTGTCAGAGAATCCCGATAAAGTTCTTCTTTGAATGCTCGCTCCTGTGTGGCATGCAGCTGGTTTGTTTCGTCCAGCTGGGCTTTCTGACTCTTGATCAACTGTTTCAGCGTTTGCTCCGCTGCAGTAAGAGCGGCTTCCTGTTGATGAATTTTTTTCAACAGCTGCTGCTCACGCGTTTTGTAATATTCTTCGATCTCGGAAAGTGTATTCACGTTCTGACCTTCTTCCACATCATGTGTGTGTTAATTGTCTGCGAAAGCGTGATGTGCCGCTATTTATTTTCGGGGGGGGAAAAACACGGAAGCGCTTCACCGTCTGCTCCAGAGCGCTGATGTCCACGGGCTTGGACAGATGTTCGTCCATGCCGGCCTCCCTGCTCTTTTGCATATCCTCAAGGAAGGCATTGGCGGTCATGGCAAGGATGGGGATGATGCGTCCCAGCGGGTTTTCACCATTGCGGATGCGGCGGGTGGCTTCCAGGCCGTCCATCACCGGCATCTGCACGTCCATCCGGATCATGTCGTAATCGCCGGGCTGTATAGGTGATGCTGTAGACATCGGCCTGACAGTCCGCTTCCAGCTGGTCCTGCATGTAGATCGTACCGTTGGGGCCGGAATACGTCAGGTTTCATGAATTCCGGTGTGTATCATTTATCCCATATTTTTTGTATAACAAAGCACCCCATCGGTCAGATCGTAAATCTGACCGATGGGGTGCCGTTTGGTTTGTTCAATTTTGCAGAACTGAGACTTCCGTCACGCCATAGCGCTGCATCAATTCCAGTGCCGCCGGGGTGATCTCTTCCCCGCTCACCGCGATGGGGATGGCCGGCGGGCAGGACACCGTGGGCATCGCACAAATGCGGCCCAGCGCCTGCTGCACCGGGATGCGCTCCTGCGGGGCAAACACTGCCTGCCGGATGGTGCAATGGGCCCGCGCCTGCTGCGCCAGTGCCATGAACTCCCCAGCCAGCTCTTCCGGCTGCAGGAGCCCGCCCGCTGCGGGCAGGCTGTGCAGACACTGCCGGAGCACTATGCGCAGGCGCGCGTAGTCCTGCGGTGGGTTGCAGGGGGTGAACATCAGCACCACATAACGCGGGTCGGCATATTCACACTCGAGCTGCCCGCCGCGCAAGGCATCCGCCAGCGCGGTGCCGGTCATGCCAAGGGCCGCAGCGTCCAGCGTCAGCTTCAGCGGTTCCCGACCCGGGCCATCCAATGCCAGCGGCACCGGGCAGCCCGCCGCCTGCGCCGCTGTGTTCAGCTCCCCGCGCAGAGCGGCAAGCCGAGAACAGCACCGCTGCAACCCGGCGGGATAGCTTTCCGTCAACTGCCGGTTGCAGGCATCCAGCGACTGCAGGATCAGGTAAGACGGGCTGGTGGAGCCGAACAGGGCCAGTGCACCGCGCACTGCAGCTTCCTCCTGCACCGGGGCGTTCTCCCCCAGATGCAGATATGCTCCGCCGGTGACCACCGGCAGGGTCTTGTGGGCCGAGTCGCAGCACATAGCCGCCCCCAGTGCAATGGGGTGCAGCGACTCTCCGGGCAGAAAGCGCAGGTAGGCTCCGTGGGCGTTGTCCACCAGCAGCGGCACCCCAAAGGTGTCGCACACAGCCGACAAGGCCCGGATGTCCTGCATTCCGCCCAGATAATCCGGACTGGTGACGTAGACCCCAAAGGGGGTACTCCCCTGCCCGATCAGCTCCTGCAGCGCTGTTGTCAGCATCTGCGCGGAGATGGGGCAGCTGCACAGCGCCCCGGCATTCTCTGCCGCAGGCCAGAGCCACCGGATGTCGAAGTCCAGCAGTGCGGCAGCGTACAGCAGGGCTTTGTGCGCGTTGCGTGCCGCCAGCAGTACCGGACGTTTTCCGGTCCGGGGTGCGGCCTGCAGTGCCAGACACAGCATGGCCCGGATGCACTGGGACGAGCCCTCGGTGCTGTAATAGGTGTGCTGCGTGCCGAACAGCCGGGTAGCGGTTGCTTCGCTTTGGGCAATGATGCCTTCCGGCTCGTACAGCTCGTCGGCGCCCCGGATCTCGGTCAGGTCCAGCGGCTCAAAGCCTAACAGGCTCTGGCCCTTGTGGCCGGGCATGTGCAGGCGGGAGGTGCCGGACTGTGCATAGCCGCGCACAAAATCCACGATGGGTGTGTCCATGCTTATTCGCAGGCTTCGCCGTCTGCGCAGGCGTTGCAGGTGGAACCCAGCTCAATGGGCACCTCGATGCCCTGAGCAGCCAGTTCCTGGTTCTCCGCCACCTTGATCATGATGGCGCACTCCATGCGCTTCTTGAACAGCTCACAGCCGTACTCGTACACACCGGTAATGCTGCCGGTGGCATGATAAGAGTTGGCAGCGCAGCCGCCGGAGCAATACAGCTTGGCCCAGCAGTCCTTGCACTCCTTGCGGGCGTAGGCGTTGCAGTGCTTGAACTCATCCCGCACGGCCGTGTTGGTGACGCCCTTCCAGATGTCGCCCATCAGGTACTTGGGGTCGCCCACGAACTGGTGGCAGGGGTACAGGTCGCCCCAGGGGGTCACGGCCATGTACTCGGTGCCGGAACCGCAGCCCGAAATGCGCTTGTAGATGCAGGGGCCGCCGGTCAGGTCGATCATGTAGTGGTAGAAGGTGAAGCCACGGCCCTCGCGGTCGCGCTTGATCATCTCCTTGGCCAGGATCTCGTACTGCTCCTTCAGGATGGGCAGATCTTCTGCGGTCAGGGCGCTGGGGTCACCGGGCTTGGACACCACCGGCTCCATGCTCAGCTCGGTAAAACCGAGGTCCGCCATGTGG
>ENA-OPDD01001320-OPDD01001320.1-human-gut-metagenome-genome-assembly--contig:-NODE-1320-length-16978-cov-7.706849_pt1 | contig 16978 bp, 19 predicted proteins | sample MGYA00241574_ERZ501499 | MGnify/ENA primary metagenome ERZ501499 (study PRJEB25962, sample SAMEA2042576) | human gut metagenome | biome: human gut; feature: human-associated habitat; material: faeces...
CACCACTTCCAGCGGCTGCTTTTCGGCCAGCAGGGCGCGGGTCTGGGCAGCGGCGTCGCCCTTCAGGCCCTTTTCCACCGCCTTGATCAGCGCCGCATAGGGGCCGGAAATTTCAGCGTTCCCGTCGGAAGCTGCCGCCGCAGGCGCTGCCTGGGCTGCCTGCTTCAGGGCCGTGGAGGCAGGCACCCGGTTTGCGTAGCGCTCGATGTACTGCATGCTCTGCGCGTCCCGGTTGGTCAGCACGTTGTAGGCGTACACCGCCGCCATCATCTCTTCGCTGGAGGGGTTCATGATGGCAAGGTCCAGCCCGGCGTACATGGCCATGGTCAAAAAGGTGGTGTTCAGGTAGGTGCGGCATGGCAGACCAAAGCTGATGTTGGACACGCCCAGCACGGTGCGCACCCCCAACTCCTTTTTGCAGGCTTCCAGCGCCTGCACCGTGGCCAGCACATCCTCCTGCTGGGCGCTGGCGGTCAGGGTAAGGCAGTCGATGTAGATATCCTCCCGGGGGATGCCCGCTGCCAGCGCTGCCTCGGTGATGCGGCGGGCAATGGCCACGCGGTCTGCGGCTTTGGGCTGGATGCCTTTTTCGTCGATGGCAAGACCCACGATGGCGGCACCGTACTTTTTGCACAGCGGCAGGATGGCGGCAAGTTTTTCCGGCTCACCGTTGGTGGAGTTGACGATGGGCTTGCCGTTGTACACCCGCAGACCCCGCGCCAGCGCCTCCACGTTGGAGGAATCCAGCTGCAAAGGCAAACTGGTCACGCTTTGCAGCGCCTTGACCACCTGCTCCATCAGCACCGGCTCGTCCACGCCGGGTGCGCCCACGTTCACGTCCAGGATCTGCGCACCGGCCTCTGCCTGACTGACGGCCTGTTCCAGCACATAGTTCATGTCGCCTTCCCGCAGTGCCTGCTGGAAGCGCTTTTTGCCGGTGGGGTTGATGCGCTCGCCCACCACGGTGATGCCGTCCACGTTGACATAATTCATGGGGGTGCACAGCACCGAGGGCATGGCGTGGGCCGGGCGGCCCGGCACACAGCCCTTGAACACCCCGTTCAGCAGCCGGATGAACTCCGGCGTGGTGCCGCAGCAGCCGCCAGCGGCAAACAGATTCAGCTCCCGGTAGGGCTTCATCTGCAAGGCAAACAGCTGCGGTGTGATATCGTAGCCGCTGCCGTCTGCACGGGGCAGACCGGCGTTGGGCTTGACGAACACCGGGAAGTTGCCGGGTACAGCCTCGGTCAGCCGCTTTGCCATGGGGAAGATCTCTTTGGGGCCCAGCGAGCAGTTGATGCCCACGGCGTCTGCCCCCAAGCCCCGGGCGGTGGCGGCAAAGCTTTCCACCGTGCAGCCGGTAAAGGTGCGCCCGCCTGCCTCAAAGCTCATGCTGGCCAGAATGGGCAGATGGGTGTTCTCCTTGGCAGCCAGCAGGGCAGCTTTCAGCTCATACAGGTCGGTGTAGGTCTCAAAAAAGATCAGGTCTGCCCCGGCGGCTTCGCCTGCCTTGACGATGCGGGCATACTCAGCCACAGCATCCTCAAAGGCCAGCGTTCCGCTTGGCTCCAGCAGCTCGCCCAGCGGGCCTACGTCCAGCGCGGTCAGCGCACCGTAGGGCGCGCAGGCGCGCTTGCAGTTTTCAATGCCTGCGGTGATGACCTGCTCCAGCGTGTAAGTACTGCCTGCCAGCTTGTGGGCAGAAGCGCCGAAGGTGTTGGCGTTGACGATGCGGCTGCCCGCCGCAGCGTACTGCCCATGGATGCCCTCGATGAGCGCCGGGTCGGTGATGTTCAGCTCTTCCGGGCGTGCGCCCAGCTTGAGCCCGGCAGCCTGCAGCATGGTGCCCATGCCGCCGTCCAGCAGGATGGTATTGCTCTGCTTGAAAAGTTCATTCACTTGCACAGGTCTTTCCCCTCTTTCTGTATTCGCAGCGGGTGCGTAGCACACAATGGCCGCACCCGGCCAGTTGCCCCTTTACCGGGTGGTCGCTGACCCCCAGCAGGGCGGTCACGCTCTTGCGCGGGGTCATCAGGTTGGTGTCGGTGACGCACAGCCCGGTCTTGCGCACGGTGTCCAGCGCCGCTGCCACCAGCGGCTGCACCGCGATGTCCCAATCGCCGTAGCCGGGCGAAAAGCGCCCGGTCAGATGCTTCCCCTCTGTCGCCGCCCACTGGCGCAGCTGCGCCTCGGCGGCATCGGCGGCCTGCTCGGCCAGTGCGCTGCCCAAGGCATCGGAGGCTACCCCGGCGGCAATATCGCCCACGCCCGCCCGGCGGATCTGGGCATCCACCCCGGGGCCCAGCGTCACTGCCAGCAGAATGGCCTGCCCGCAGCCGGTCAGGTGCTTGTGCACGTCCTCGCCGGGCAGAAGTCCGGCCTCGGTCAGGGCGGGGGTGTCTGCCAGCAGCCACACCGCCCGGGGCATCGCCGCCGCCAGCAGCGGCACGGCGCATTTTTGCAGCAGTGCCAGCGTGGCGGCGTCCGGCTCGCCGTGCGCGCCGAAATACCGCGCCGCCTGTACAAGATCTACGGCCTGCGGTTTTTCTATCGCCAGCGGGCGGGGCACACCGATCGCCATGGGCCGCACCTCCTTACTTCGCTCGAATAAAGTACTATTCAGTATACCGCACTTGTGGGCTTTTATCAATCCCGCAAAAGGGGAGGAAATAGAAAAAGGCTGCTCTGTTTTTGGAAAACGGTCTTGCAGTGTGCGCAGTTTTTGCACACTTTCAGATATCCTCCCGGCAATTTCAACAACAAGACAAAAACGCACGCCGATCCTTACCGAATCAACGTGCGTTTGCAGTATCGGAGTGGCGAGACTCGAACTCGCGGCCTCCTGCTCCCAAAGCATGGAATCCATGTGCTTTTGTGCTTTCTTGCGTCGCAATATAAAAAGATAGAACGTCATTTTTTGCAATTTGCATGATGGATTATTTTCTTGTGTTTCGTGCTATTGTCGCACTTTTGTCGCACTTTCTAGCGATACCATAAACAGGATACAAGAGCCAGCGAGGACAGTGCACACAACGGGGAGAGCCAGACACACCCCAGCAGGGAACGAGGGCATAACAAAGCGTTCACCCCCTGCCCGGCGGGGAATATGGGCTTGACCCCTACCCCATGCGGTCATAGCCGAGAGTACCCCGCCCAAACAAAAAGGCGAAATTTTCCAAAGCAAATAAAAAGGCAGTCCACAAACTCGGTATAATCACCGCTGTGGACTGTCTTTCTTTATGCCTGTTTTGCATCATCTGGCTTTAGCTGCTTGATATGGTCAAACACTGCGTCCATAGTATCCGAAGCCGCTGCATCTGCCGATTTGATGAACCCTGCGTAAATATCCGTTGTCGTGCTGGTTTGAGCGTGTCCAAGCCGTCCGGCAACCGTGACGATGGGAACATGAGCCGCTATCAGCAAGCTGGCGTATGTATGGCGCAAGCTGTGGACAGTGACCGCCGGGAGATCGTGTTCCTGCATGAACTTCGGAAACCAAGTTGTGACCCGGTTCAGGTCGAGGGGCGTTCCATCCCATCGAGTGAAAAGCAGGTCATTTTGTACAGTTTTTTCGTTCTCGATTTGTACAGTCTGTGCCCACGCTGTGCCAGCCTTGCGCCGGATACCGTTTTGATAGAGCTTGTATTCTTTCAGCATATCAAAACAGTGCTTGCCCACCTTAAAGGTACGGTTTGACGCTTTGGTTTTGGGTTCAGTGAAAACAATTCCCATGTGCGGCAGCCATTCAGAGGTGCGGTTCACGGTGATTGTAGAACGCTCAAAGTCAATATCAGACCAGCGCAAGCCGCAGATTTCACCCCTACGCATACCAGTGAACAAACCAAGCTGGACAATAGCCGAGAATTGCGGGGGCGCATCCTGCAAGGCTACAAGCAGCCGTTTCACGTCATCTTCTTCCAGATAGTTCACGGACACTTCATTGCTCTTTGGCGGCTCTGCCCTCTTTACCGGGTTATCCTGCACAATGCCCCATTGAACCGCCTTTGTGAAAATGCTGGACAGCATTCTATGATAGTGCAGCACTGTGTTTCCGGTCAGTTTTCCAGCTTCACGATATTGTTCGGTGAAAGCCTTTGAAAATTGCATCCCGGCGGCATCTGCTACCTTTTCAGCCGTTGCCCTGCTGACCCCCTGCCCGGCGCAAATACAGGACATAGACCGCCCACCGATACCAGCGGCCTTTGTCATTGCCTGACGCTTGCCACGAGGTAACAGCTTCAAAAGGGCTGCTGTGGCGATATACGTTGAATCTTTCCGTGCGCCCACCGTTTCCAAATCATCATAGAACATCATTAGGTGTGATGGTTTAATATCGCTAACTTTCATGTGACCAAGTGCGGCAGAGATACGAGGGCGCAGATAGCGGTATTCACTGGCGGTTTTGGGTTTGCACTTTTTGTCGATGTACTGTTCAAACCACTTGTCTGTCAGTTCGTCAAGCGTCATATCTGCGTACAACAATAAACCGTTTCGCACTTCCCGTTCAAATTCATCCGCTTGCCGTTGCAGCTCTTTTTCCAGCTTGCGCCCGGTCATTCCCGGCGGGGGTGCAAGGGTCTTGGTCTTGCAGATAAGTTTGCGGTCTTTATCTCTGCCACAATATACCCTTGCAAGATACGCCGTTTTACCGTCCTTTTTTGTTCTTTTTATTAGCTCTGCCATTTTGTTCACCTATATCTTTATAAGCCGCCTGCGCATCACTATTCAGTTTTTCCGTGTACATCGTAACAGCTTTTTGCGCCTTATACTGTTCTAGTTCCATACTTACGGAAAAGGTCGTATCTACTATAAATTCTTTTCCTGTTCCGTACTCCGTGCCGATGGTCATACCATCTTCTCGTTCGCCTGTCAATTCGTATCGCTTTCTTTTGAGTGCATCATACTTTGCCAACGTGTCATAGTTGTTAATGTGTCGAACGATTCCCAAAAGTGAACCGTCCACAATCATTTTTGAAAGCAATTCGATTTCTTCATCTGTCCATGCTCTAGGCGGCAGGGTTCTTTCCTTTATCGCCCTTTCCGCTTCCTCTGGTGACATAGGCTTAAACGGTGGATTGTAATTTAATCGTTCGATTGCATCACTTGAAAGCCGTGTGAGGTCTGCAATTTTTCTTATAGCCGGATTTGTAGATCGCACGTCTATTCTTGCTAGTCCCAAAAGCCAATCAGCCGATACATTAAAATAAGATACTAGCCGCATTATCTTCTCAAAATTATCCGGTTTTGCCGAGCCAGTTGCCCACTTAGAAAGTGTTGCTGGTTTTTCTCCGAGTTTTTCAGCGATTGCGTTTTGTGTTATTCCCTCTTTTTCCTTTTTCTTATTTATACAATCCTGTAAACGGTCTGGAAATACATCAAGCGGTGAGCGTCCTGCCATTGTTCAGCTCTCTTTGTTTCTTTTGAAGAAATATTTTGACTAAAAATTTCTTTTATGCGTTTCAAATTCTATAAACGTGGTTTCGTTGTTTTCTGTGGTATACTTGCATCACAGAGAAACAACAACACCAGTTCGTTACTCTGATTATACATCATTTCAGTATTTCCCGCAAGGGAGAAAGGAGCAAAATTTTGGAACGCAAAAACGCCGATATTCGCCGGGCTGCTGCATCTGCTGGTGTTAAGCTGTGGCAGATTGCGGAAGGGCTAGGCGTAAACGATGGAAATTTTTCTCGCCGTTTGCGCCGTGAGCTGTCCGCAGATGAAAAGGAAAAGATTTTTCAAATCATCGACAATTTCAAAGAGCAGGAGCAAGCCCATGAATAACACCATTACACTGCCCACCATGATTTCCGTTAAACAGGCATCCGCACAGTTTGGCTTAACGCCTTACTTCCTGCGCAGTCTGTGCCATGATGGAAAAATCCGCTACATCAAAGTTTCAAAGAATCGCTGGCTGCTGAACGCTGAAAGCATTGCCGATTACTGCAACGGAATCCCGGCGGAATCCCCCCAGCCCGACACCGTGCAGGGCGTTCGCCGTGTCACCCTCTAATAGAAAGGAAGTTTAACATGATCCACCTCTATGGAAAGTTTTATCTCACCGCTGACGGTAACAGCTATACCGTTGGCATCCCGTCCGCAGTCAGTGACCGCCGCAGAGCAAGCGGGAGAACCGCCCCTGTTATGCGTGAAGCACGGTATTATCCCACGCTGGAAAACGCCGTGCAGGGCGCAGCGAATAGCGCACTCCGGGATTGCATCGCATCCGATGAAGTTCAGAGCTTGCACGATGCTGTTGAAGCACTCCGCACCATTAGCAAAGAAATCCGCGCCGCTGTATCGGTGCTGGACACCAACACCGCCGGGAAGTGAGGTTGATACTTTTGCCCCGCAAATATTTTCCGTTTTACTTTTCGTTCTACGAAACAGCCCAAACAATGCCGCCTAGAATACGCGCCACTTTCTATGAAGCCATCATTCAGTATGGCGTAACAGGAAAAGAGCCGACACTTCCTAAAAGCATTTCGGGCTACTGGCCTATTATACAACCTGTGTTAGATACTTCACACAAGCGATATGACGCAGCTAAAAAACGCAATAAATCGTCAGAAAACAACGGTTTTGCTACATACAAAGAAAAAGAGAAGGAAAAAGAGAATGAAAAGGAGAGGGATAAAGAAAAAGAGAAGGAAGCTGCTGACGCAGTGAGTGGGGGCGCAACCCAACAAGACAGGCAAGATGTTTTTGCACAGTTTGCGGGTGAAGATTCCGCCCTATTACAGGCTTTACAAGATTATGACCTTATGCGACAGGAGAAGCACAAGGAGCTGACCGACACCATGCGGCGCAGCTTGTGCCGACAGCTAGATGAAGAATTTCACCGCTGCGAGTGGGTGGAAATCGTCAAACAGGCTACTATGCGGGGGTGGCTTCGGTTCTATCCACTGGACGAACCGAAGCCCCATCAGAGCCAGCAAAGGCAACCGACAGCAGAAGAGGAATACACTCGCTTGTTTAATGAAGTCTGTGGGGGTGGTACACCGTGACACAAAAGGCACTGATTGAGTGTTTATCCACTATCGACAGCCATTTTGGAAAGCAGCCCAGCCCCGAAGCCCGCCGGGCTGAAATTCAAGTGTATATCTCTGTATTAGGCAACATCCCGGACGAGATCGCATTAAAAGCCTTGCCCGCTGCCTTTGCGGTCTGTCGGTATCAGCATCAATTCATTGTGGATTGGAGCAACGCTATCAAAGAGCTGCAAGCCGCCGCCCTGCCCTCTGCTTCTGAATCGTGGGCGCAAACCCGGCGGATTGCTAAAAGGATGCAAGACAACCTCTATCATGCCCGGTATGGTGGCATCATGACCCACGAGGGCAAAATCACACCGTATCAGTTGAGAGAGGAAAACCGTAGGCTGTTCGGGGAGTTGCCCCCAGCTATTCAGGCGTGGGCGGGTTCGCCTGATGATTTGGCAGACCTCTTTAATCGGTCACAGTCGGATTTATTGCAATTCGTCAAACCGGGTTTTGACCGTGCTGTGAAGGAATCCAGTGCGAACACAACAGTCAAACGGGGACAAGGGATATTGCCAGAGATGCAAGGAGAATATAGCCGGGCTTTGAGTGCATCGACAGGAGAGCGAAGAAATGAATAGCCGCAAACAAAAAAGAAGCTGCCCCATGTGTTACCAGCACATAGGACAGCCGAGAGCGGGAAAAATATGGCTACTATCGTTCCCGCCCTCTATTATATCACATCATCGTTTAGAATGGAGGGATTTCTTTGAAAATCTATGACATTGTGCCACAAGGCGAAGAAAACGCAATCCCTGCCGCAGAGGTCTGCCGTATTTTGGGAGTAACGCCCAGAGAACGCCGAGCCATTGCCGCAAGGGAATTAAACGAAGGGCTGTTAGTCCTTTACACAACCGAAAAGCCCGGCGGATACTTCAAACCCAGTCCGGGAGAGAAGGGCAGACAGGAAATCAGCCGATTCAGAGCAAGGGAGCTTTCCCGCTTGCGCTCTATCGGTAAAAAAGTCAAAGTTGCAAGCGATGCACTGAAAGAGTGCGAGGGGCAGACCAAGCTTGACCCGCCGTGCGCCCTTAAAGAAGTTTGACCCACCCTATACACACATATCAAAAGGAGTTTTTACATTATGGTCGTGAATCACATTGACAATTCGGCACTTTACCTTTGCACCATCAACCGAGAGCATAACAAGCCGCTGACCGACAAGATGCACGAATGCTTTGGTTTGTTGCAGCAGATTCAGAACAGGGACGTTAGCGGCAAGTTGTATCTTGCTATCTGTGACGCTGTGGATATTGCCGAAGATTATGCCTTTGACAAGGCTGCAGAGCTACAGTCTGCCATTACTGCGGACGAGCTGACAAGCCACGAGGACGGCGCAGAAGCCCACGCAGACACGAACACCAGCACCAGCGAGGACACCCCGAACACCATCGAGTATGTGCAAGACGCACGAGAGTTTATTGCAGCGTTGAGCCGGAAGGAGCTGAAAGAATTTGGACACGATGAAATCAACGGCGCAGACCAGATGATTGTTGCACTGAACGCCATTGAACAGCTTGCCAAGCACGACAATGCAGCAGCGTGGGAGTGCTACGGAGATTTTATGGAATCGAACCTTTGCGGCGTGTCCTTTAAGATTGAAAGCTGATTTAATTTCACGAAATCACGCCATTTTTATGAATCGTGTTTTAGTTGGTTTTATTAGCCACAGCTAACCAGCTAAAAACAAAGAATCCCTGCACCCGGCTTGAACGTCAGATGCAGGGAATATTTTTGCAACAAAATTACATATCTTTTGAAGCGAAGATTCTAGGAATCATGCGGTTATTTGCTTGCCTTAAACAAGGCTTGAAAGAACCAAAATCCAAAAAGTAGACAGCCGATAATAGTAGCCATAACACAAGCCCCCTTATTCTTCCGCAGGTGCATCTTCATCCACTGGATGCTCTTTCAAGAAATCGTCAGCCGCCTGTTTCAGCACAGCGTTTGGAGTAGTCCCGGCGGCTACACAAGCAGCCCGGAATCTGGCAGCATAGTCTTTCTTGACCTTGCACCCGATTATAGTCATGTTCTCCTTGTCCCATTTGGCGTTAGCCCTTTTCCGTGCTTCTGTTACCATATAAAGCCCCCTGTCGTATAGATCGGTGATTCTTCTTGTTAAACAGTATATCATAAACAGGTACAGTTTACCAGTACAATTTTGCACAGAATGAACGGTTTAACATTGTGCATCTTGTCAATAGCATTGTACGGTTTAACATGATATAATATAGACACAGCAAGGGAGCATGACCGGAAGGCAAGGGGCGAAGGATGTACCGGGAGCGCAAGAGCGTAACGCCAGCTAAGACAGTAACCCACTCCGAAAGCTGTATAAAAGAAAATGCCCGGTGTTCCATCGCCAAACAGACACACCGAGCAAACCCAAAGGGGCAAGGCAATTATAACAGCCCTGCCCCACATTGTAAAGTGAGGTAGTAAAAATGACGTACAATCTGCATGAAATCATGTGCAAGGCGTGGAAGCTGTTCCGCAAGGGCATCGGCACATTTGCCGAATGTCTGCACCGGGCATGGAACAGCGCAAAGGCTGAACCTATCAACGCCCAGCGCATTGCAGAAGCCCAGCAGACCGCCGGGATTGAAGAAGAATGCCGGACGTGGGCAGACTGGAAGAAGCAGGGGCGTGAAGTCCTGCACGGCGCAAGAGCCGCTTTCCAAGTCCTCTTGATTTACGCAAGTAAGGGCGATGGGCAGACGTACAAAGCCAGTTTCTTCCCTGCATCCGCAACCCAGCCGTTGAACGCATAATCACAAGATACACGAGTACATGAACACATGAACACGAGATACAGAAAGGACAATACAAAATGAACGAGCAGAACAGCACCAAGCGCACCGCAGAAGTTAGCCAGATCGCAAGCTTGGTTCGAGCCAAAGCCCAGAAGCACCCCGAAGTGATTGATATTGTGGTCGCTCTGGTTGACAGGGTATCACAGAGCAGCCAGCCGGAGATTGAAGCGTTGGGCAAGCAGCTTGAACAGCACGAGGGCGATTATCCTGCTATTATGAAGCTGTTGGGCATCCAGCCCAGCCCCCAGCACTAAACAGCATATAACACCAGCGCAGAGCCGTATTTTAACGTGCCCTGCGCTTTTTCTTTGCCCAGTAATGAAAGTATATTGCCAGACCCCGAAAGCCTGTTTCCCACGCATTTGCACAGGCATCCCACGCAGCGAGAAGCGAAGCCGATGCAATGCCGCCACATCTGGTGGTATCTTTGAGGGCATATCCCCAAAAGTGGGGACATCTTCACAGGTGGGTGCATCCAAAAAAGGATTGACGCAGCCAGGAAGCCGCCGGGCATCACAATTCTGTGATAGTGCTATCAGGCAGACCGGGCAGGGGGTCGTAATTGAAATGCACTCAATTTTGAGGGCATCGGAACACGCTCAATTTTGAGCCGATTACACAGATCGGTGCAGTCCGTCAGATTGACCCCCTTGCCGCTTGTGTCGATGCTGACACTTTTTTGTGTCGGGGTTGTGAATCTGGTTCATGCCCTTGTGTATAGGGTCGGTATCAGATACCGCTCCCCCATAAGTGGGGTTATATGGGTATAGTGATTTGCGATACCCCCGAAGCAGGGGCATATAGCAGCCCATTATATAGCCGTATGATATAGGGCAAGGCATACAGAACAGGGGCGCACACTGTCGCACAAAACAGGTTTTTCCTGAATTTGTCGCATTTTTGTCGCACTTTCCAGCCATTTTCAAGCCTATACGCAACAAATAAAGCCACGACAAAACCGCATTTATAAACGGTTCATCGTGGCTTTTTGCCATATCGGAGTGGCGAGACTCGAACTCGCGGCCTCCTGCTCCCAAAGCAGGCGCGCTACCAACTGCGCAACACCCCGACATCTGGCGGCACAGCTGCACCGCCAGAATATAGTATATCGTTTTTTGCGCGGTTCGTCAATACAGAATCCGCAGTTAGGGGCATCGGTGCTTTTCGACTTTTTCAGCCAATAAAAGCAGCAGTGAGGAAGCGGGCGATGACAGGCGTCTTTTGCAAAAAGGTGAGGTTTTGGTGCAACTGCCGAAAAGCGGATGCAAAAACTGGACAGAACACAAAATTTGTTGCGCTCTAGTTGCAAGCAAGCCGGAAAGGTGCTATCATAACACTATATCGCCGGGAAGTGTGGCGGTGGGAAATTAGACAGAGGCTGAAAAGAAAGGCACGGCGTAAGCGATGACGATACAGGAATGCTATAAAAAGATGGGCGCAGACTATCAGGAGGTGCTGGGGCGGCTGCACAACGAAGCCATGATCGGCAAATTCGTGCGAATGTTTTTGCAGGACGACAGCTTTCAGATCTTGGAGGATGGGCTGCGCAGGGGAGACGTAAAAGAGGCATTCCGTGGGGCGCATACCCTCAAGGGCGTCTGCCAGAATCTTGGCTTTTCCAACCTGTATGCGCCCGCCTATACCCTGACCGAGACCCTGCGCGCCGGGCAGCTGGAGGGCACACAGGAGCAGTTTGCAAAGGTGGAAGAGCAGTATCAATGCACGATGGACGCCATCCGTGCGCTGGACTAAAATAGAATGCGGTGTCGGGCGGCTTTCGGGCTGCCCGGCATTATTCTTTTACAGGATATGCCCGAAAGCACAGAACCGCCCCTTGTACCGCCGTGTAGTTTGCGGTATGATAGACAAAAAAGAGGGAAGGAGACCCCATTATGTCCAAACATATCCTTGTCTGTCTGCCCATCAGCGCAGAGCAGAGGACCCGCATTGAGGCGGTGCAGGGCTTTGCATATCGCTTTACCACCCCGGATACTGCCACGGTGGAGGATGCCCTGTGGGCAGATGCCGTGCTGGGCAATCTGCCGGTGCCGCTGATCCGGCAGAACAGCCATCTGGAGTGGTTTCAGTCCAACGCAGCGGGCCCCAATAACTATCTGGAGCCGGGGGTGCTGCCGGAGAAGTGCATCGTGACCAACGCCACCGGTGCTTATGGGCTTGCCATCAGTGAGTGTATGCTGGCAATGTGGCTCAGCCTGCTCAAGGAGCTGCCCACCTACCGGGACAACCAGCGGGAGCACCGCTGGGCACCCACCGGCCACTCTGTGGGCAGCATTGCGGGCAGCCGGGTGCTGTGCGTGGGCATGGGCGATATCGGCTCGAACTTTGCCCGGCGGGCGTATGCGCTGGGTGCTGAGGTGGTGGGCGTGCGCCGCACCGTGCACCCGGACGCCCCCTGCCCGGACTACTGCACCCGTGTGGTGGCGCAGAGCGCATTGGACGCAGAACTGCCGCAGGCCGACCTTGTGGCGCTGAGTTTGCCCGGCACGCCGGAGACAATGCATCTGTTCAGTGCAGAGCGGCTGGGGCCTTGTAATTCTTATCTGCTTCCGGGCTGCTCAATGTGGGGCGCGGCACTGCCGTGGACGGCGAGGCGCTGGCAGCGGCTGTGCACAGCGGGCGGCTTTCCGGTGCAGGGCTGGACGTGACCGACCCCGAGCCGCTGCCGCCGGAGCATCCTCTGTGGGCAGAACCTAACGTGATCATCACGCCCCATGTCACCGGCGGCTTCAGCCTGCCCAAGACGCTGGACAACATTGTGGATATCTTTGCGCACAACCTCAAGCGCTATGCCGCCGGTCAGCCGCTGGATAACCAGATGGACCGCCGCACCCAGTACGCCAGCGGCGCACGGCTGCAAAGCACGCTGTAAAACGCAAAAAACTGCCGCACAATTGTGCGGCAGCTTTTGTTTTTGTAGTTTACAGCATCACTGCGCCTGTGCAAGGCAGGCGTCCATGGCGGTAAAGATGGCCTCGCTGGTCATGGTGGCACCGGTGATGGCGTCCACACCGGCGGTGGAGCCGGTCTGTGTCAGCTGGGCAGCCAGCGTCTCGGCAGCTTTGCCGCCCAGCTCCGGGGTCTCGGCAGAGGCGTCCACCTGTACGGCGGTCACCTTGCCGCCGGTCACGGTGACCGTGACGGTCACTTCACTCAGGCAACCCTGCGCAGAGGAGGTGTAGCTGCCATCGGTCAGGGGTGCGGCGTTGTCGGCGGCGGGTACGGTGCCGGTGTTGTGGATATACAGGTTCAGCACGATGCCCATCAGTACGGTGGCCACCAGCATGAACAGGATATTACGGGTCATTTTTGCGGTCATGGTATGGTATCTTCTCCTTGGGGATGATTATTTTGCGGGCTTGAAGCTGTCGCGCAGGGTGACTACCCGGTTGTATACGCCGGGGTTCTTGCTGTCCGGGGTAAAGAAGCCGGTGCGCACGAACTGGAACTTTTCGCCGGGCTTTGCGTCCTTCAGGCTCTCTTCCAGCTTACAGCCGGTGCGCACGGTGACGCTTTCCGGGTTCAGGTAGTCCTTGTAGTCACTGCCCTCGGGAATGCCGTTCATGTTGGCTTCGGTGAACAGCTTGTCGTACAGACGCACCTCGGCGTCCACGCAGTGTGCGGCGCTTACCCAGTGGATGGTGCCCTTGACCTTGCGGCCGTCGACCGGCATGCCGTTGCGGGTCTCGAGGTCTGCGGTGCAGCGAATCTCGACGATCTCGCCGTTGTCATCCTTGACGATCTCGTTGCACTTGACGATATATGCGCCCATCAGACGGACCTCGCCGTCCGGCTTGAGACGCTGGAACTTCGGGGGCGGAACCTCAGCGAAGTCGCTCTTTTCGATATACAGCTCGCGGGTGAACGGTACCTTGCGGGTGCCGGCTTCCTCATTGCGCGGATTGTTCGGTACCTCGAACTCCTCGCACTGACCCTCCGGATAGTTGGTGATGACCAGCTTGACCGGCTCGGTGACAGCCATGCGGCGCAGCGCGGTGTCGTTCAGCTCCTCGCGGATGCAGTGCTCGAGCAGCTTGATGTCGACGAGCGAATTTGCCTTCGCGATGCCGGCGCGCTGTACAAAGTCAAGGATAGCGCTCGGCGTGTAGCCGCGGCGGCGCAGTGCGCACAGGGTAGGCATGCGCGGATCGTCCCAGCCCTCAACGTGCTTCTCGAACACGAGCTGGCGCAGATAGCGCTTGCTCATGACCGTGTGGGTCACGTTCAGACGGGCAAACTCGCGCTGCTTCGGATGATGCGGCAGCGGGCAGTTGTCAACGACCCACTCATACAGCGGACGGTGGTTCTCGAACTCGATCGAGCACATGGAGTGCGCGAAGTCGTACAGCGGATAGATGCACCACTTGTCGCCCTGACGGTGATGGTGTGCGCGGACGATGCGGTAGATCGCCGGGTCGCGCAGGTTCATGTTCGGGCTGGCCATGTCGATCTTGGCGCGCAGGGTCTTGGAGCCGTCGGCGAACTTGCCGTCGCGCATATCCTGAAACAGCTGGAGGTTTTCCTCGACCGAGCGGTCGCGGTACGGGCTTTCCTTGCCCGGCTCGGTCAGAGAGCCGCGGTACTCGCGCATTTCCTCCTGTGTCAGATCGTCTACATACGCCTTGCCGTCCTTGATGAGCTGCACGGCGCACTCGAAGCAGGTCTCGAAGTAATCCGAGCCGTAGAAAACGCCGCCGCTCGGCTCCTCGCCGGTCAGCCACTTGATGTCCTCCCAGATGGAGTCTACATACTCGGTATCCTCCTTGACCGGGTTGGTGTCGTCGTAGCGCAGGTTGAACAGGCCGTTGTATTTCTTCGCGATCGACCAGTTGATGAAGATCGCCTTTGCCGAGCCGATGTGCAGATAGCCGTTCGGCTCCGGCGGAAAACGGGTATGAATGCGCTCGGACAGGCCGTTTGCGATGTCCTCGTCAATGATTTCCGTCAGAAAGTTGTTTACATTTTCCATCATAGCTTATATTTCCCCCTGCATTAAAGCGCCGCAGAGCACTTTTCGAGTCGGTCGAGCACCTTTTCTCTTCCCAGAATACCCATTACGGTCTGGAGATCGGGCGCGTTCTGGCGGCCTGCGACCGCGACGCGGACGACCATGGAAACGTCGCCTACCGCGCCCTTGAAGGCGGACGGGTCAGCCTTGTAGGCCTTGGTGTCGGCAGCGTAGCCGTGCGCAGATGCGATCTGCTTCATCTTGTCGAAGAAGCCGTCCGGCGTATCGTTCTCGTCGAACATGCCGGCGAAGTCGGCGAGGATCGCCTTTGCGTCCTCGGCGGAAACACGCTCCGGCATGGTGTAATCCGGCCGGAACAGCTCGTCGAACATGAAGTCCATGTAGCCCTTCGCGTCCGACCACAGCGCAAGGTCCTTGCGCGGCTTTTTGCCGCCGCGGCCGATGGCGAGGTATGCCCTGGAGAAGGCCGGGTCGCGGGTCAGCAGGGCGTTAAACTCCTTGTCGTTGACCGCGCTCCACTCCGCAACGTAATCGTAAACCTGCTCGGCGGTCATGCGCGAGATGACGTTCTTGGAAACGTCGCGCAGCTTTTCGATGTCGAACAGCGCGCCCGAGCCGCTCATCTTCTTGGTGGTGAACGGGAAATCGTTCATCGGCAGATCCGGATTTGCGCGGCGCCACTCCTCGGCGCGAACCGGGAAGCCCTCAGCCTTGTAGTATGTCAGGGCAAGCTCCGGGTCCTTGCGCTTGGACAGCTTGCGCTTGCCGCCGGTCTCGGGGTCGATCTTCATCAGCTGTGCGGTGTGCGCGTACTTCGGCGCCTTCCAGCCCATCGCGCGGAACAGCTGGAGGTGTACCGGCAGGGTCGCGAGCCATTCCTCGCCGCGCACAACGATGGTCGTGCCCATCAGATGATCGTCCACAACGTGTGCAAAGTGATAGGTCGGGATGCCGTCCGACTTGAGGATAACGACGTCCTGATCGTTCTCAGTGACCTCCATCTTGCCCTTTACGAGGTCCTCGTGACGGATCTTGTGCTCGATGCTGCCCTCGGAACGGAAGCGGACGACATACGGCGTGCCCTTGGCGAGCTCTGCCTCGATGTCCTCCATCGGACGGTCGCGCCATACGGCGTATTTACCGTAGTAGCCGAAGTTTTCCTTGTTCTCCTCCTGCTGTCTGTGCGCCTCGGCAAGCTCCTCCTCGGTGCAGAAGCAGGGATACGCCATGCCGCGCTCGACGAGCGACTTGACGAAGGTCTGGTAGATCTCAGCGCGCTGGCTCTGGCGGTAGGGACCGTAGATGCCGGTCTCGCCGTCGGTGGTCGCGCCCTCGTCGAACGGCAGGCCGAACGACTGGAAGGCGTCGATGATCATCTGCACGCCGCCCTTGACCTCACGCTTGCGGTCGGTGTCCTCGATGCGCAGATAGAAAACGCCCTTCGACTGATGCGCCAGACGCTCGTCTACGAGCGCGCCGTACAGATTGCCGAGGTGCATGAAGCCCGTGGGGCTCGGGCCCATACGGGTGACCTTCGCGCCTTCGGGCAGGTCACGCTTCGGGTAGCGCGCCTCGATGTCCTCGGGCGTGGTATTGATATGCGGAAACAGTCTGTCCGCCAAAAGCTTGTGATCCATTTACTTCACTCCAAGTTGCGATATTACACAGTTCGGGCACTGTTCCGGCCCTGCGGCTCGGATATGCGCCCGCGATATGAATATTTTAACACAGCACGCCATCAGACGCAAGGCATTTCACGGTTTTCCGCGCGAAAGACGTACAATATCTTGCCTGATCGCGCGGTATGTATTATAATGTACACTGAAATAAAATTTTTTCAGGAGATTGCTATGAAACGAATTCTTGCGGCGTCCCTTCTGCTGCTCACGCTTTCCGGCTGCGGCGGCAAAAGTGAGCCGTATTCCACCGATTTTTTTGCCATGGATACCTTCATGTCGGTCAAGGTGCTCGGCTCTGACGGCGAAAGCCTCGCACAGCAGTGCGAGAACGAGATCAACGCGCTCGAAGGCGTGCTGTCGCGCACGCGCGGGGATACCGATATCGCGAAGCTGAACGCGGCGGACGGCGCGCCGGTCGCGCTGTCGGACGAGGGCTTTAAGTACCTGCTGCTCAAGAAGCGC
>ENA-OPDD01001355-OPDD01001355.1-human-gut-metagenome-genome-assembly--contig:-NODE-1355-length-16715-cov-24.613445_pt1 | contig 16715 bp, 14 predicted proteins | sample MGYA00241574_ERZ501499 | MGnify/ENA primary metagenome ERZ501499 (study PRJEB25962, sample SAMEA2042576) | human gut metagenome | biome: human gut; feature: human-associated habitat; material: faeces...
GGCTTGTATGTCTCGGGATTTTGGTACTTACGTGCCAAAACACCTCGCGGGATAGTAGACTACTGAATAGTTACGAAAATGTTCAAAAATGAGCAAGGAGAGAGACAATGAAAAATATGAAATATAAGGTTCTTGCTGCAGATGATGAATTCTGGAGCAGGGAAAATATCCGGAACCTGATACCATGGGAGGAGTATTCCCTGGAATTTCTGGAGCCTGCATGTGACGGGGAAGAGGTTATAGAGAGGATTGCCGAAGAAAAACCGGATATTATTCTCACAGATATTAATATGCCATTTCTGAGCGGTCTGGAATTACTGCAGCGTTTGCAGAATGAATACCCTGAAATCATTACCATTGCCATCAGTGGCTATGATGACTTTGATAAGGTAAAGGGTGTATTTGTTTCCGGCGGTCTGGATTATCTTCTGAAGCCTGTGGGAAAAGAAGAGATGGTAAAGGTGCTTACCAAGGCACTGGGACTTCTGGAAGAGCGGGAGAATACAAAAAAGCAGGATGAGACCAGCAAGCTTCAGAAACATAAGCTGTCATCATTTCTGGAAGACAGTGAATACTCGGCACTGCTTTCCGGAAAACTGTACGGGCAGTCAGCATCCCAGATTCATGTATCCAGCACGAATACATTTTCGGAAGTAGCCACACTGATGGTTAAATTTTACAATATTACAGAGATTGCGGAGCAGTTTGAACATGATAATCTGCAGATGTCCTGGAATATCAAGTCCAGATTGAGAGAATTGACCGGTCTGGAGGAGAATGCGATTATTTTTAACAACAGCAATAAGATGAGTGAATTTCTTATTGTAAAGACTGCTGATGCAAAGGAATTCAGAGCACTGGCGGAAAATATTCTGAAGGAGTTTCCGCTGGAAGAATACGGCCCTGTTTCTGTTGTGCTCCATGAGCAGACAAGTTCACTGGATGATATCGGTACAGTTTACAGAGAACTGATCTCAACACTGATTACCCGTCCGTTTAACAGGGAACACAGTATCCTTTCCTGTCCGGAAGAGAAAACCGGAGAGCTGCCAAGAAACAGTGAAACGCAGATGGTTGGGAAATCAGCACCTGCACATATGGAGACGGAGTTGTACCATCTGTTGACAACGGGACAGAAGGCAGAGGCAGAGAAGCTGATCTTTAAGACCTGTAATTTCAGACAGTGTGATGATGGAAACTGGACTTACCTGGATGTGAAACAGTATGCGGGCAGGATTACAGGAATCCTTTACCGTTATGTTCAGGAGAAATGCCCGGAGCTTACCGCACAGGCAGAGGAAGCCATGGATAACATTGATTATTATATGAAATGTCTCAATGCACACTCTCTGCTTGTATCCCTGAAAATCCTGCTGGACAGCTTATGGGAGAACGGAGAAGATAAAAGCTCTGATGCAGGTTCTATTATGCAGCAGGTAGAGCAGATCCATAAATATATTGAGCGTTCCTATCATGAGAATATTACACTCACTGCTCTGGCAGAACAGTATCATATGGATGCAAGCTATCTTTCCAGGACTTTCAGTCAGAAATACGGTGAGACGATCATTGCATTTCTTACCAGAATCCGGATGGAGAAAGCGGCAGAGCTTATGAAAGATCAGGACAAGAAGCTGGAGACGATTTCGTTTCTGGTGGGATATGATGATTATAACTACTTCAGCAGGGTGTTCCGAAAGAAGATGGGATGCAGCCCGAGGGAGTATCGGAATAAGTTTACGCAATTATAATAATATAATTAATATGGAAGAAACTCAGGTAGAATTGAGTGGACAGTAACGAAAGCGGAAGTCCTCTGTATGGTGGTTCTTATCGAATCGAATGGATACAGAGGACTTTTTTGGAAGACATCTTTGCCGTGCGTCAGCACGCCTGCAGGTACCTTCCTTGTCCTTCGCACTCTGCTGAACTGTCTTGATTGCATTATTTTATGGAATTGCTATAAACAATAGAGAAAACATACAAGTTACTGGCATTTTGCTTGACTTGTTCATATTTTGTCCAAGCTTTATATATAAACTGGTCAAAAATGTGCAACAAAATTTTCCAAATATGTCCTAACTGACCAAAGGCAAAGTATGGTTTAATATAATCACAGAGGAACGGAAAGCCCGGAAAAACTTCCGTTCAAAAAAATAAGAAACCAAAATTTTTCAAGGAGGGTTTTACAACATGAAAAAAAGAATGAGAAAAGCAGTCGCTATCGCAGCAACAGCAGCAATGGTTGGTTCTTTACCGGCTGGTGCAGTTACAGCACAGGCAGCCGATGACGACATCACAATCGGCGTATCAATCTGGAGCTCCACAGACGTACTTGGAAGCCAGAGTAAAAAAATCATTGACAAAGCAGCAGATGCTCTTGGTGTTAATGTAATGTATGTTGACCAGGGCCACGTATCTGAGCAGGTTACAGCTTCTGTTGAACAGCTTTGCGCAGCAGGATGTAACGGTATCGTAATCTGTAACTCTGCAGACTCTGAAATGACATCTGCCATCCAGACATGTGATGCAAATCAGGTTTACCTTACACAGTTCTATCGTATCATCTCCGAAGAGAACAGCCCTGAAGTATATCAGACAGCATGCAACTCACAGTATTATCTTGGTGCAGTTCATGAAGACGAAGTAACAAACGGATATACACTGGTTAACCTGCTTCTTGAGAACGGTGACAGAAACATCGGCCTTGAGGCATGGACAGTTGGTGATGCTACATTCCAGCAGAGATGGACAGGTTACAAACAGGCAGTTGACGAATGGAACGAAGCTAATCCTGATGATCAGGCAACAATCACAGAGCCTGTATATGCTAACACATCTTCTGAAGAAGGTGCAGCAGCAGCTCTTTCACTTTACAATTCCAACCCTGATATGGACGCTCTGATCGTTGCAGGTGGTGGCGGTGACCCGCTTGTTGGTTCCATCGGTGCTCTGGCAAACGAAGGACTTACAGGAAAGATCGACGTTGTTTCCACAGACTTCCTTGATGACCTTGGCGAGCAGCTTGAATCAGGCGGAATGTTTGCTGAATCAGGCGGACACTTCTGCGACCCGTTATATGCATTCCTTATCACATATAACGCAATCAAAGGCAACTATGTAAAAGATGAAGGATCCTTCGGATACGAAATCCAGTTCCCATACCTGTATGTATCTTCTTCCGAAGACTATGAAAACTACAAGAAATACTTTGTAGATGACGATCCATACACAGATGAAGAGCTTGTGGAATTAGCAGGATACAGCTTTGATGATCTGAACAAAGCAGCTACATCACTTTCTATTGATGATGTTATTTCCCGTCACAGCAACTAATATGATGAACTTGTGCTCCACTGCCTTTTCTCCAAAGGGCAGTGGAGAAACTTTTAAGAGGTAATTGTCAGTGCCCGCTCGAAGCAAAAGGCCAAACCCTGATGAAGCGTGTGACCTCCTGCTTTTGGCGGGCGATGAATTGGATAAGGAGAATGGTTATGAAAAAACTCAAACAAAGCCAGTATTATGGAATCGGCCTTCTGGTTCTTATGCTTGTAGTTTTCTGGGCAGTATTTAAAGTACTTGCACCGACTACTTTCGGTTCCCCGGAGAAACTGGCCACTTACATGAAATCAGCATTAATTTACGCAGTTGGCGGATGTGGCCTCTACTTTATCTGCGTAATGGGACCTTTCGATATGAGCGTTGGTGCCAATATCGTACTTTCATCCATTATCGCCTGCAATGCAAGTGAAAAATTCGGTTATGCCGGTCTTATCATTGCACCGCTGATCTGTGGTACGATCATTGGTCTCATCAATGGTATTGTTTATATTAAATTACATATCTCTTCCCTGATCGTTACATGTGCGCTGTCCCTGATCTATGAGGCCTTCAGTGTATACGCCACAAACGGAAAGAACGTAATACTTTCAGCAGACTACAGAGCATTTGGTGATTATCCGGTCAATCTGATCCTGGCACTGATCGCATATCTGCTTTGCGCATTCATTTTGAAATATACAAAAATCGGTACTTATACTTACGCCATCGGAAGTAACGAAGTTGTAGCCAAGAACATGGGTGTAAATGTTCCGAAATATAAGATCGTAGCATTTACTCTTGCAGGATTTTTCTTCGGACTTCAGGCAATCCTGACAATCAGTTTTGGTACTTCCATGACATCAGCTTCCAACCTTTCCTCTATGAGCCGTAACTTTACTCCTCTGATGGGAACATTCTTTGGACTGGCATTTAAGAAATATGGCCATCCGGTTATCGCTATTGTAATCGGTGAAATGATCATTCAGCTTATGTTCAACGGTTTCGTTGCACTGGGAGCTCCGACTACGATCCAGAACGTAGTAACAGGTGTTGCTCTGCTGGTTATCGTTGCACTGACAACTAAACCGGTTAAAGGTCTTGTAGTAAAATAAGGAGAACGATTATGGGTGAAATATTATTAAGAGCAGAAAATATTGATAAACATTTTGGCATCACACACGCCCTGGACAACGTTTCCTTTACCTTTAATAAAGGTGAGATCCACGCACTGATCGGTGAAAACGGTTCCGGTAAATCTACATTAACATCCTGCCTGACAGGTATTTACCAGAAAGATTCCGGCAAGTTTATCCTTGAAGGAAAAGAGATCACCGCAACCAACCAGGTTGAAGCCAACCATCAGGGTGTAGCCATTATCGTACAGGAGATCGGAACACTTTCCGGACTGACTGTAGCAGAGAATATTTTCCTTGGAAACGAGGATCAGTTTACTAAATGTGGTATCAAAAATACCGCAGCAATGAACAAGAAAGCCCAGGAATATCTGGACAGTTACGGATTCAACTATATTGATGCAACTAAGGTGATCGATGATTACAACTTCGAGGATCGTAAGCTGGTAGAGATCGTAAAATCTACCTACTTTAATCCGAAGGTTCTGGTTGTAGACGAGACAACAACAGCACTTGGACAGAAAGGCCGTGAAGAGCTTTTCAAGGTAATGCACAAGGTTCGTGACACAGGAAACTGCGTAATCTTTATTTCCCATGACCTTGAGGAGGTTATCGAGCAGTCTGATAATATCAGTGTACTTCGAGATGGTGTGAAGATCGGTTCCATCACAAAGGAAGAAGCTACACCTGACAGACTGAAAGCCTTAATGGTAGGCCGTGAGATCGGTGACAGCTACTATCGTACTGACTACGGCGAGAAAGTATCTGACGAAGTTGTTCTTTCTGCAAAGAACGTGACAGTAAAAGGGCAGATCGAGAACCTGAACCTTGATCTTCACAAAGGTGAGATCCTTGGTATCGGAGGACTTTCCGAATGCGGTATGCATGAGGTTGGAAAGGCACTCTTCGGAGCTTCCTATTTCCGCCAGGGAAGTGTAACTCTGGGAGACGGCACACCGATCAATTCCATTCCGGATGCCATCAAACACAGTATTGCCTATGCTTCCAAAGACAGAGACAATGAATCTCTGGTCATCAATGATACAATTGGCGATAACATCTGTCTTCCATCTCTGGAGGATCTGAAGACTCATGGATTCCTTCGTGCAAAGACAATGAATGAATTTGCCAATAAATTTGCAAAACAGATGAGTACAAAAATGACAGGCGTTGACCAGTTTGTATCCGCTCTTTCCGGCGGTAACAAACAGAAAGTCGTTCTTGCACGCTGGGTTGGTAAGGACTCCGACCTGATCATCCTTGACTCCCCTACACGTGGTATTGATGTCAAAGTTAAAGCTGATATCTACGCCATGATGGACGATATGAGAAAAAGAGGAAAATCCATTATTATGATCTCTGAGGAAATCATGGAGCTTCTGGGTATGGCAGACCGTATCCTGATCATGAAGGACGGCAAGATCAATGGTGAATTCCTTCGCTCTCCGGATCTGAAAGACACAGATCTGATTGACAATATGATTTAAGGGGGTAAAAAAATGAGTACAACAAAAAAATCAACTGAGCAAGTACCATTTCTGGAACGTCCCATTGTGCGTACGATCCTTCCTATCGCAGGATTCGTGATCATCTGTGTATTATTTGCATTCCTCACAGACGGCAGACTGTTTCAGCCGAAAAATATATCACTGCTTCTGAGCCAGTCATACATGCTGCTGATCTCATCCATCGGCGTGTTCATGGTAATGACAATGGGTGGCCTGGATTTCTCCCAGGGCTCCATGCTTGGTGTTGCTTCCATCGTAGTCTGCTACCTTTCCCATTACAATATGGTTCTGGCAGCTCTGGGTGGTGTGGTAACAGGTGGACTGATCGGACTGATCAATGGTTACTTCAATGTTAAGAGAAAAATCACAAGCTTCATTGTTACAATCTGTACAATGTATCTGTTCCGTGGAGTTTGTGCTTATGCAACAACTAACTCACCTGTTTATGCAGTAAGTGATATTTCCAAATACAACACACTGCCATTTATGCTTACTTTTACAGTGATCATCTTCGTAGTGGCATACCTTGTATTCACTTACACAGGTCTGGGCTCCAGACTGAAAGCAATCGGTGCAGGTGAAACAGCAGCAAGATTCGCAGGTATCCGTGTAGAAACTACAAAGATCCTCGTATTCGTGGCAGCAGGATGCATCACAGGACTTGCAGCATTTGTCAATGCTATCAAAGTAGGTTCCGTTACATCCACAGCCGGAAACCAGCTGGAAACACAGATCATGATCGCCCTGGTACTTGGCGGAATGCCTGTAAACGGCGGTGCTAAAGTAAGATTCTACAATATCATTCTTGGTGTTATGACATACAAAGTACTTTCCAGTGGTCTGGTAATGCTGATGATGCCGACACAGTTACAGCAGCTGATCCTCGGTATCATCTTCCTGATCGAGGTAGCAATCTTCAGTGACAGGAAGACAGGTATGATTGTTAAGTGATCATTATCATGCTTAGAGTGCTGTGGGTATTGCAGCAGACAGTGTTATAGATTTATATGACAAAAAACATTCGTCATATAAGCTGACATAATCTCATTACTATATTTACATAAAATCCCTGGCTTTCCGCAGAAATTGAATCTGCAGGAGACGGGGATTTTTGTCTTAGAGATTTATCTTTTGTATAAAAAATTTTTAGAGTCGAAGAAAATTTATATATTAAACCTCATTTCGTATTTTATTTACAAGTGCCATGTGTGATTTTGTCGAAAACTTTTTCTTGTAGAATCCATCTTTTTGCATTATACTAAGTCCAAAGAGTTCTTCTGCTTCGGAAAGGACAGAAGAATGGAAACCAGAAAATTCAAAGATCTGACAATACGGGATGCGTTTATGTTTGCAGCAGTGATGTCTGATCCGGAAATCTGCCGAAGAGTGCTGGAGCTGGCATTGGGAATTCCGATTTCGGAAGTACACATTCAGACAGAGAAAACCATGGCATATCATTCGGAATATCATGGGGTTCGTCTGGATGTTTATGCTGCAGATGCTGACAGAACACGTTTCAATGTGGAGATGCAGGTTACTTTGCAGAAATTTCTTCCGAAAAGAAGCCGTTATTATCATGACCAGATAGACATGGACGCCTTACTTGCAGGTGATTCCTATGAGAATCTTCCGGATACTTATGTTATTTTTATCTGTGATTTTGATCCATTCGGTGATGGATTGTATCGTTATTCAACAGGTATGGTCTGTGAAGAAACGGGAAAATCTGTAAGTGATGGTGTGAAAACTGTTTATCTCAACGCACATGGAAGGAATAGAGATGGTATTCCTGAAGAGTTACTGCAGTTTCTGGATTATGTGAAAAATACCGGGCGAACAGAAGGGATTTCAACGACAGATCCATTTGTCAGACATCTGCAGGACAGTATTGATAAGATCAAGCAGAATCGTGGGATGGAGGAAAGATATATGCTGTTAGAGGAAATGATGAGGAATGAAAAACGGGAAGGAAATACAGAAGGAAAACAGGAATTTCTTCTTACTGCGCTTGAATCCAAATTTTCAGTTCCGTCTGAGTTAAAAGAGAAAATCATGTCCGAAACAGATATTGAAAAACTTAACCTGTGGTTCCAGCTTTCGCTTAAAGTGTCTTCTCTTGAAGAGTTTGAACAAAATATGTGAAGGTTCTGAAGTATTTCTTAAAACCGGTAGTTATTTTTAGCGGAAAATTTGCACGCATCTATAAATTCTAAGCCCATATCGGGCAATCTATCAGAAACTTGTTATTATTAATGTAGTGGGAAACAGAAGGACTCTTTTGCTATAAGTCAGGCAGATATTCACAATCTCCGCAGGGGAGGAAAAGTCGCAGAAATCCAAGGAATGTGCATGATCTAACTTTACGGTAAAATGGTTTCATGTTATCATTATTTCATGGAATTGCTATAAGAAAAAACGCGCAGAAAGTTGTTGCCTGACTCAGAGAGCGGTATACGGAAGATACCCATTAACAGAGTAAATACAGGAAAAAGAACGGGAGAGGATTTCAAATGATAGATGTACACAAGATAAGTACAAACTGTACAAGAAATGAATTTGTAGGAACCGCAGTTCTGGATACGATCGGGCTTGTGATTTCAGGGATTGATGATACTTTGCTGGAGACTATGAACGTAGGAATGAAGTATCGCTGTCTGGGATTGTTCAGTTCCCGTACAGGTGCTGCAGGACAGATCACTGCTATCGATGATGCGGTGAAAGCAACCAACACAGAGGTTCTTTCCATAGAATTGCCGAGGGATACCAAGGGATGGGGAGGTCATGGAAATTATATTGTTCTTGGGGGAACTGATGTCTCGGATGTACGCCATGCCATATCTATGGCTTTGGAACTTACGAATAAATATGCAGGTGAACTCTATATCAGCGAGAGCGGACATCTGGAATTCGCCTATTCAGCCAGTGCAGGACAGGCTCTGAATAAAGCATTCGGAGTACCGGTTGGAGAAGCCTTTGGGTTTATGGCGGGTTCTCCGGCTGCAATAGGGCTTGTGATGGCAGATACTGCGATGAAATCAGCGCCTCTTTCCATTGCGAAATATATGACGCCAAATAAGGGAACCAGCCATTCCAATGAAGTGATCCTGGCAGTTTCCGGAGATGCCAGTGCTGCTAAGACAGCGGTATTAAATGCCAGACAGACAGGTCTGGAGCTTCTGATCGGAATGGGCAGTTATCCGGAGATACCGGGGATCCCGTATTTGTAGAAATAAACTTTGTTGTTACTGTTCACACACCACTATCCCGCGAGGTGTTTTGGCATGAATATGCCAAAATCCCGAGACATACAAGCCAAAATTCCATTGCCGCAGGCAATCTGGAATGAATTTTGGCTACGTTACTGTGAACGGAGTGAACAGTAACGTTCCCTGATTCACACTGCAGGTACTGAAAAAATCCTTGACTTTTTTTAAAACAGTCCGTATAATAATCAACGGTAAATTTAAGAAACAGATATTTGGTATTATTGGAAACGGTACATCCTCCTGGATGGTTATGAACAACACAAATCTCTAATTGATGTTATTCATACTATCTAAGGAGGATTTTTTATGCCTAAAAACAAGTTTCAGGAAGTTATTTTTACGATTATCATGGTGTTTGTAATGGTTTATGCCATGATCTGCTACAACATTGTACTGAACACAGGGACAATGACAAATGAGACATTTCTGTTAGCTTTTCATGAATTAACATTCATGGGACCGATTGCATTTATTCTTGATTTCTTTATCATCGGTGGTCTTGCAAAGAAGATTGCATTTGGTATTGTGGATATGAGAAGAGATAATCCGTTCCACCTTGTACTTGCAATCTCAGCAGTATCCGTTGCATTTATGTGTCCATGTATGAGCTTTGCGGCAACTGTGCTGATCAAACATGCACCGGCAAGTCAGATCATTCCCACATGGCTCCAGACAACAGCAATGAACTTTCCGATGGCATTCTTCTGGCAGATATTTTATGCCGGACCATTCGTAAGATTTATTTTCGGAAAGCTTTTCCCGGAGAAAGAAAAGGCAGCAGCTTCTGCCGAATAAAAAATAGTAGAATTTTTCTCTCTGCCGCAAGATGATTTTAGGTCGGTTGAGGGATTAGAAAACGCCGGAAACCCGCATAAACTCTATGTTTTTGCGCGTTCTCGGCGTTTCTTTTATCGCCTGTGTTAGTGGTGCTTTTTCGGTAAATGGTGCCCAAATGGTGCCCAAATCCCACGCGGGGCTATAAAACGATATAAGAAGCGGTAAAGAGATACAGCGGTTAAAGCTCTAAATCGCTGCTCTTTTTCTTTGCCGCGCTCTTTGCTTTCTTCGGCTCGGCTTTCTCTGCCTTTGCCGGGTCTGCCTGTTTGACCGCCCCATGATAAGCGTCTAAGACTTCTTTTTTGCGTTCAAGCCGCACGTCCACATAACGGGCGGTAACAGCTTCAAAGTTCATAGACAGCCCAAGCGATACGCCGATACCCGCAAGTGTATGTCCTAACACTTCGCCTACGGTGTAGAAGTCGCCTGTCAGTTGGTGCATATTTGTAGCTGCTGTATGGCGCAAATCGTGAAAGCGGATATGCGGCATATCCAAATCTTCAAGCAGCTTTCCAAACTGGGAAGATACCCACGACGCGGAGATAGGGGAACCGTCCGGCTTCGCTACAACAAGGTCATTGTCATAGTAAGGCTTTCCGTCCTTTTCTGCCTGTTCGCGCTGCGCTTCCTGCATAGCAAACTGTTTGAGAAAGAACGGGCGGGCAAGCTCTGTGATAGGCAGCTTTCGCCCGTTGGATTTCGGCGGTGCCATTTCCTCAATGACTTTTGTTTTTGGCGGTACCTTAAAGGGTAGCTGCTCGGAAACGTCAAAGGTGTTGTTTTCCAAATCCACATTGCGCCAACGCAAGCCCAGGATTTCAGAACGGCGCATACCGTAAAGCCCGCCTAAGATAACGGGCATTTCCCAAACGGTACCCTCGACGCGCTGCATAAGGGCTTTTACCTGTTCCGGCGTGTACGGGTCGGGGGTCTTGTCGCTCTTTCCAAACTTCGTAAGCGTGTCCTTTGCTGCGTTTGTTTCGATATAGCGGTATTTCCGGGCATGGCTCAACGCCACGCTCAAAACACGCTTTGCCCCGGCTGCGGTGGACGGTTTCAAGCCTTTGTCAATAATCTGCTGAAACATTTTGTCTACCATAGCGGGGGTAAGCTGATTAAGGGCAACGCCGCCGATATATGGCGTGATGTAGTTTGCAATCGTTCTTTTGTACCCGTCGTAAGTAGAGGGGCGCAAGTTCACTCTTGCATAGCTTTCTACCCATTCATTCAGATAGCTTGCAACGGTCTGTTTCCGCTGTGAAGCGATAGACGCAATCTGTCCCGGATTATGGAGCTTTGCTTTCATCTCTGCTTCATGCTGCGTTGCTTCCTTTTTTGTTGGAAAGCCCTTTTTTGAATAGGTTTTCTTTTCCCCATTCGGGGCGGTGTACTTTATATTCACGTCGTAAACTGTACCCGGCCGCCCGGTCAGTACGCCGTTGCTGTCGCGTTTATTCTTAACCTGCCTTGTTGATATAGCCATAGCTTAACCTCCCTGTCGTGCCGGGGGCTTCGCTGTCGTCTTTGCCCTGTGGTACCAGTCCCAGATTGCAGCGTCAGCTATCAAACGACGGTTTCCATTTTGTATATATTCAAGCTCGCCACTATCCATAAGCTCGCGCAGTTTATTTTCCCCGATACCGCTAATCTTGCTCATTTGCTCAACGGTCTTTAACATAGGGAATACAGGGATAGCGGGGCTTGCTGTTTCCTTTTTTGCCATAGGAAAATACCCCCTTTCATAAATGGCTAAAAAGTCAAGTTACAAAAAGTGGGCTTTAACCGGGCGGCTGTTAGCACAACCTCGCGGGAATTGCACCCCTGCTCATTTAAGGCAGCTTTACCCATTGCCTGCGACGCTCTGAACGCTCGGACTGTGGCTGTAAAGGCTTATCTCCCCTCAATGCGTGTTGTCGCCCGCAAGCTGCTAACTTGCTTCCCGTCGCGGTGTGGTATAAAAAAAGTTGACATCTTATTCTCAAGGATTTCATGATAGAATCAAGAGAATAAGGAGGTACTCAAAATGGCACGTAAATATGACCATGAATACAAAGTACAGGCAGTTAAGTTAGCAAAAGAAATAGGTGGTGCTAAAGCTGCTAAAGAATTAGGTATCCCGGAGGGAACTATCCATACATGGCTGAAAGCAGTTAGAGCAGGCACATTGGATATTGGCGATGGTGCACATACTCCAGAAAGTGCGATGAGTCTTGCTGAGGAGCTTGCGATGCTCCGCAAACGCGTTAAGGATCAAGATAAAGAAATCCGGCGTCTGAAAGAGGAAAATGAATTTCTCGAGGAAGCAAGTGCTTTTTTCGCAGCCAGCCGTCGGAAGTCAGCAAGAACCAAAGAATGAAGTTCATTGCCATAAAAACGGAAGACGGCGTGATTAAGGGGAAACTCTCATTCTACTGCCGGATGCTCGGTGTCAGCCGCCAGGGTTTTTACAAATATCTTGCTATTAAAGATCGTCCCTGGAAATATCAGGATCTCGCTGATGCTATGAGAGCGATTAATTCTGAGGATGAATGCAATGATACCTATGGGCGTATTCGCATGTATCAGGCACTTCTCCTTAAGAATCTGGAAGGACTCAAAATCCCCAGTGAGCGAACTGTCTACAGGGTTATGGATGAAATAGGCCTTAGCCATCGGCCAAAGCGTAAGCCAAATGGTATTACCAGAGCTGATCGGGAAGCGCGTAAATCGGATGATCTTCTGAAGCGAGATTTCAAATCCAATAAGCCACTTGAAAAATGTGTAACTGACATCACAGAGATCAAGGCTAAAGATGGAAAACTGTATGTTTCAGCTATCTTTGACTGCTTTGATTCCAGTGTCCTTGGTCTGGCGATGGAAACCAACATGAAAGCAACTTTGTGTGAGCATACCCTGGATAATGCCTATCTTGCATATCCTAATCTGCGAGGCGCCATTTTACACTCTGACAGAGGAACACAATATACCAGTGAAACCTATCGTAAGGCTCTGGCAAAATACGGTATTATTCAAAGCATGAACAGTGCTGGTGGCAGGTGCCATGATAATGCCCGATGTGAAAGCATGTGGGCCAGAATGAAAAGCGAGCTTCTCTATGACCGCTACAATACGGAAACTATGACCACAGAGGAACTGAAGGTTCTCATTTGGAGATATTTCATCAGTTACTGGAATAACAGGAGGATCTGCTCTGCTAATGGTGGGCTTCCTCCGATCATCAAGCGCCAGAGATACTATCAATCTTTGGACCTGGCTGCATAGTCAGTGATATCTTTGAGATAAATGTGTCAACCAATATTGACAATATCATGTTGGTGTCAAGCTCCATTTCGTCGGTTTCCATGAGTTCGCGCAGTTCCCGTATGTCAAAGGGGGCTAACCTTGCGCCGCAGGAAATAAGGATTGACTTTGCCGTTTTGCCTGCCGCAAGTTTGTACTTCTTGTACTGCTTGACCGCAAAATGTTCCGGGTCTTTTTCTTCCAGACGTTCAAACATGAGGTCTACCGGGTTCTTAAAGTCCTCGTCGTCCTCGCGGGCTTCCGACGCATTTATCATTTCAAGCAGCGTCGTAAAGTTCTTTTCCTCGTCGGGGGCTTCGTACCAGATATAGCCGATAAGCGCGGTATAGTAGAGCTTTTCAGCTTTTACCCAAAAATCCTCGCCGGATTTCTCCCCGTCGCCTTTGGTGTTGGCGATAATGGTATTGACTAACTTCAAAATATCCTTTTCGCTCCGCAGATAGGCAAAGGGATTGTATTTCATGGATTTTTTGAAGTTAATCGTATTCAGCACTTTGATTTTGTACCCGCCCCGCTGTAAGAGCTTCCCGCACTCGATTAAGACGGTGCCTTTCGGGTCGGTAACAACATAAGAACTGTGCATTTGCATAAGGTTGGGCTTTACGAAAAAGCGGGTCTTGCCGCTGCCGGAACCGCCGATAACAAGAATGTTTTTGTTTCTTGCATACTTCGGCTGCTTCGGGCGGCTGCTCATCATCAGCCTTTCGGTCTGCGTCAGCAGCACATTATTTTCAAATACAGGGTCGATATACGGCTTTATATCCTCCGCGCCGCCCCATGAAGCGTTTTGTCAAGTGTTATTTGGAGTTATTGACGCACAATCAAGGCGAAAGCGCGAAAGTGCAAAGCGCAAAGGGTCTGCACTTTGCGTTTTCAGCTTGCGGGTTCGGGCGGCTGCTTCTTCTTGATGAAGTTGTACCATTGACCGCCGACGCGCCTTGCGCCCAAAACACCGCCCATGTTGCGCTTGGCGTTCTGTACCGTCCTCTCGGATATTCCGGCTTCGGCTGCGGCTTTTACAATGTCCTCGCTGGCAAGCTCTTTCCCGTCTGCAAGCAGGTCAAGTATCAGCCGTTCCGCCTGTTCGGTCTTGGTGGCGGTGTTGCCGCCCGCGCCGGACAGCAGCTCGTCGGCGGTAATGTCATACTCGCCTATCCACGAAAAGCCCGTTTCCGGGTCAAGGCAAAAGGCTATGGGCTTACCCTCCGGCGCAAGAGAAGATTTGTCATGGACGATAACGCGCACATTCGGTTCCCGTTTCACGCGCCCGATCAGCAGGACGCTCCTTGCTGCGGCGCGGAAGTCGATGGAGCCTAAACCCCGGTAGGCGCTCTGTCCTCCGGCGGCTTTGTTGAGGTGTCCGATTAGGATAACGGCGCACCCGGTACGCTCGGCAATCTCGGCAAGGCGGCGGAACATGGGGCGTATCTCGTTGGCCTTGTTCATGTCGGTTTTCTCGCCCACATACGCCTGTATGGGGTCAAGGATAATCAGCCGCGCCCCGGTCTGTCGGATAGCTCTCTCTATGCGCTCATCGGACAGGGAAAGCCCCTGCTTGCTCTCGTCAATGACAAGAATGCGGTCAAGGTCTGCTTCGGCTTCCATAAGGCGGGGCTTGATGGTGTCGCCCAAACCGTCCTCGGCAGTCTGGTAAATCACATTGAACGGCTCATGCACTGCCATGTGGGGGAACGGCTTGCGGTTGGTACAAGCGGCGGCAAGGCGTAGGGCAAAGGTGGTCTTGCCCTCGCCGGGGTTGCCCTGCACAATGGTTACTTTCCCAAAGGGGATATACGGCTCCCATAACCATTCGACGGTCTGCGTGTCCACCTCGCTCATGCGGATAATCTCAACGGTTTCTTCCTGCGGCGGCTCTTTCAAGCCGTAGACCGCTTCTCGCAAATACTTCCCGTCTGTGATTTCTGCCCGGTGCTGCAATACCTCGTTCCAATCCTTGAAAAGAGGGATAAGCCGGTGGACGGTGTAGCCCTCCGGCATGAGCTTCACAAGGCGGCTGCAAGCGTCGTTTCCGGCTTCGTCGCTGTCAAGGCAGAGATAAACGGTCTTGATGTTCGGACGGTCAGAGAGAAAGCGGAGCAGGGCTTTTTCTCCCACGCCGCCCAATGACAGGTAGCTTTGCTTCTGCCAATCCTTTTTGAACAGGCAGAGGAAAGAAAGCAGGTCAACGGGGGCTTCAAAGACAAACACTCTTTCGCCCTCGCCCCGGTAGCAGAAGTTAAAGGCTTTGTCGCTGCCTTTCACATCAAGGCGGAAGTTTCCCGCCGTTCCCTTGCTGTGGGCGTAGCGCGGTATTCCGTCCTCGTCCCGCCCCACAAATACGGCGTTGTGGTGGGCTGCGTCCTCGTAAATATCGCCGCTGGCAAAGAAAAAGCCCGTCACATCTTCATCAATGCGGCGGGCGGCTGTGAGGTAGTTCCTCGCTGTTCGGTTGTCGGGGCTGCGGGGCGGTAGCCGGAAGTCGGAGAGGGGCGCGGAGCTTGGTCTATCCGGCGGCGGTGCGGCTCCCTTTTCTCCTGTGAGAAGTTCAACGGCTTCGGTAAAACTCTTGCCAAAAAACTCCATGACAAAATCAATGGGGCCGCCGCCCTTGCTCTGGCTGTGGCGATACCACTTGTTGCCCCGGACGGTCAAGCTGTCGTGCCGTTTCCATCGGTATTCCTGTCCGGCGCGTTCCAGCGGTTCCCCCTGCGATTGCAGGAACAAAACAAGGTCGGCTTGGTTCGCCCGGTCTATCTGTTCTTGGGTGTAGTACAAAAAACTCACTCCTTTCATCGGTCTATGTCGTGCCGCTTTGTGCGGGTCTGTGTCTGCTCCGGCTGGTCGGCGCGGAGTGCAATATCCACGCATTTGCGGATTTTTTGAAGTTCGGAAACATCGGCGCGGGTATCTTTCAGTTTGGCATAATCGCTGTCCCTCTGTGTTTTGAGGTCGGCATATTCCTGTTCCCATTCCGCAATAGGCAAGGTCTTTGTTCCTTTCGGCAGATTTGCATGGAGATAGCGGCTTGCTGCGTTCCATAGGGTCAACTCGGCGCGGTGGGCTTCCTCGTACTTGTCGCGCTTGTTTGTCCAGCCGTTTTGCAGCTTTTTCAGCTCATCGTGAACGGGCTTGTACTCGGTGTAGTTCTTCCCGTATTCAATCAGCTTTTGCAGCTTCTTCATGCGTTCCTCGGCGGTTTTCATTCCTGCCCGGATAGTGTCGGCCTGTTCGCTGACAGAGGAAAGGGCTGCGTCCAGCTCATCAAGGGTAGAGATACCATGCTCGGTCAGATAGTTGACCGCTGCCGCTATGGTTTTCAGTTCATCGGCTGTGTGCTGTTGTTGCCAACG
>ENA-OPDD01001378-OPDD01001378.1-human-gut-metagenome-genome-assembly--contig:-NODE-1378-length-16550-cov-4.536951_pt1 | contig 16550 bp, 14 predicted proteins | sample MGYA00241574_ERZ501499 | MGnify/ENA primary metagenome ERZ501499 (study PRJEB25962, sample SAMEA2042576) | human gut metagenome | biome: human gut; feature: human-associated habitat; material: faeces...
ACATATAATAAAAGTGTGATTATAAAGCATAAAACTCCAATAAAAATGTGAGGAGCGATTCTATGGAACGATTTATCTTAAAAAAGGTGCTGGCTTGGAAGAATTCTTCCTACCGCAAGCTTTAAATCTTAAAGGGTGTACGTCGAGTGGGTAAGACTAGGATTGTGAAAGAGTTCGGCAGACGCTATTATGAAAATACGGCTTACTTTAATCAATCCGAACTGTCGGAGCTGTTACCTTCCTGATCTCGTTCCGCAATCGGTATTACACCTACGTCCACGCTGTAGCCACGCATACGAAGTTCGTTATAAATTATATTCTCCATAAAGTGAGTCTGTTCAAACTGACGGAAATTGATTCTGGCATTGCGAAGCCCAAGATCGGAAAAGTAATATTTCTTTGGTGTTTCAATATATGCTTTTCCTTTAATGTCATATCTTTGCACCGATTCAATTAGGAAAGAATGTTAAGAAGATCTTCCAGTCACAAATACATCCATATTATCTTTACGAAGGTAGTCATTCAGAACAGCTTCAAAATAAAAATCTTTGTGAATCTCCATCTTAAAACCTCCTTGCGAAAGATTTTTGCAACATGGTGCATTTTTCTATTCTACAATTATATTATATGTGTTAATCTAGATCCTTAAATATATCATAAAAAAAGACTTGAAGGTAACGTAACGTCATCTTTTATAATAGTAATTGTAAATAATAGAACTAAATTGCTGCATACAGACAAGATCGTGTACAGAGAGGAGAATTTTAGATGAAAGGAATCATTCTTGCTGGTGGATCAGGAACAAGACTTTATCCATTAACCATGGTAACATCGAAACAGCTACTTCCGATTTATGACAAACCAATGATTTATTATCCAATGTCAGTGCTTATGAATGCGGGGATCAGAGATATTCTGATTATTTCGACACCTGCAGATACACCGAGATTTCAGGATCTGTTAGGAGATGGACACCAGTTTGGCGTAAATCTTCAGTATGCTGTACAGCCAAGTCCGGATGGACTGGCACAGGCATTTATCATAGGAGCAGACTTTATTGGTGATGAGCCGGTGGCAATGGTTTTAGGAGATAATATTTTTGCCGGACATGGTTTGAAGAAGAGATTAAAAGCCGCAGTAGAAAATGCAGAAACAGGAAAAGGGGCAACCGTTTTCGGATATTATGTAGATGATCCGGAACGTTTTGGAATTGTAGAGTTTGATAAGAATGGAAAAGCTGTCTCTATTGAAGAGAAGCCGGAACATCCAAAGAGTAATTATTGTGTAACAGGTCTTTATTTTTACGATAACCGTGTTGTTGAATACGCAAAGAACTTAAAACCAAGTGCAAGAGGAGAACTGGAAATCACAGATCTGAACCGCATTTATCTGGAAGATAACAGCTTGAATGTGGAACTTCTTGGACAGGGATTTACCTGGCTTGACACAGGAACCCATGAATCACTGGTAGATGCAACGAATTTTGTAAAGACAGTAGAGCAGCATCAGCATAGAAAAATCGCGTGTCTCGAGGAAATCGCATATCTGAACGGATGGATTTCAAAGGAAGAAGTTCTTGAAGTTTATGAAGTTTTAAAGAAAAATCAGTATGGACAGTACCTGAAAGATGTATTAGATGGAAAATATCAGGAACATTTGTATTAAGAAAGGTGAGGAAATAAGAATGACGATAATTGTAACCGGAGGAGCCGGATTTATAGGAAGTAACTTTGTATTTCATATGCTGGAAAAATATCCTGACTATCGAATTGTATGCGTAGATAAGCTGACATATGCAGGAAACTTATCTACTTTGGCACCGGTCATGGATAATCCGAACTTCCGTTTCTGTAAGATTGATATCTGCGACAGAGAGGCAATCTATCAATTGTTTGAAGAAGAACATCCGGATATGGTTGTAAACTTCGCAGCAGAATCCCATGTAGACCGTTCTATTGAGAACCCGGAAGTATTCCTTGATACTAATATCAAAGGAACTGCTGTTATGATGGACGCCTGCCGTAAATATGGAATCCAGAGATATCATCAGGTAAGTACAGATGAAGTATATGGTGATCTTCCGCTGGACAGACCGGACCTTTTCTTTACAGAAGAAACACCGATCCACACAAGCTCTCCGTACAGCAGTTCCAAGGCAGGAGCAGACCTTCTGGTTCTTGCTTATCACAGAACCTATGGACTTCCTGTAACCATCAGCCGTTGCTCCAACAACTATGGCCCATATCATTTCCCGGAAAAACTGATTCCGCTGATGATCGCCAATGCATTAGCTGATAAGCCGCTTCCGGTTTATGGAGAAGGCTTAAATGTACGTGACTGGTTATATGTTGAGGATCATTGCCGTGCCATCGACCTTATTATTCATAAAGGACGTGTCGGAGAAGTGTACAATGTCGGCGGACATAATGAAATGAAGAATATCGATATCGTAAAGATCATCTGTAAAGAACTTGGAAAACCGGAAAGTCTGATCACACATGTAACCGACCGTAAAGGACATGATATGCGTTACGCCATCGATCCGACTAAGATCCACAATGAACTTGGATGGCTTCCGGAAACCAAATTTGAAGATGGAATCAAAAAGACCATTCAGTGGTACTTAGATAACAAGGAATGGTGGGAGACAATCATTTCCGGCGAATATCAGAATTACTATGAAAAAATGTATGGCAACAGATAAGAATAGTAGGAGCGATAGTCGAATGAAAGTATTTGTAACAGGTGTGGCAGGTCAGCTTGGCCATGATGTCATGAATGAATTGAAAAAAAGAGGCTATGAGGGCATCGGTTCCGATCTTGCACCGGAATATGCAGGAGTGCAGGACGGAAGTGCTGTTACCACAATGCCATATGTTCCTTTAGATATTACAGATAAAGAAGCAGTAGAAAAAGTTCTCACAGAATGCAGACCGGATGTTGTGATCCACTGTGCTGCATGGACTGCGGTAGATCTTGCAGAAGATGAGGATAAGATGGGAAAGGTTCGTGCTATCAATGCCGGAGGGACAGAAAATATTGCAAAGGTTTGCAAAAAGCTTGACTGCAAGATGGTTTACATTTCCACAGACTATGTATTTGACGGACAGGGAACAGAACCATGGCAGCCGGATTGCACTGCTTATAAGCCCCTGAATGTTTACGGACAGACAAAGCTGGAAGGTGAGCAGGCGGTCAGCAGCAATCTTGAACGCTACTTTATCGTTCGTATTGCATGGGTATTTGGAGTAAATGGAAAGAACTTTATTAAAACGATGCTGAATGTAGCGAAGACTCATGATACGCTGAAGGTTGTAAATGACCAGATCGGTACCCCGACATATACCTATGATCTGGCACGTTTGCTGGTGGATATGATCGAAACCGACAAATATGGTTATTATCATGTGACAAACGAAGGCGGCTATATCAGCTGGTATGATTTTACTAAGGAAATATTCCGACAGGCCGTAGAGATGGGAAGAATAGAATATGCCGAGGATGCTGTGAAAGTGCTTCCGGTTACAACGGAAGAATACGGAGTTTCCAAGGCAAAACGACCGTTCAACAGCAGATTAGATAAGAAGAAGCTGGTGGAAAATGGTTTTACACCTCTCCCGACATGGCAGGATGCTTTGAAGAGATATTTGAAAGAAATTGAGTTCTAGGTAAGGAGCGGAAAAAATGGGACAGATTAAAGTAGAAAAAAATGCGGGTGGAATCGAAGGACTTTGCGTGATCGAACCAACCGTACACGGTGATGCGCGCGGATATTTTATGGAAACCTACAATCAGAAAGATATGGAAGAAGCAGGACTTACAATGACCTTTGTACAGGATAATCAGTCTTCTTCTACCAAAGGAGTACTCAGAGGTCTGCATTTTCAGAAACAGTTTCCTCAGGGAAAACTGGTCCGTGTTGTAAAAGGAAGCGTTTTTGATGTCGCTGTGGACTTGAGAAGCGGATCCGAAACCTATGGGAAATGGTTTGGAGTAGAACTGACAGAAGAAAATAAAAAACAGTTCTATATTCCGGAAGGATTCGCTCACGGATTCCTGGTGTTATCTGACCTGGCAGAATTCTGCTACAAGTGTACAGATTTTTATCATCCGGGAGATGAAGGCGGACTTGCATGGAATGATCCGGAAATCGGCATCGAATGGCCGGAGCTGACGGGAGAATATCATGGTACAGCAAGCGGCGAAGGTTATGCACTGACAGATGGAACCAAACTGAATTTAAGTGAAAAAGATGTATTATGGAAAGGTTTGAAAGATACCTTCCGATTTGAATAACAGGAATACTTATCCTCGGCACGAGTTGTGCCGGGGATTTTCATTTTATGAGAAAAATCTTAAAAAAAAGGAAAAATGTTTTAATTGAACCTTGTATGTGTTATAATCAGAGGTAAATGTTAAAATTTTGCTATATACAAATGGAGGAATTATTATGAATAAAGCTACATTAGTTGTTATGGCAGCTGGGATTGGAAGCAGATTTGGCGGTGGCATTAAGCAGTTAGAGCCGGTAGGACCAAAGGGCGAGATCATTATGGACTATTCTATTTATGATGCAATACAGGCAGGTTTTGATAAAGTTGTTTTCGTTATCAGAAAAGACTTAGAGGAAGATTTCCGCAGAATTATCGGAGACCGTATCGAGAAAAAAATCAAAGTCGAGTATGCTTTCCAGGAGGTGGATGATATACCGGCAGAATATAAAGAAAAGTTTGCCGGAAGAACGAAACCTTGGGGAACCGGTCAGGCCATTTTATGCTGTAAGGATGTAGTAAAAGAACCATTCCTTGTAATAAATGCGGATGATTATTATGGAAAAGAAGCTTATGTAGAAGCTTTTCGTGAACTGACGAAGGAAGAAGAAAAGTCAGACAAGATGCAGATCAGCATGGTAGGCTTTGTTCTTAAGAATACATTGAGTGAGAATGGCGGTGTGACACGAGGAGTCTGCAAGGTGGATGAGAACCAGATGCTGACCAAGATCGTGGAAACCTCCAATATCGTGAAAACAGAAACAGGTGCCGCAGTTTTAACTGATGGAAAGGAAGAAATCATTAATGCGGATACTCCGGTTTCTATGAATATGTGGGGACTTACACCAGAATTTTTTGGTATTTTAGAGAGTGGTTTTGCTGAATTCCTTGACAAACAAGAAGCAGGCAATCTGAAAGGAGAATATCTGCTTCCGACCATTATCGGAGATCTTCTGGAAAAAGATCAGGTTTCGGTAAAAGTGTTAAAATCCCATGACAAGTGGTTTGGGGTTACCTATAAAGAAGACAAAGACCTTGTCGTAAGAGAAGTAAAAGCTCTGATAGAAAAAGGGCTATATCCAGAGAATTAAGGAAGAGGAAAAGAATAAATGGGTGATGTATTATATATAGTAGTTCCTTGCTACAACGAAGAAGCGGTTCTTCCGGAAACGCAAAAAGAACTGGGCAATAAGCTGGAAACAATGATTACAGCTGGTGCTGTTTCCGAAAAGAGCAGAATTATTTTTGTAGACGACGGATCAAAAGACAGAACATGGGAACTTATCGAAAAATATCACAGTGAGAATCCGAGAATTGGCGGTGTCAAGCTGGCACACAACAGAGGTCATCAGTTCGCAGTTCTGGCCGGTCTTATGACAGTAAAAGATCTGTGTGATATGGCGATTACCATGGATGCGGATCTACAGGATGACATCGATGTAGTAGACAAATTTGTTGAAAAATACAAAGAAGGCTGTGAAGTTGTATATGGAGTCAGAAATTCCCGTGCAACGGATACGTTCTTCAAAAAAACGACTGCAGAAGGATTTTACAAGATCATGCAGGCGATGGGAGTAGACATCGTATTTAACCATGCAGACTATCGACTGATGAGTAAAACCGTATTAGATGCCTTATCTGAATATAAAGAAGTAAATCTGTTTCTGCGTGGAATCGTTCCACTGATCGGATACAAAAGCGATACCGTAGAATATGCAAGAAAAGAACGTTTTGCCGGAGAATCCAAATATCCGCTGAAAAAAATGCTTGCCTTTGCTATTGATGGAATTACTTCATTCAGTATTAAACCAATCCGTCTGATCACAACTCTCGGTGTAGGAGCCTTATGCGCCAGTGCGCTGATGATTATCTGGTTTATTATCGGAGCAGTCAGAGGAAACACAGTTTCGGGCTGGGCAACCATCGTTATTTCCATCTGGCTTTTTGGAGGACTCATCTTATTAGGTCTGGGCGTTGTCGGAGAGTATATTGGAAAGATTTATATGGAAGCAAAAGGAAGACCACGCTTCAGAGTAGAAAAATTCTTAGGGTAGAAGTAGAATGCGGAAATTAAAAGAATTATGGGATAAAATCGGAGTCCAGTTTATTAAATTTGGCATGGTAGGAGTAAGTAATACGGTTGTTTCACTGGCAACTTATTATTTGTTTACATTTTTTGGTGTGCATTATCTCATCGCGAATGCACTTGGATTTGTGACAGGAACGCTGAATGCATATTATTGGAACAGCAAATTCGTATTTAAAGAAGAAGCAAAAGAGAGTGGCAATAAAAAAGAATCCCTGGTAAAAACCTATATTTCTTATGGATTCAGCTTCATCCTCAGTACTCTTTTACTTTATTTACAGGTTAACATCCTGGGAATATCACAGGCTGTGGCACCGATTATCAATATTATGATCACAACGCCGATTAATTTTTTGATGAATAAATTTTGGACATTTGCTAAGAAGGGATAAATGGAATGGAATATCAAAATACAGATCACACATTTGCAGTGTGTGCATACAAGGAATCGCCGTATCTGGAAAGCTGCATCAAATCGCTTGTAAACCAGAAGGTAAAAAGTAATATTATCGTTTGTACGTCGACACCTTGTGAGTTTATCGAGAATATGGCAAAAAAATATGACATTCCCTATTATGTAAGGGAAGGAAAGAGCGATATTTGTGATGACTGGAATTTTTCTGTTGCATGTACAAAAACGAATTATGTGACAGTTGCGCATCAGGATGATGTGTATAATGAACATTATGTGGAAGAACTTTTGAAACATATTCCGGATGAAAAGATGTCGATCTTTATCGCAGATTATCTGCCTCTGAAAGGCGGAAAAGCCGGAAAACGAGATATAAACAGTAAGCTTCGGAAGTTTTTGAGACAGCCTATGAGATGTAAAAAACTTGCTGCCTCAAAGTGGTGGAGAAGAAGGATTCTATCTCTGGGAAACAGCATCTGCTGTCCGGGAGTTACCTATAATAAAAGTGTGGTAGGACTTCCAATCTTTACTTCCAAGATGAAGTTCTGTATTGACTGGGATACTTTTTTGAAATGTGCAGAGATTAAAAATTCACATTTTGCTTATTGCGATACACCTATCATTTATTATCGAATTCATGATGGGGCAACAAGCAAGGAATTTATCGTCGATCACAGAAGAATCAAAGAAGATACCGATATGTTTAATAAATTCTGGCCTTCTTTTTTAACAAAGATCATTATGGTTTTTTACAAAAAGGCTTATGATACTTACAATTAGGAACAGACAGTTTAGAATGGCGGAGTAAGTAAATGAAAATAAATAGAATATTTGCAGTGCTGATGGCAGTAATTTTTATAGGAAGTCAGCCAATGGCAGTTCTGGCAGAAGATGTGCCAAATGAAATAGAAAATGTATCAAACGAAACAGAAGAGCTGCTAAATGAAACGGAAGATGTAGCAAATGAAACAGAGAATGTATCGGATGAAGCAGAAACTGTTTCGGACGAAACAGCAGAGAGTGAAGGACTAAGGGATCAGAGCGGATTTGTGGAGAACAGTTTCCGTTATTCCAACGGTCAGCCGGTGCATATGCCATCAGTGATACATCGAATGCCTATAAAAAAATCAATGGCGTTTGCTATAATTCACAGGGAGAACCGGTTGAGGGAGCAATCGGAAAGGTCATCGACGTGAGTGAACACAACCAGGATATTGACTGGGAAAAAGTAAAGAACTCAGATATCGATTTTGCAATTCTCCGTGTTGGATATGGAAATGATGTTTCTTATCAAGATGATAAAAAATGGCAGTATAACGTATCTGAGTGTACAAGATTAGGAATTCCTTTCGGAGTTTATATCTATTCTTACGCTGAGAATACAACGGAAGCCGAAAGTGAAGCGGATCACGTACTGCGACTGATCAAGGGATACAATCTGGCATATCCGGTGTATTATGATCTGGAGGATAACAGCCAGGTCAGCCTTGGAAATGCCACGATCCAGAAGTTTGCTGAAACCTTTTGCAATAAGATCAGCAATGCAGGATATCAGGTGGGTGTGTATGCGAATCTGAATTGGTGGAACAATTATCTGACAGGCAGTGTCTATAACAACTGGCATCGCTGGGTGGCACAGTATAATTATCAATGTGATTATAACGGGAATTATGATATGTGGCAGTGCACCAGCAAGGCACAGGTGGATGGAATCAGTACAGATGTGGATGTCAGCTTTTACTATGGCAATCTGTTAAGTGATGCAGATGTGAATACACCGGTTGTAGAAGTAGGTGATACCGACCTTATCAGCTATTGTGCAAATATTCAAAATGATGGCTGGACAGACTGGAAGAAAAACGGGCATACCCTTGGAACAATCGGAAAGAGCCTGCGTCTGGAGGCACTGAAAATCCAGACAAACAGCGAAAATCTAGGAGTAAGTTATACCGGACTTGTGGCTGGGTATGGATGGACTGATGAAGTTCAAACCGGCGCAATGCTTGGCACAGAAGGCCAGAGCAGAGCTCTGGAGGCTATTAAACTTAATCTGACCGGAGATGATGCAGAGAATTACGATATTTATTACCGGGTACATAGCAGTAATTTTGGCTGGCTTGGCTGGGCGAAAAATGGAGAGAAAGCCGGAACAGAAGAGTATGGCTATGCGATAGAGGCAGTACAGATTGCTGTTTTGCCAAAGGGAAGCGCTGCTCCTGGAGAAACGGCAGATGCGTATCATTTTAACGAAGAGTGGAATAAACCGTCAGTTAAATATACCGCCCATGTGCAAAATGTCGGTTGGCAGCCGACTTGCTGCAATCAGGAAACAGCAGGAACGATCGGGAAAAACCAGCGTCTGGAAGCTTTGCAAATAAGTTTGTCTGGTCGTGGATTTTCAGGAGACATTCATTATAGTACCCATGTGGAAGATATTGGATGGCAATTAGAAGTTTCAAATGGAGAAATGGCAGGGACAATCGGACAGAATAAGAGGATTGAAGCAATAAAAATCTGGCTGACCGGTGAGATAGAAAAGGAATATAATGTGTATTACCGCGTCCATGTCCAGAACTTTGGCTGGCTTGACTGGGCGAAGAATGGAGAAATTGCAGGAACGGTTAACTATGGTTATCGGATGGAAGCAATAAAGATTGCTCTGGTTCGTAAAGACGGAGATGGGCTGACACCGGTAGGAACTTCCTCAAAAACCTTTGATACCCAGGCTGTTTACAGTGCCCATGTTCAAAATATTGGCTGGCAGGATGAGGTCTATAATGGAGAGACGATCGGAACCGTTGGTCAGGGACTCCGCATGGAGGCTTTGAAACTGGATTTATATAAGCCATTGTATTCGGGAGAGGTTACCTATAGCGCCCATGTTCAGAATATTGGCTGGCAGGACTGGAAAAAAGATGGCGAGATATCCGGTACAGTCGGAGAAAAACTTCAAATGGAAGCGGTTAAGATAAAACTGACCGGTGAGATGGCGGATCATTACGATATTTATTATCGTGCACAGGTTGAAGAACTTGGCTGGCTGGATTGGGTAAAAGATGGAAAAGAAGCCGGGACTACAGGCAAGGGATACAGACTGGAATCCTTGGAGATTAAACTTGTGCCGAAGACAGAAGGATAAAAAGAAGCATAAGGAATAGAAGAGACGCTGAAGTGATTTGCCATGAACTTCAGCGTTTCTCTGCCTTGAAAGTTATAAAAATGTTGCTACTCTAAGAATGTGGGTGCTATACTAAGACTGAAACAGTGGGGGATCTGATGAATAAGTAAGGAGAATACTATGGGAAAGAAAGCAAAGCAAATGGCTGCACTTTTTATGGCAGGTGCTGTGATAACAGGAATGACAGAAATGCCGTTTTGTGTATATGCCGAAGAAGAACCTCAGAAAGTCGAAGAAAAGCTGATAGAAACAGACGAATATGGAAACGTGTATGAAATAGAACCGGAAATAGGATTAGTTGAAGAAGACAAAAGTATTCGAATGGCAAGATCTTCTTCTGCCCAAATCGTCAATTTTAATACAAAAGGTGCTGTGGTTACAGAATACACAGAAGCAGAAACCGGCGCCCAGGGATATACCTGCGGTGCGTACGGTGCGGACGCTGCTTATCTTGGAACCAGCGATGGAAAAGTGCGGTTTATGCTTTCAGGCGTGATCGGAGAAATCGATCCGGATGAAGTACAGGTCGTAGATATTTCCCAGGTTGAATCCCTTAGTTGTTATCAGGTCTCATCCGGAAGACTCTATCATAATATCGTTGGAAACGTAACGAATAATGATTATAATGCCCGTCTGGACAATGGACCGGCACCAGAGTATCTTGCAGAGGGCACCGATTATTATAGTTATGACGGACATTATTTTTACACCTACGATAATTTTGAAAATATGCTGGAAGATTATCAAAACGGTGACCGTTCACATTCTGTGAATCCGTCTGCTCCATATTATAATTATTTTCAGTATCTGCCGCTTCGCAGTCAGAGCAATTATAGTGCAGATGAATTGAATTCTATCATCAATGCAAAGACTGATTCGGACTCTAAAATGTGGGATAGCGGTGCACAGTTTGTGAAAAATCAGGATACATACGGTGTAAATGCCCTGATGATGGCAGGAACAGCAGCCCTTGAGAGCGGATGGGGAAAGAGGAGTATTGCAAAGGAAAAGAATAATCTTTTCGGTTTAAATGCTGTAGATACCTCTCCTGGAGAGAGTGCCAATAGTTACAAGGATGTCTCTACCTGTCTCAAGGATTTTGCGGAAACTTATATGTCGAAGCAATATTTAAGACCGGGATGTGGAACCTATAAAGGAGCCTATCTGGGTAATAAAGGAAGTGGAATTAACGTCCACTATGCATCCGATCCGTTTTGGGGTGAGAAGATCGCCAATTTGATGTGGAGCCTCGACAGGACAAATGGATCAAAGGATTATGGAAAATATTCCATTGGAATAAAGGATTTGATAAACAGTGAACATACCACGCTGAATGTCAGAAAAGAAAGCAATACTTCTTCTGATGTGCTGTATAAGACAGCTGCTCAGTCACAGTATGCATTTTTACTTTTGGATAATGGTGAAGCAGCGAATGGATTTTACCGGGTTCAGAGCGATGGTGTCCTTACAGAGGGAAGAAACGGAGTAGACAGCAGTACCGGTAACTATAATTTTCAGGATATGTATGGATATGCCAGTACAGATTACATTTCACTTATTCAGAAAGGAAATGGATCTTCTTCAAATGTGAAGCCGCCTGAAAATAACAAGCCGGATACAGGGGAAGAGGTAGAGCCGGTAGCAGTACCGGATGAAGTGAAGGATGCCTTATCTGTTTCGGCACACGTAACAAATCTTGGATGGTTAGATGAAACCGGAAATGGTGAAAAGGCAGGTACTGTAGGCCTTGGATACGCAATGCAGGCCATGAAAATGCAGATATCAGGAATTGATGGTCTGGGTATCGAATATCGTGCCCATGTGGCGGATGATGGCTGGCAGGATTATGTTGCAGACGGTGAACAGGCAGGAACAACCGGGCAGAGCAAAGCAATACAGGCAGTTCAGATTCGTTTGACAGGCGAAAAGAAAGACGAATATCAGATTCTATATCGTGCCCATGTGGCAAATGATGGATGGCAGAATTATGTCACAACAGATGAGATTGCAGGAACAACCGGAGAATCGAAGGATTTACAGGCAATCCAGATCGTATTGCTGAAAAAAGAAAAGGATGTAGATGTTGAGAATAAAGACCTCCTTTCTTACAGTACTTCTGTGCAGGATCTTGGCTGGACCGGTCAGGTGAAAAATGGAGAACAAAGTGGTACAGTAGGTTTGTCGAAAGCAATCCAAAGTATAAAGATTAATGCCAATCTTGCAGACCTTAATGTGGAATATTCAACTTATGTGCCAAATGCAGGCTGGCAGGAATATGCTGCAGATGGAAAGGAATCGACAGCAAATGACGATCTAAAAAGAATCGAAGCTATTAAAATCAGATTAAAAGGAACGCAGGCAGAGAATTACGATATTTACTATCGTGTTTATACAAGCAATTATGGCTGGCTTGGCTGGGCAAAGAATGATGAGGAGTCAGGAACTAAAGGTTATGACTGCCAGGCAGAAGCCATTCAGATCGTTGCAGGCAAAAAAGGAATGGATGCTCCCGGAAGTACGGAAAACGCATTTGTGGAGAAGGATCCGACCGTTTCTTATGCTGCGTATGTCAATGGTGAAGGATGGATGAGTCCGGTTGAAAATGGAGAAACCAGTGGTACAACAGGAAAGTCCTTGGCTTTAGGTGGAATCAAAGTTAATTTGCCTGATAAAGGTTACGCAGGAACCATTCAATATATGTCACATATACAGGATATTGGTTGGGACAGCTGGAAAGAGGAAGGTGAAGTAAGCGGCACTGCAAATGGCCAGAAGAGGCTAGAAGCTGTAAAAATCAGACTGACAGAAGAAATGGAAGAAAGATATGATATCTATTACCGTGTCCATGCGCAGAATTTCGGCTGGATGGGATGGGCCAAGAATGGAGAGTCTGCCGGAACCGAAGGCTATGGTTACCGTGTAGAAGCCATTCAGATTAAAATTGTAAAAAAAGGTGCACAGGCTCCGGGAACAACGGAACAGTGCTTCAGTAAAAAATGGACCTCCATCGTCTATTCTGCTCATGTACAGGATATTGGCTGGCAGAATAATGTAAAAGACGGGGCTCTTGCCGGAACTACCGGGGAAAGTAAACGAGTAGAAGCAATCAAAATATCCCTGTCAGGTCAAAAAGCAGAGGGAAGTGTGGAATATAGTGCCCATGTACAGGATATCGGCTGGCAGAAGTCTGTAAAAGACGGAGCCCTTGCCGGAACCACCGGAAAAGGAAAACGAGTAGAAGCGATCAAGATTAATCTTACCGGAACGCTTTCTGAATCATGTGATGTGTATTACCGTGTCCACGCACAGGATTATGGCTGGCTCGGATGGACAAAAAATGGTAATCCTGCAGGTACAGAAGGACTTTCAAAAAGAATAGAAGCAATCGAGATCAAAGTTGTTACAAAAGGAGATACTGCTCCGGAAATGGGCAAAGAAGCATTTGTCAAAAAATAAAAATACAGGCATCAATGGAAAGGTAGGAATATGAAAAAGTTTTTGAGAGATAAGAGCAGTCATATTATATTCATATGTGTTCTGCTTATACAGATCATTTTTATGATTTTTTATTGTGATATGAAAAAAGGATATTTTGTGGATGAGTTATGGTCCTATGGACTTTCTAACAGTTATTACCACGCACAGATCTGGGAAGATGGAGCATTAGATAATCCGGAAATCAGTCCGGATATGTTTAAGGAATATATGACAGTCAATGAGGGAGAAGCCTTCAAATTTGGATCTGTTATCTATAATCAGACCCATGATTCCCATCCGCCTCTTTTTTATATGGTTTTGCATGCAATCAGTTCATGCTTTCCGGGACAATTCAGTAAATGGTTTGGTCTCATTCCTAACTTGTTGTATTATGCAGTAACAATTATATTTTTGTATAAAATAGGAAAATTAATCAAAAAAGATAAATATTTTGCTTTCTTTCCGGTTTTGTTTTTTGGATTTAGTATTGCAGCGGTAAATATGGTGACATATATTCGAATGTATATGTTATTAACCATGTGGTGTACCATTTTCGCATATGAACATTTGGAAATGATGGCATCAAGAAAAATCAAAATGAAAAATTTGATCAGTATTTTGCTTGCTACTTTTGGCGGTGTATTTACACATTACTATTTTGTGATTTTTGCATTTCCTATGGTGATCTTTCAGATGATCTGGATGATCATGCGAAAAGACTTTAAAATGACCGGAAAATATGTAGTGAGCGGAGGCGTTGGCGGAGTTTGTGCTGTTGCGTTATACCCTGCAATTCTTAAGAATCTGACAGGTACAGGAGTGAGCCATAGCCAGAAAACACTTCAGAATATGCATAATTTTTCAGATTGGACGTCACGAATCAGAAAATTCTGGGTTATAGTCAGTGAAGAGATGTTCGGCGGTGTCTTCATGCTGCTCCTGATTGTCTGCTGCCTTGGAATTCTTGCATATCTTATCACACAGGTTTTGTGGGAAATGAAGCTGCAATATCATGCAGATCACTATGAAATTGCAGTGAATAATAAAGAACACACAAAAACTGTTTATGTAAAAGTAAAAAGAGAAACATATTTGATCTGTGATATAATACTTACTTGTGCTTTTGTATTTGTTATTTCAGCAAAAATCTCGCCATGGCAGGTGAACAGGTATATCATGAATTTGTTTCCTTTTCTGTCTCTGCTGTTTTGCTACCTGCTTTATTTTATCTATAAGTTATGGATAAAAAATAAAGCAAAGATTCAGATTGCAATGGTTATTTCAATGATGCTGATAGGAGGCTTGACGTATTATGTAAATGATCCTTGTTATTTATATCCGGAAGGAGAAAATAATATTGCAATCAGTAAAGAATATGCAGATACAACATGCTTGTATGTTTATACAACGTCTTATATAATGATTAACGAAGGGTTAGAATTACAGAATTACCAACGTTTATATCAAATGTATTACAAAGATCTGGATATAAAAGTACCGGACGTTTCAATAGAAAATTCCAAATTAGTTGTATATTTGGATCGAATACTTGATAAAAAATATGATGATCTCGGTGAAAAGGTAACCATGGATCCTGAAAAATGCTTAGAAAAGATACAGAAATTAACCGGACTTAAAAATTCAAAGGAATTGTATCAGGATGAAAAGGCATATGTATATGAGTTATATAACTAAGCGGAGATTGGTTAGAGAACGGTAATATTTTGTGACAGTATTATGTTGTACAAATGGAGGTCGCTTATGAAAAAAACATGGGGATTGCAAAATTCCAGAAGTCGGATGATCGCACTGTTTATTGTAGATATCTTAAGTGTGATCCTGGATTCTTATCTGGCAATTATTTTGCGTTTTAAATTTGATAATATCTGGGTACCGGCAGAGTATATGTACAGTGTCGAGAGCTATATGGTCATCAATGTTATCACAACGGTAGTCATTTTTTTGGTACTTAATCTGTATAACCGGGTATGGACTTATGCCAGCATAAATGAGATGCTTGCCATTCTTGGTGCAACAATGCTGTCAACGGTCTTTCAGGCTTTCGGTTTCAGTTTGTTGTATCTGCAGGTTCCGAGAAGTTATTATTTCTTCTATTTTATTTTGTTAAGTATCACAACGATCATCACTCGATTTTCTTATCGCATTTTGCATACTATGGAAAATGGATTGAAGAAATCAACCAGGCATAGCCGTAACACCATTGTGATCGGTGCCGGCGAAGCCGGAAATATGATCATCAAAGAATTAAAAAGCAGTAAATACCTGAATCAGAAGGTTGTCTGCGTGATTGATGATAATCCTTCCAAAAAAGGAAAATACATTCATGGAATCCGCATTGTCGGAGGAAGAGATAAGATTCAGGAAGCAGCAAAGAAGTATGATGCAGAAGAAATTATCCTTGCAATTCCTTCGGCAGGAACAAAAAATACCAGAGATATCTTAAGAATCTGTAATCTTACAGATTGTAAACTTAAGATATTACCGGGAATGTATCAGCTGATCAATGACGATGTAGGAGTGTCAAACCTGCGGGAAGTATCCATCGAAGATCTTCTCGGAAGAGATACTATTGAAATTGATATGGAAAGAATAGAAGATAGATCAAAAGCTTTAAGCTATATAGGAATAGAAGTTGCAGATGCATTAAAAACAATACCAACACCAATAGAAATAAGTGAACCAGTACAAGAAGAAGTTCAAGAAATACAAGAAGTAGCAGTTCAAGAACCAGAACAAGTTCAAGCAACTGTACAAAATGAACAAACAGTTGAACAACAACAATATGCTCAAGAAACAACATTTGAAGCAAAACCAACATTATGGCAAAGAATTAAAAATAGCAAAGTTGTTAGAGCAATCAAATATGTTATGAAAATTAGAGTTGTATTACAATACCCAGCACTTCCAGAAGGAAGAGGAGAAAATTATTAATGAGAATATGAGGGATTAAGGAAAAACTCCAAAATCCCTCAAAAAAATTTTAAAAAAGTATTGACATTAATAAAAAAATAGGTTATACTTTATCTTGCGTCAAGCAATAAAGAAAATATTAAATGCTCCCTTAGCTCAGTTGGTCAGAGCAACCGGCTCATAACCGGTGGGTCC
>ENA-OPDD01001380-OPDD01001380.1-human-gut-metagenome-genome-assembly--contig:-NODE-1380-length-16545-cov-2.202365_pt1 | contig 16545 bp, 12 predicted proteins | sample MGYA00241574_ERZ501499 | MGnify/ENA primary metagenome ERZ501499 (study PRJEB25962, sample SAMEA2042576) | human gut metagenome | biome: human gut; feature: human-associated habitat; material: faeces...
CCCCTTAATAATTTAGAGCGAATTTCGCTAAAGCACTCGATTATTTAGAGCGCCATAAACTTTAGTAATTGTATGTTTCTAAAATTCAAATAAACTAATTTACATATTTATAATCCATTCGCATTTATTGAATTATCTATTCACCTGCAGCTTGTTTTATAGCAAGATAAAGCGTATAAAGATTGCTTTCTTCACTAGCTTGATATACTTTCATACAAGAAACAACTGGTAAAAAACTGATTCCATTGTCTAAGACAACTTGTACATTGACTTCTGCATCTTTTCCATCATCTGTCACCCATTTTCCACCAAATTCTTTAATAAAGACATCCCCTACATAAGCTCCTAAAGAAAAGAGAATTTGTCCAACGTTCTTACTTAAAATACCATCTGGCTTATTTTCTTCTTTAAAGAAACGATCTATTTCTTTTAAACTTTCTACACTATAATCAGCTTGATAATTTGATGAATTTAATGCTTTGGCTACCCACTTAGATGCTAACTCCAAATCATCTACTAAATTTCTTTTTTTCTTTTTAAAAAACATTTGTTTTCCTCCTATTTCATTTTTCTTATTTTAGCACTTTTATTCATCCTATCAAATTCCGAAACAACTTCTTTTATTTCAGTTTCATTCAATTTTTCTTTTCGTACTTCTAGATTTATAATAAATTTAAGATCTTCATCTTCATAGTAATATTGTTTATCTAGAATCTTTTCATCCTCTTTTTCTAGTAAATACTTATGTTTATTAATTTTTGAAAACTGATATCCTTTTTGTTTCGCAAATTCATATGGATCATCTTCAAATTGTTCAATTGAAATTATTGCTTCTGTCTCAAAAATACTTTTTACATCTGACTCTTCGTCTTTAATATACAACAACAATCCCAATAAAGAAGCATCGACTAAACAGTCTTCATCCATCTTTCTAAAATGTGTTTTCTTATATTTACTTAATAGTATTTCTTTATAAAAAATATCTGCGGGAATAATGTGTTTATTTTTCAATCCTTTTCTTGACTCTTTTTGAACTGAATTATTATAAAAATAAATTGGTTTATAAGGTATAAAACTTTCCATACTGTAAAGACAATCCGCTCCCTCTAACAGACTTAATTTTGAAGAAATTTCTTTTGCAATCTTATCTATTTGATAATAATGCCTAATTTTCCATTCTTTAAAAAGAACTCTTCCCTGCATTAAATCTTCATAGAGTTGTATTTCAATACCATTCTTTGTTTCTTCTGAATGATAAACATAGGGACATGATAACAGTCTTTCTTTATCAAAATACTCAAGCATATAGCGACCAAAATACATTTTCCTGCTGAGGCCAACGTTGATTCCTAATTCATCATAAATTCGTAATGAATCGCTTCTCAATTTATAATTAGCTTTCATTTTTTTGAAACGATTAAACCATTTATTATATAAATCTTCTTGAGCTTGCGCTTGATATTCGTATATTTTTTCATCTATCACATGAATCATAAAATAGCGATCTCGAAAAAGAGCCTTTAAAATATCCAAACATTGATTAATAATTGATGAATCATTTTTACATTTTAAAAGAATATAAGAAACACCCAAAACATTTCTTGTTTGTTCCATCCTAAAATAAAGATCATCATTAAAGGAAAAAAATGACAAATACCAATACCATAAATTGGCATTATTTAAAACCCATTCCGTTTCTTCTTTGGCATTTTTTGAAAGCGATGATGAGAATCTTTCGGAACGGATATTGCTCCATGTAAGATTTTCTCTTAAATTTAATTGAGCTAATAAACTTTTCATAAATTCTGTATTGACAAATTCTCTTGTAATAAATGTAATCTTTATTGAAATCCTATCCATAAAAACTCCTTTTTATCGAATCTACTGCATTGCATAATTAATGATGCAATGCAGTAATCATGTTAATATCAGTATTCAAATATTCGAATAAGGACATCTCCTATCTGACCCGGTATATCTTTAGTCCTAGAAAGTGATCCTTTTGGAATATAAATATCCAATCTTTTTGTACTAACTTTTCTAACCGCATCCAATTTATCACCTAATTCTTGTCCTTTTTTAAAGTTATTTACTTTTCTTAAGATGACATCATCATTTAAATCAGAAGCATACTGTTTAACTTTTCTTAGTATAGCACTGTCCTTTTCATAACTTGGTAACGTCACATCAATTGTTTTAACGCTGATTCCTTCTCCATTTTTGAAGAAATCAAATACTGGGAAGAACCCATCTGCTAATTTTCCAACATGCTCATATGCTGCATATTGAATTTTTGCAAGTTTTTCCTCAATTATTGTACCTCGTAATTTTGCAGGTAAGCTCCACTCTTCAGCAACTTTTGTTGATACTCTTCCAAATAGGTCATCAATATAACTTGAAAGTCTTGAACATAAACTGCTCACTGTTGAATAGCATTTATTAACCAAAGGAATTTGTTTTATTTTTCCAGGTACTTTCTTCAAATAAGAAATTGTTCTTTTTGGAAAATCAGGAAGCTTTTCTAAAATACGTTTTGCAAGATCCGTTGCTTTTCCAGCAGCCCATTTTAATGGTTTTAGTAAAGAATCTGCAACCATTGTAAATACAATACATCCAATGGAAATAATTGCACTTATAATCATTCCTCTTGCAAAATATATTAATGCATTAACAGCATCACATACATCCCCTGCTACTGGTAAAAATCCAATAACATCAATTATAAATTGCAGTTGATCTAATATCTTATCTGACTTAGGTGATGGACACGGTTGCGGTTCTTTAGCCTTTACTTTTTTTACAGGTTGTACAACTTTTTTTACTGCCTTCGTTGATTCATTAACTATTTTTACTGCATTAGAAACTGCCGAAGCAATTGCACCTGTTGTTTTTGATGGCACCGTCGTTGGTTTCTTTACTGTCTTTTTCTTTTCATCTTTCTTATTGCTGAAAATACTTCCAACAGCATTTATAACACTATTTGCGGCACTAGCAATGATTGATAAGATGCTTTTGTGTCCACTAGGATCTACATACTTGTATTGATTATTCAAACAGTATGTGTATCGGTTTTGACTTGTAATGTTATCCTGTGTTCCCTTATAATCATCAATCTGTACGAACTGTCCAATTCTTGGATTGTAGTATCTTGCTCTTAAATAGATATTTCCTGTTGTATCAAGTTTTTCTCCATCATAACCATAACCGCTTGTTTTATCATCTGTTTTTCCAAAGTCATCATATTCAATCTGTGACATTGTTCCTTTTGATGATATTTCAGCCATTACACTTTGATTGTTTCCACTCAAATAAGTTTGTGTTCCATCTGCATTTTCTGTTGAGATTCGTTCTTCTCCATAGATATGAACATCGTCATTTTCAGAAAGCACAAGTGTGTTTTCAGCTGTCTTATCTAAAAGATAATCTTTGTATTCACATTTTTCATTGGATTTTGGATCCTTAATGAGATTACTTGCACACAATCCATTTTTTCTTCTGTATGTAAGCTGATATCTCATTGCATCAAATGATTCATCTGATTTTTTCGCATCCAACAGTTCTTCTACTTCAGCAAATGGTAATGACTGCATATAGTCGAACCATTCTTCTGTATCCTGTTTGTAATCTAAATCATATGGGCTGTTGATGATCTTTTCTTCATGAATTCGATCACCTTCACCATCATATTCATAATTGTAAGTTCTGTCTCTGTTTGTTTTTAAAGTAGTCAATTGACCAAATTCATCATATTGATAATATTCTTTGTATCCGCCTGCATAGTAGATATCTCTTACATTTCCATTTTTATCATAATAGATATCAGTAAGTCCATCTTTTGATTTAATACTTGTCAACTGATTTTTGTCATTGTAGCGATAGATTTTATTTGTTCCATCACTTGATGACTCTACTTTGTTTCCAAAAAGATCATAGCTATATTCAGTTATGACTGTTTTTCCATCAATCGTTTTTGTTGAAGCTTTCAATTCATCCGATTCATTGTAGTCATAGCTGTTAACGACACCATTGATTGTTTCTGAAATAACATTGTCCTGTCCGTCATACTCATATTTGTATTCTGACAGTGTCTTGTCACCTTTAGTATTGACATAAGCTGTTCTACGATTTAGTTCATCATAACTGTAATCTGTAGTAATACCATTTCTTTCTAATGATTTTGTATTTCCTCTTACATCATAGCTGTAGGATGCATATTTCTTGCCATTTTTAGAAACCTTGTCTATTTTATCAAACTGATTATAGGTATAGCCTATTGTATAATCATTATACTTAATTTCAGTTCTGTTTCCATAGATATCCCATTTATATTCAACATTATTGTCGTTGGCATCTTTGACCTTTGTAATATTGTTGAACTTGTCATAGGTATACTTGACACTCTTATTGTTATAGTCTGCTTCTAAAAGGTTGTCATAGGCATCATATTTGAACTGTCTTGTTCCTTCTGAAAGCTTTCTTCCCAATGCATCATATGAATAATCGATCGTTGTTCCATCGTTTTTTGTATAAGATGTCATTTGACCGAAATCATCATACTGATAAGTTTCAGTAAGTCCATATTCGCTTACTTCTTTAATAAGATTATCAGCTTCATCATATTCATAAGTTGCTTTTTTATCATTATAACTTCTTTCAACAAGATTGTTGTTTCCGTCATAATCGTACTTCATCACTCTTTCAAGAGGACTTTGTACTTTTGTCATGTTATTTAAGCTGTCATATTGATATCTTGTAATAAAGCCATTGCTGTTTGTTTCTGCAATCATATTGCTGTTGGCATCATATTCTCTTTTGATAACATGATCATAGATATCTTTATATTGAACAGCGTTGCCTTCTTCATCATAATCAACAGATACAATTGCTTTCATGCTTCCATCTTCCAATGATGGGTAAAGATACTGTACTGGATGTTTTAAAGCATCATAGCGATATTGTGTTGTAAGACCCTTTTCAGTTTTTTCAACAACATTGCTTACAGCATCATATTTTTTTGAAATGATTTCCTTGTCGTTTTGTTTTTGACTTACTTCTCTTCCTAAAGCATCATAGCTGTATGTTGTCACCTTATCCTTATTTTCTGTTTTCTTGATAAGTTGTGAATTGACATCATATTTGTTAACTGTTTCATGTTCTTCATAGGTTTCTTTTGTCTTATTTCCATATTTGTCATATTCATAAGTTGAAACATATTTTAAGGCATTTGTTGATTTAACGATTTGATTCAAATCATTATATTCATTTTCTTTTGTTGTCTTATCATTTTCTTTGACAGAAACAAGTCTGCCAAGAGAATCATATTTATTGACTGTTGTCTTTCTTGGTTCAACAGTTTTTACTACCTGACCAAGCAGATCGTATTCATTTTCTGTAACATTTTTATTTGGATCTGTTTCTTTGGTCTTTTGACCATAAATATCATATTCATACTCGCTGACAAATCCATTTTGGTTTGTTGCTTTTGATACAAATCCTTGGTCATTATATTCAAATGTTGCTTTGTTTCCAAGCTTGTCTGTCATTTCAGTAAGCTGGAATTTGTCATTGTAAACGTAAGATACTGCAAATCCTCTCTTGTCAACTTCTTTTTCAACAAGTCCGAAGGCATTGTAATGTGTCTGTGAACTGTTTCCAAGGGCATCCGTTTCCTTAATAACATTGCCATAGATATCATATTCTTTAATAGTTGCATTTCCAGCAGCATCTGTTTCCTTGATGACTTGACCCTTGGCATCATAATCTGTCTTGGTTACATTTCCAAGCTTGTCTGTCTTTTCAACAGCCTGTCCTAAAGCATCATATTTGACCGTATCTGTTTTATCAGTAAATGAATCGTGTGTTGAAACAAGCTGACCTTTGGCATCATAACTGTATGTCAAGGTTTTCTTGCCATCTGTTGAATCACTGACTTTTCTGTTTAACAGATCATATGTCGAATCAGTTACCGAACCAAGATGATTCGTCGTCTTGACTACATTTCCATATTTGTCGTATTCATAATCTGTTGCTTCATTTGTATTGCTTACTTCTTTAACAACACGACCATACTTGTCATATGTCTTGCTTGAAACTCTGCCATATGGATCTGTTGAGCTGACTTCCTGACTGAAGTCATCATATTCATGAGTTGTTACTTTTCCACCGTTATCAGATGTTTTGGTTACATTTCCATTTTTATCATATTCAGTTTCTGTAACAAGTCCTGTTGTCTGATTCGTAGACTTGATGACCTGATCAAAACTATCATATTCTTCAACAGTGACCTCACTGATCTTGTTTGTTTTTGTAACACGCCCGTATTCATCATAAGATTTGATTTCTACCGGTGTATCATTGATTGTTGTCTTAGTTACATTACCAAACTTGTCATATTCAAATTTTGTTGTATTTTTATAGGCATCAACCGTTTCGACTTGTTGACCCTTGTCATTGTATTTATAAGTTGTAATGTTTCCAAGTTTATCAACATCCTGAACCAGAATACTGTTGATGTCATAAATTTTTCTTTCGCTGTTTCCTTTGGCATCAATCGTTTCTGTTTCATTGTCCATTGCATCATATTTATGTTGTGTAACATTGCCTAGTTCATCCGTTTCCTTAACAAGTCTGTCGAGCTTATCATATTCACTTGTCTTTGTATTTCCATAGGTATCTGTTTCACTGAGAGTGTTTCCATAAACATCATAGCTGTATGTTGTTGTCTTTTTATCTTCTGTCTTTTTAATCAGTTGACCATAGACATCATATTCATTTGAAATAGCAACACCTTGCTCATTGACCTCTTTAATGACTCTGTCAAAAGTATCATATTCTTTGGTATTGGCAAGTCCCCTTTGATCTACTGTCTTAATGATATTTCCATTTTTATCATATTCTTTTGTTTCAGTTTTTCCATTAGGTAAAGTTGTTTTTACAACTCTGTTAAACTCATCATATTCATAGGATGTAACATTTCCTCTTGCATCTGTTGTCTTTACAAGATTATCTCCATCATATTCATTTGATGTTGTATTTCCTTTTCCATCAACTGTCTTGATTTCATGACCGACTGCATCATAAGTATGCGTTGTAACCTGACCATAGGCATCCGTTTCCTTTACGATTTGTCCTTTGGCGTCATACGTATATTTTTTAGTAAGTCCTTGTTCATCTGTTTCACTGATAATACGATCACGATTGTCATACTTCTTAGATGTTTTTAGATTTCCCTTTTGAGTTTGGATAGCGTTGTTATTTTTATCATATACTGTAACTGTTTTGCTTCCAAGCTTGTCGATATATTCAACAACGTTTCCATTTCCATCATATTTGTATTCTTCACTGTTTCCATAGGAATCTGTTTTCTTGATGATCTGATTGCGATTATCATAGACATATACTGTTGTACGACCGTTTGAATCAGATTCATTAACAATATTTCCCATGGCATCATAGCTGTAGTTTTCTACCAGACCATTGCTGTGAGTAACTGTTACAACCTGATTGCCATCGTAGGCATAGCTTTTCCATACACCAAGAGCATCTGTTTCTTTGACAAGAAGGTTCTGTTCATTATATTCATAAGTCACACCTTTTCTGTCTTCACTGTTTTCATAAATCAGATTGCTGTTGCTGTCATATTTATAGGTTTCTTTCGTACCATCCGCAGATGTTTTTGATGTTACATTATCATTTTCATCATAGGTATATTTTTCACTTGTTCCATCTGGATTGCTTTGCAATGTCAGATAGCCTTTTTTATTGTACTCATATGTTTTCTTTTGACCTTTTTCATCTGTTTCACTGATCATATTTCCAGCATCATTATAGCTATAGCTTTTCGATGATCCATCCGCCTTTGTAATTTTTGTTACCTTATAGCTGTCATCAAGAACATACTTTTCTGTTTCCTTATCATTATAGGTAACACTTGTCGTATTTCCTTTATAGTCAAAAGAGACCTTGTTTCCATTGGCATCCGTTTGTGAAACGACAACTCCGTTATCCTTATAGGTATTTTGTGCCAAAGTATTTCCATTTTTGTCTGTAATACTTTTTACCTTGCCATTTTTATCATAGCTGTATTGTTCACTGTTTCCATTGGCATCAATAAATGCTGTAAGCTGTCTGTCTGCGTTATATTGATATTGTACATTTGTACCATTTGGCAAGTTGATTTTGCTGACAAGATGATAATCATTGTATTCAAATGTTACTTGTTTGTTTCCCATATCAATATTTGTAATAAATCCATATTCATCATAGTTGATACGTGATTCAAATCCCGTTTTCGTTTTAATAGATGTCAGAATTCCATATTCATCAAAGATATATGTAATATCTTCTTTATCATCTTTAATAGAAACATAGTCACCATCAACATTGACAGTAAGACGATCAATAAGTTTAGGTACATATTTTCCATCTTTCTTTTCAATTTTTAAGATCTTTCCATCTCCTCTGTAAAAGATCATGTTATCGTCTTTATCATAGGAAACGTACTGTTCAATATTTGATGAATAATTGTTTCCAAAAATCGATGCGTTATCTTCTCCATAAGAGTTATAGACACGCGTCAAGCTTAATTCATCAAAATCTGTTAAAGTAAAATCTTTTGATTCATGATAGAAATTTCCAATACTTGTATTAACTGGATCGGCAACTGCACAGTTTCCGTAGCATGCAGGCCCTCTGTAAACATATTTTGCCTCAAAAGATGAAAGCTTTAATGGTGGTCTATAGACATCCTTAGGTACTTTTGGATTATCTTTTGCAAATCTTAAGAAAAGAACATCTCCCTCTTTGACCTTGTTTGTAGATGTATTATTGTCTTTTTTAATATCATCTACCTTCAAACCATAGTGTGATGCAATAGATTTAAGATTATCTCCAAGTTTTACCTTATAGATAATAAATCCGTCTGTAATCAGTTCTTTTTCTGACTCAGTTCCATCCTTTTTAACTTTCATTCGATATTCATAGAACGTATCGTATTTTGGAATATCTCCAATTTTTAGATAGCTCGTCGTATAGTTGACTTCACCCTTTTCATATTTTTGGGTTCCATCAATTGGATCAGTTATATAAACTGGATCTATGAAATAAGGTGAACTTTTTTCTTTGGCATGTTGTGATTTTACAAGTTCAAAATCTGTTTCATTTGTTTTGGCATAAAGATCAAAATCAATATCACTGTTTGGTTTGGCAATACCATCCATGCTGATTGCTTCAAAATATTGACCGTCTTTACTGTAAACTCTTAATTCATTGTCAAACTCGTTGATGTCCAGATTTGGATCGACATCAAAATCATCACAGTGATAAATTTCTACCTTTGGCAGATTTCCTGTTGATTCTGAATTAAAAACATTACATTTCCAGTTAGGCGATTCATCCGTAACTTGCAGAATCAATGTTTTCTTTTGTCCATCCTTTAATTCTTGGACGTGCTTTGTAATATCAAATTCTTTAAATCCTTATGGTTTAGAAAACTTGGTATTTGAAATAAACTGTTTTTGGTTATCTGCCGGCTGTGTATTCCATGTAACCTTACCGGGATCAACATAGCTAGAGTTATAGATATTGATATCATTTAACTCATTGGCACGATCCAGATCCTGTTCCTTATAAAGTTTCAAAACAGCATTTTCAACTCTTTGATTTTCACCGATATTTGGCATTGCAAAATAGATGAATGTTCTGGCAATTTTAATATTGCTATTTTTACCACCGTAGAAGTTATCATCATATCCAACAAACAAATCTGAATATTGACTTTGGATATTTGGTCTTCCTGAACGGATATAGCTTGATTCAAGATCAATAACATCCACATTTTCAACTGCCACATTTGATCTGGCAACAACAGGATAGACTCTGTCTTCTTCACTTAACCAAGATGTTGTTAATGACAATGTAACTTTGATATTGCCATTATCAAGCTCCTTATAGTCATATCCTACTTCCTGATTTCTGTTTCCATCCTTATCAACAAGATAAGGTGCATTTAATACAAAGATTTCTTTTTTATCTTTCTTAAAAACAATAGATCCTGCATCATTTTTACTGACATCATAGTCATCTTTGTAAACTTCAAATGAATAAGTATCTTTATCAAGTTCCCCATTGATATAGATATTTTGTGAAACCGTATTTGAATTGATTCTGTATTCTAAATCTAAATTTTTTTCTACTTCTGAATACAGAATAACATTTTCTTTGATAGCATAATTTGTAAGACTTCCAGAAGGCATAACTGTAAGCACATTGTCTTTAGGATCTGTAATTTCTAATACGCCTTTTTGAATGTTGATGTCATAAAGACCATCTTTATTTTCATAAGAAGGTGTTGATCTGAATAACGATGTTTTCTTTTCTATATCATTATCAATCTCAACATATTTTCCATCTTCTTTTTTATGTATCTGCTCGAAATAAAAATCTGTCACATATTCCCCACTTGACAGTTTATAAGTTTTTGTGTTTTCTGTTCTTAATTTAACGATTTCCTGATCATTTTGTCTTGAAGTATCTTCTTCATCTACCGAAGGTTCTTTTGTAATAACATCAGGATTTCCTTTTTCTATTATTTGTGCAGATGTCTTATGAACATTATTGATATTTTCATCATAATATTCTCCATATGGATCCTGTTCCTTGATTTTTTCAAGTTCTTCTGCATATACTTTTCCAAACAGTTCAAGCTGACCAATTGCCATAGCTAGAACTATCATAGAAATGATGGCTATCTTTATTTTATTAAGTCCAGCTTTCATCTAAACAGCCTCCTCATTACTATAATGTTGATAATAATAATCATGGTAGGCATTGTATGCTTTTTGAAGATCATCTACATCTTTTTCGCATAGCATATTGACCCATGCCTTTGTCGAAAATGAATGAAGCTTCTTTACGATAGCCTGTTGCAGCTCCATCATTTGTCTGACATAAGGATCTTTACTGTTAGAGTTTTCCTGAATCTGTTTATTTAAAATACTCTGACATTCCTGAACTTCTTGATACCACCCATCGTCACAGAAATTACTTCCGTTTATTATTTTCAAAATAATAAGCATATTAGATACAGGCGTCATTTTACTGTCAAATTTCCCACTGCATTCATAATAGCCATTATCCTCAATTGCCTGTGTTTTCTGACTTGTCTGATAATAAACGACACCACTTACACCAACAACTGATAAAAATACGATGAGACCAACAATGATATTTCTTGTCGTCCATTTCTTAAAACGCATAATTTATCCTCCCAAATAATTTTTTAATAACTAAATATCATCAATGTAAAAAACACTGATGATATCAAAGTTAATATACGCTCTAAATAAATTAACACTTTTTATATCGTGCTAAACTGTCTGGCTCTTTTTCTTGTCCAAATATAATGGCACATGCACTATTAACAGAAGAAATAGCTAAAAATGACATTAAAAACGCAAATGAATTTAGAAAAAATTTTTTACCATTTTTCATATTTAAAAATCTCCTTTCATCTAATATATTTTCACAAAAAGAATATCATCTATTATGTTTTTCATAAATAGAGTGTGTTCAAAATACCATTTTCACATATAAAGCACATATCATCTTTTATTTTATGACTATAATTATACAATTTTATATTATTTTTGTATAGTATTAATCATATTTGCAATAATTATGTATATTACAATTTAATAAATTAAAAATATACTATATCTATAATCAATTATTAATAAGGTGATATAAATATGATAAATAAAAACAAATCAGGTTTACAAATTGCTAGAGAGAAGAAACAAATGGAGTCCCTTGAATTAGCTGCTTTATTAAAGGTCAATGAAAGTGTTTTAAAAGGTTGGGAAGCAGGTGGTGGCATTATTCATTTAGATACAGTAATAGAACTAATGAACATTTTAGATACATCTTCTGAAATGATATTATTTAATGAATGCAGACGAGGTCTAAATATTGAAACATTAACAGATGAGCAACGTGATGTTATTTTCGATTTATACAAACTAATGAAAGATAATAAATAAGCAGGGAATAGATTATGGATATAGCAGATAAAATAAAATTTTTAAGAACAAATATATTGGATCTTAGTCAAGATAAATTTGCTAAGAAAATCGATGTTACAAGAGCAACTATAAATAATTGGGAACAAGGTTTATCAACACCAACAATAGCTCATATTACAATGATTGCCCTCGTTTGTAATATAACAACTGACTACTTAATAAAATATGATCATCCTTTAGAATTATCTGTTCGAGATATCAATGATGAAGAATATCAAATATTAACTCAATTAATCAATTATTTTAATAATGTGAATAAGGGTAATAATGAATAAAAAAATATATAATATTTTGAAAAAAAATGATATTAAAATAGATGAAGACTTATTTTATTATGGATGGGCAAATTTTACACATTATTTTGTATACTTAATTTTTACTTTTATATTAGCTTTCTATTGCAATTGTTTTAAACAAACAATTATTTTTCTTTTATTATACATTCCATTACGAAGATACATTGGCGGTTTTCATTTCTCAAGTAATATAATATGTATATTTTTTTCTACCTTGATTTCTATAATCCCACCTTTGTTATCTAAACAACTTTTTGTGAGTTTTAGACTAGTTATTTTAACAAGTTTGATTCTACTAATTGAAACTTTTTTAATAGCACCTGTTGATCACAAAAACAAACGATTGACAAACAATCAAATTAATCTATATAAAAAGAAATCTATCATAATCGAATTTTTATATATTGGATTTATTATTATATCTTACAAATACTCAATACATATATTAATAAATATTATTTTTTCAGTTATTGTTATTTCATTGATAAGTTTATCTGCCTCATATATTAAAAGAATATTTTCATAGCATTTATAATTTGATAAAATAATTTTAAGAGGTGATGATGTTAATGATAAATATTCTAATTTATGATGATAATCAAAAAGATATAGATCAACTTTTACAATGCATAGAAACGTTTTTTATCAAAGTAAATTTACAATATCAAATTCATATTTGTAAAAACAAATCTGATTTATTACAAAATATAAAAAAATCTGATTTACTTTTTCTAGATATGGAAATCAATGAAGAAAATGGTATTGACATAGGATTGGAACTTCAAGAACTTAAACATGATTGTAGAATCATAATAACAACAAGTTATTCAAAATATGCAATTGATGGATATAAAATACATGCGGACAGATATTTTATAAAGCCTATAAATCAATTGGAGTTTAATTTGGAAATGGAATCAGTAATAAAAAAATATATTAAAAAATCAATCGGTTTTTATGATTCAAAAATAAGCAACCATAAAATTTTTGTTAAAGACATACTTTATATAGAATTTGTAGATAGGAAATCAACTATACACAAATTGGATGGTAACACAATTATTACAAATTGCACCTTAAAATACTGGTATGATAAACTTAATGAATTTGGTTTTGCATACCCATATAAAGCATTTTTAGTAAATCTTGAGTATATTAGTGCATTTAAAAAAAATGAAATTATTTTAATCAATAACGAGAGTGTTCCACTTTCTAGACACTATAAAAAAGAATTTGATCAAAAATACAATGATTTTTTACATGAAACATTATGATTATTATTTCTAACATAATTTCTTTTATTCTAATCAGTTACATAGCAAATTCTTTTTTAACTTTAAAATATTCAAAAAACAAATCAATAATTATTTTATTATTATCAACTACAATTGTATGTCTAACCAATTATAACGGTGCTTCTCCATTGAAAAGTATAATTTTATTAGCAATATATTTTATCTATATTTTTGTTCAATATAACGGACGGATAATACAAAAAGTAATGACTATACTTCCTTATTTTTTAATCCAAATTTTATCAGAAATACTTGTTGCATTTTGTTTAAATAATATTTTATTTATAAAAATAACTCGAGATACTTCCTCTCGTGGATTTATATTTGGAACATTTTTTTCATATGCTATTTTAACACTTTTTGTTTTTATCTATGTTAAAATCTTAAAATATATTAAATCTGAATACTTACCAAAATATACGTGGTTAGCATTTATACTTCCAATCATTACTATTATTTTATTAGTAACTATGGGCGATTATTTTGATTTGTTGCATACTAATCCACAAATCCTTATTACTACAGTAGGATTAGCAATATCAAACATTATATTTTTCTTTATTTTTATGTTAGCTATTAACTCCACAAATATGAGACACAAGCTTCAAATTGCAAAACAAAAAGAAGAATTATTTAATTCTAAATTAGACCTATTATCCCAACAATATGATAATAATTTTCGCTTTTTACACAATCTACTTCATACTTGTAATCAATTAAATTCATTATTTAATGATTCGAATTACTCAGAAGCAACCAATGTCTTGAATAAGCTATCTAATACAGCATATAAAGAATTCAATGCAATATACAGTAACTCATATATTTTAAACTATATAATAAATAATAACCTATCAAAAATCATTGAAAATGATATTGATATTAAAACCGTAATTGAATATAGTGATTTTGATAATTTAGACTACCATACTCAACTGATTTTATTTGAATACATTATAAATCTATCTATTGATTCTTGTATACAAGTTACTTCTTCTGATAAAATTATAATAATAAAATCAGTAAAAACAGCAAATAAAATCATTTTAAAAATATTGTATTCTTGTTTATCAATTAATGAATCCAATATCAAAAAAAATATTAACGAAATCTTACTAAATAAATATAGTTCTTTAAGTATTAAAAAGCTTAATAATTCATATGCAAGCATTCTGATATCTTTTGATATTCCCAGTTGATTTTAAAATCAGCAAAAACAGTATAAAAAATAGATAATTTTATAAAATTAATCTAAAAAATTAAACTCTAAAATTAGATTCTTCAAAATACTTGAATACCCTAAAATAAAAGGATTCATTGGCTAAAACCAATAAATCCTTTTATTTATCTATATAATCAAGTTGTTTTTTTAAAGATTGATATTTCTCTACAAATTGATCGTCACATCCAATATAATCATAAGAATATGTTTGTTTTAAAGTCAATGAATCATTATCATAATCATTTATACTTTCAGTTCTATCTCTTACATCAAATGCGCCAAAATGAGCACTTGAAAACATATAAGTATTTTTTACGTTTGCATTTTTTGATTTTTTTAAAAATACGATATATTCCCTTAAAGGAACCAGTGGTTTCGATCCCTCGATGTAGCCAACAGATGTTTGATCAATTGCATATGTCATATCATAAATATTTACCGTTTGTTTAACTTTCCCCTTGTATGTTTTTAAAACCTCACATTCATTAACTATTCCATTACCTGCTATCTTCTTTTTTGAAGTATTTTTTACTTTTAAAATATAATCTGATTGATCAACAAGTTGCGCCATTGATGTTACTTCTTGATCATTAATCATTTTTTTTGCTGTATCAGGATATAGTTTTAAAAAATCTTGATTGCTCATCGTTGTATACTTAAAATTATTTTCAATATCCAAATATTCTATTCTATAAAATTTATTCTTTCCATAAAATCCTAATCCTGCAAATAACACTAAACAGCAAAGACAAAACATCCTCAAATGTTTAATCATTGCTTATCTCCTCTGAAGAATCTTTAATTCTTCCATTTTCTATAAAATAAATTTCATCACATAGTAAATTCAAATCATCTAAATCATGACTTGCTAATAATATAATTTTGTCTTTGTTCTTTTCTTCTTTTATAATTTCATGAACATCCTTTAACCCATTTCTATCTATTCCATTAGTTGGTTCATCAAGTATAATTATTTTTTGATTTTCCATAATTGCTTGAGCAATCCTCAGTCTTTGCTTCATCCCCAAAGAATATTCTTTATACTTTTTATCACCAGCATAATCCAATCCTACACTTTTTAAAACATCATAAATATGTTTATCATTCTTTTCATTATTTAATCTATATAACATTTCTAAATTTTCAAAACCCGTCAAATGTGGATAAAAACCCGGATTCTCAATTAATATACCAATTTGGCTCAAATCAAATTCTTCTTTAAGAATTGATTTTCCATCAACTTTTACATCCCCTTTTGTTGGGTAAATAAGTGTTGTCAATGCACGAAATAGCATTGTTTTCCCTGAACCGTTTCTTCCATAGAATCCATAAACATTACCACTTCTAAATGTAAGATTAATATTATCCAATATTATTCTTTTATTAATCGTTTTTGAATAATTTTCAATCTCTAATATCATATTTTATTCCTCCTAACAGATCCCTAGAAATATAAATTTTTTTTATAAAATGTAATACAAAGCATATACAAGGAAGTGTTAAAAAATTAAAAGAGTAATTATAGTATAAAGAAATAATAGGAAATAAACTACTTTTTAATATATTTAGCAAAACCAATAATAAAGTTAACTCTATAAGAAATGATATAGTATATTTTTGAATAACAAGTGAAACAAGAATAAGTAACCAAA
>ENA-OPDD01001398-OPDD01001398.1-human-gut-metagenome-genome-assembly--contig:-NODE-1398-length-16427-cov-3.556316_pt1 | contig 16427 bp, 9 predicted proteins | sample MGYA00241574_ERZ501499 | MGnify/ENA primary metagenome ERZ501499 (study PRJEB25962, sample SAMEA2042576) | human gut metagenome | biome: human gut; feature: human-associated habitat; material: faeces...
TAATTTGGGCGAAGTCGTAAAAATCAAAGACCCGAAAAGTGGAGAACAAATTCCGGTATTCATCAGCCGGGACAGGGAAACGCACGAACTGGAATATATGCGTGCGGATAAACTGCGCATCCCGGACGAGATTTGTAAAGCTAAAATTACCGACCAGCAAAAAGAAGATTTTGCAGCAGGTCGCCCCGTAAAAGTGGACGGTATGACAGACAAGGACGGTAAGACATTCTCTGCCACCTTACAGGTCAGTGCCGTGGAACGTGGCATTGAATTTTTGCCGAAAGGGTTTCAACAAAACCAGCAGCAACAGCAGGGACAAAACCGCAAACCTTATCAATGGGTGGATGAAAACGGGAATATCCGTGCGCCGAAAACCATTGGCGGCGTTCCTCTTACTGAAGAACAACAGAAGAAATTCGCCGCTGAAGAAGCCATTTATGTAAAAGGGATGAAAAAAGACGGGCAAGACCAGCCTTATAACGCTTATATCAAATTCAATCGGGAGAAAGGCAAACCGGACTTTTCCCGTGCCAACCCGGATAAGGCACAAGCAAAAGAAATCGTTCCGGTATTAGCTTCTGCTGATAGTCGTGCTCGTGATTTGCTTGCAGGAACAGCTACTGATTCTGTACAAACAGATACTGTTGCTACTGCTCAGCCTGCAATTTCTGCTAAAGACAGTTTAGCTGCTGCATTGAAAGGTGAAACTGCTTCTAATGCTTCTGGTGCAAATATTGAACAAATGAAGAAGGAACATCCGTTGCTTTCTGTTCTTCAGTTGAACCAGAGTGGCGTAGGAGCTATTGTTGCTTATGCAGACCGTAACGATACAGCTGAAGTTAATCGTATCTTAAGTATGCCTGAAATACAGAAGCAGTTACCTCGTGATCTGAAATTGATGTGGGGTGTTGCTGCTGCTGACTTTGATAAGAGCGGACGTATTTTCGAATTGTATGCAATTAAATCTACAGAGCGTAATGGCCGTGCTCCTTTGGAAGGTGATGTCGTAACTGATGCAAGAGATTCTTACGACCAGTATAATAAACCGTGCGTGAGCATGTCTATGAATACAGAAGGTGCTCGTCGCTGGGCTGCTTTGACTAAACAAAATGTTGGCAGATCAATCGCTATTGCATTGGATGGTTATGTATATAGTGCTCCACGTGTTAATGGTGAAATTCCTGGAGGACAGTCAGAAATCTCTGGTAGCTTTACTCCGGAACAGACAAAAGACTTGGCTAACGTGCTGAAGTCTGGTAAAATGCCGGCACCTGCACGTATTGTACAGGAAGATATCGTAGGACCATCTTTGGGACAGGAATCTATTAACCAAGGAATTATTTCATTCGTAGTTGCACTGGTTGTCTTGATGATTTATATGTGTGCTATGTATGGATTTATTCCGGGTATGATTGCAAACTGTGCATTGTTTGTTAACTTCTTCTTTACATTAGGTATTCTATCTTCTTTCCAGGCTGCCTTGACAATGTCTGGAATTGCCGGTATGGTGCTTTCACTTGGTATGGCGGTGGATGCTAACGTATTGATTTATGAACGTACAAAAGAAGAGTTGAAGGCTGGTAAGGGAACTAAACAAGCTTTGTCGGAAGGTTATGCTAATGCATTCTCAGCAATTTTCGACTCAAACTTGACTTCTATTATTACTGGTATTATCTTGTTTAACTTTGGTACTGGTCCTATCCGTGGATTTGCCACTACATTGATTATCGGTATTCTTTGCTCATTCTTTACAGCTGTATTCTTGACTCGTCTGGTTTACGAACATTATATGGGTAAAGATAAGTGGTTGAACTTGACCTTTACTACTGGTATTTCGAAGAACCTGATGCAGAATGTGCATTACAACTTTATGGGTGTTACCAAACGTTCTTTCATAATTTGGGGAGCTGTAATTGTTGTTTGTATCATTTCATTCTTTGTTCGCGGTTTGTCACAAAGTATTGACTTTACCGGTGGACGTAACTTCGTTGTTCAGTTCGAACAGGTTGTACAACCGGAAACTGTACGTAGCTTGTTGCAGCCAAAGGTGGGTGATGCTAATGTTCAGGCTATTGCATTGGGTACAGATGGTAAGACTATCCGTGTTACAACAAACTACCGTATAGAAGAAGATTCTCCAACTATCGATGCTGAAATTGAGGAATTCTTGTATGATGCATTGAAAGAGGGTAATTTGCTTGGTGAAGGAACTACACTTGAAATATTTATCGACCGTGATAACCGTACTGGTGGTTCAATCATCAGTTCACAGAAAGTTGGTCCAAGTATCGCTGATGATATCAAAACATCTGCTGTTTGGTCAGTTGTGTTGGCTCTGATTGCAATTGGTCTGTATATTTTAGTTCGTTTCCGCAATATTGCCTATAGTGTAGGTGCTACTGTTGCATTGGCTGTTGATACACTGTTGATTATTGGTATGTATTCTATTTGGTATGGTATACTGCCTTTCTCATTGGAAATCGACCAGACATTCATCGGTGCTATTTTGACTGCAATCGGTTACTCAATCAACGATAAGGTGGTAATTTTCGACCGTGTACGTGAATTCTTCCACTTGTATCCGAAACGTGACCGTGCTAAATTGTTTAACGACTCACTGAACACTACATTGTGCCGTACTATTAATACCTCATTAAGTACTTTAATCGTATTGTTGAGTATTTTGATTTTAGGTGGTGATAGTATTCGTAGTTTTGCCTTTGCAATGATTCTGGGTGTTGTTATCGGTACTTTGTCATCATTGTTCGTGGCAGCTCCAGTTGCATATCTGACAATGGGACACAAGATGAAAGATACAGAAAAAGCAGAAGCTTAATAAATTTATTAAAATTATAGATTGAGGTAAAAGCCTCTACCATAGCACTTATGGTAGAGGCTTTTCTTTTTTGCCTATGATTTTTTATTGCTGATTATTGAGTTTGAAGAACAAAGTGGGCATAGATTTGTTTTATCTATGTACTGTAAGATTAACAGACTGACTAAACAACTAACTAAACTATTCAAAGTATGAAAAAAAGATTTTTTTTCGCAATGGCGCTTGCAGCTGTTGCAATGGTGGGTAATGCACAAGATGCATACGTAGGTAATAAATTCTTTGATAATTGGTACATGGGTATCAAAGGTGGAGGCATTACCCCAACAACACATTCTGCATTCTGGAAAAATATGCGTGGAACAGCTGGTATTGAGCTTGGGAAACAAATTACTCCGGTGTTGGGAGTTTCTTTTGAAGGACTGACAACTGTCAACACGAGCGAAAGCCGTACAGCGTTTGATGCACTTAATTTGGGAGCCTTGGGTAAAATCAACTTAAATAACTTATTTGGTGGCTATTTGGGAAAGCCCAGATTGTTTGAAGTTGAGGCGATTGCCGGCATTGGCTGGGGACATGATTTTGTAAATTCAGGTCTGGGCTATGACAAATCATATATGGTAAGCCGTTTTGGAACAAGTTTTAACTTCAATTTAGGAGAGGCGAAAGCTTGGACTATAAATGTACGTCCTGCTATTGTATATCAGATGTCAGGAAACAGATCGCAGATTTTAAATGTTAATAAATCAGCTATAGAACTTTTGGCGGGTGTGACCTATCATTTTGCAAGTAGTAATGGAAAGCATTACCAAACAATTCAGACTCCATACAACCAGGCTGAAGTTGATATGCTGAATGATGCAATTAACACATTGCGTGCAGAATCGGCTGCAAAAACAGAAGGACTTGAAGCTTTGCAATATGAAAATGATCAGTTGAAAGAAAAACTGAATGAGTGTATGAATGCACCGAAAGAGGTTGAAACTATTGTTCAGAATACTCACTCTAAGTCTTTAGAGTCGGTTATTACTTTCGGACAAGGAAAGGCTACTGTAAGTGCTGATCAGTTGCCAAATGTAGAACGTATTGCTACATACATGAAGAATAATCCTTCTAGTACAGTTGTTATTAAAGGATATGCTTCTCCTGAAGGTAGTGCAGAGATTAATGCACGTATTGCTAAGCAACGTGCAGAGGCTGTGAAGACTATCTTGATTAATAAATACAAAATAAGCGCAAGCCGTATTACGGCAGAAGGTCAAGGAGTAGGAGAAATGTTCTCAGAACCAGACTGGAACCGCGTAAGTATTGCAACACTGAACGAAGCAGAATAAAACTCTAGTTTGTTTTTCGGAAAAAGGAGCTATGTCAGAATTTAGACATGGCTCCTTTCTTTTTGTACCCTCGTCGGGAATCGAACCCGAATCAAAAGTTTAGGAAACTTCTATTCTATCCGTTGAACTACAAGGGCAAGTTGATTGCAAAAATACTTCTTTTTCGGAATATCCCAATAATTTTGTTTAAAAAACTTGAGAGCTTCCTTTACAAATGAAATAACTACCTTTTTTATTTTGATTTTTAAAGGAAGTTCGCCAATTTTGCGATTAATGAATTTGTAAACTTTAAATGACATATTATGGCAGAAGAAATGATAATCAAGGAGCTGGATGATGTAGTTGTTCGCTTCTCTGGTGATTCAGGCGACGGTATGCAGCTGGCGGGAAATATGTTTTCCAATATATCAGCTGCCGAGGGAAATGATATCAGTACATTTCCAGATTATCCGGCCGATATCCGGGCTCCGCAAGGTACATTAACAGGTGTTTCTGGATTTCAGGTACATATAGGTTCTGGGAAAGTATATACTCCAGGAGATAAATGCGATGTGTTGGTTGCAATGAATCCTGCAGCATTGAAAACTCAGTATAAATTTTGTAAACCTCAATCGGTTATTATAATTGATACAGACTCGTTTACAAAGCGTGACTTGGAAAAAGCTCAGTTTATATTGGAAAATCCTTTTTCAGAGCTTGGTATCAAGAATGAAGTAGTGGAAGCTGCCATTACGACAATGTGTAAAGAAAGCCTGAAGGATAGTGGGTTTGACAATAAGTCTATTATGCGTACCAAAAACATGTTCGCATTAGGTTTAGTGTGCTGGCTTTTCCATCGTGATGTAAAGGTAGGTGAAAAGTTACTTCGTGAGAAATTTGCGAGAAAACCGGAAATTGCAGAAGCTAATGTGAAGGTTTTATACGATGGTTATCATTTTGGAGAAAACACGCATGCTTCAGTTGCGATGAGCTATCTGGTTCCTAGTAAAGCTCAAAAAGAAAAAGGACGTTACATGGATATTAATGGCAATAAAGCTACGGCTTACGGGCTTATTGCTGCTGCAGAAAAGGCTGGATTGCAGCTTTACCTGGGATCATATCCTATTACTCCTGCGACAGATATCTTACATGAATTGGCAAAACATAAATCATTGGGAGTAAAAACGGTTCAGTGTGAAGATGAAATAGCAGGATGTGCCTCGGCTGTTGGTGCTGCTTTTGCCGGAGCTTTGGCTGTAACAACAACCTCCGGACCTGGAATTTGTCTGAAGAGTGAAGCTATGAATCTGGCTGTAATTACTGAATTGCCTTTAGTAATTGTTGATGTACAGCGTGGAGGACCTTCTACCGGACTACCTACTAAATCAGAACAGACGGATTTATTACAGGCTTTGTATGGAAGAAATGGTGAAAGCCCGATGCCAGTCATTGCTGCATCCTCACCTACAGATTGTTTTGATGCAGCCTATATGGCATGTAAAATAGCATTGGAACATATGACTCCTGTTGTTTTGTTGACTGATGCTTATATTGCAAACGGTTCGGCAGCATGGCGTTTGCCTGACTTAGCTGAATATCCTGATATTCGTCCTCCTTATGTAACACCTGACATGGCTGGGGCCTGGACACCTTTCCAGCGTAATCCACAGACAGGCGTACGTTATTGGGCTACTCCAGGTATGGAAGGATTTATGCACCGTATCGGAGGATTGGAAAAAAGTAATGAAACGGGAGCTATCTCAACAGATCCGGAAAATCATAACCTGATGACGCGTCTGCGTGCTGAGAAAGTGGCTAAAATTGCTGATTCTATACCTGATTTGAAGGTAGAAGGAAATCAGGATGCAGATTTACTGATTGTAGGTTTTGGTGGAACATACGGTCATTTGCATTCGGCTATGGATGAGCTGAACAGACGTGGAAAGAAAGCTGCTTTAGCTCATTTTAAGTTCATCAATCCGTTGCCTAAGAATGCAGAAGAAGTTCTTCGTCGATATAAAAAGATCGTTGTTGCAGAGCAGAATATGGGACAGCTGGCAGGTTATCTGAGAATGAAGATAGAAGGTATTCATTTGCATCAGTTTAATCAGGTAAAGGGACAACCTTTTGTTGTACAAGAACTGGTTGAAGCATTTACTAAATTAATGGAGGAATAGACAATGAGCGAAACAAAATATACAGCAGCAGATTATAAGGCAGGACAACCGCGCTGGTGTCCCGGATGCGGTGATCACGCATTTTTGAATTCCTTTCATAAGGCACTTGCAGAATTAGGAGTTCCTCCCCATGAAATTGCAGTTATTTCTGGTATTGGATGTTCGTCTCGTCTGCCTTATTATATGAATACATATGGTATGCATACGATTCATGGACGTGCGGCAGCTATTGCCACAGGTGCTAAAGTCGCTAATCCAAATCTTACTATCTGGCAGATTTCAGGAGATGGTGACGGACTGGCTATTGGAGGTAATCATTTTATTCATGCTATCCGTCGTAATGTAGATATTAATATTATATTACTGAATAATCGTATTTATGGACTTACCAAGGGGCAGTATTCTCCTACATCAGCTCGAGGTTTTGTCAGTAAGTCGTCACCATACGGTACAGTAGAAGATCCGTTCCGTCCGGCAGAATTATGCTTTGGCGCGCGTGGACGCTTTTTTGCCCGTTGTGTCGCTGTAGATGGAGGTCCGTCAGTAGAAGTATTGAAAGCAGCAGCTCGTCATAAGGGAACATCGGTAGTGGAAGTTCTTCAAAACTGTGTGATATTTAATGATGGCACTCATGATGCTGTCGCTAAAAAAGAAGATCGTGAACGCAATGCCATTTATCTGGAACACGGTAAACCTATGCTTTTCGGTCCGAATAAAGAGTTTGGATTAATGCAGGAAGGTTTCGGATTGAAAGTTGTTAAACTGGGTGAAAATGGAATTACGGAAAAAGATATTCTAGTACATGATGCTCATTGTGAAGATCATACACTTCAGTTGAAACTGGCTTTGATGGAAGGGCCTGATTTCCCGATTGCATTGGGAGTTATTCGTGATGTAGAAGCGCCTACATATGATGAATCTGTCGAAGCACAAATAGAAGAAGTTTCTGCGAAAAAGAAATATCATAATTTTGCTGAATTGCTTGCAACCAATGATACTTGGGAAATAAAATAAAGCGGAAGAAAAAAATAAGGAGTCAATATTATGGGGCTCCTTATTTTTTTGTTTTTATTTATCCAAATTTTTGTATTTTTGTATTATATCTTATAAAGTAGAATTATGATAAGAAGCATCAGTAATATGAAAATCTATCTGGTAAGTCTCTTGATAGCATGCTTTCAGGTTATGCTGGCTTCTAGTTCTTATTCTTCTTTTACAATAAACCATTTACAAGGACTCTCAAATAGCGCAGTTTTAAGCATCTTACAGGATAATCAGGGATTGATGTGGTTCGGTACCTACGATGGATTAAACTGTTATGATGGTAGAACGATAGATGTATTTCGTACTGATTTTTCCAAGGGCCGAACATTAGATAATAACATTATTTCTCGTATTCAGATTGCTTCAGATGACAAATTATGGGTGCAAAGCTATTCTGGAGTAAACTTATTTTCTACAGATTCTTTATCTGTTATCGATAATTATGTATTTCCAGATGAAGAAGTTATTGTATTTTCTAATCGGAAAGGTGACAGCTGGATTGTTGGAAAGCGGAATTTGTATTATTATAATACATATCATCGTTGCTTTGTGAAGGCCGGTGCGATGAATTTAAATTTGGAGAACCTTCAACAAAGTGCTTATGTAGATGGACAAGGTGGACTTCATATAGTACCAGTTAATGATACTAAGATGATTCATTTCTCATTGAGTTCTTTTTCTGCTGATTCTTTGCAGACAAGTTTGGATGTTACATCTTCACCTTTACATTCCAAGGTTATAAAAAAGACTTTTATTCAAAGCGGGGTTATTTGTTTCATTGACGAAGCAGATGATTTGTATTTGTATGATGTTTCCAAGAAGTCTAAAGTATATATTCGTAATATAGGGGAACTATATAGAAAGTATGGTAACTTCATGAACGTATTTCCTTTTTATGATGATATTCTGATAACTCTTCATACGGGTGGTATCCTTCGTCTGATGGCTTCTCAGCAATATACAGAAGATTTGATACGTGTAGATTTGCGTATATTTTCAGCTTATACAGATAATCAGCAAGGAATTTTATGGATGGGGACAGATGGAGCCGGTGTAGTGAAGTTTACTAAAAGAGATGCTCTGGTTACGAATTTAATGCTAAATCGCATGTCTTCATCTGTAAGTGGGCAGGTTAGAGGTATTATGACCGATCGTTACGGTACATTGTGGGTTGGAACTAAGGGAGACGGTCTGATACGTATACCTGATTATCAAAAAGAGATTGATCTTAAAACTCTTTCAGTTTATTCACCTAAAGGAAAATGGGCTTTGACTGATTATGTACGTGGACCTAATTTCTATCCGGTATTTATGCTGAAGAAAAAGACTCAGGGAGATGATTTTTGGGTGGGAATGTCCGATTCGTTATTGTATTATTATTCTTATCAGTCTGATAAACTGATACGTGTGGGAGGCTCTATACGCTATCCGGCAGAAATACATGGCTTATATGAGGAAAATGATTCTGTTCTTTGGGTAGTAACGCTTGGCTCAGGTCTTATTAAGGTTGTGTTAGATAAATCACATGAAATTCCGGAGATCAAAAGATTCAGACGTTTCCGTTGTTTTGCAGAACAGAAAGAACTTGTAGAATATTCTTCTTTATGGGTACAAGGTGATTCTATTTTATGGCTGGGAAGTCGTGGACAAGGGTTAGTTCGGTTTGATATTCGAAAATATGAGTATCAGGTGTATTCCTTGCGTACGATGCTGGGAAAAGCTGTAGATGATGTCTTGTGTTTGTGTGAATATGATAACAATCACTTTTTTGTTGGTACTACAGCCGGCTTGGTTTCTGTTGAAATTAATGGCAGAAATATTGTACCTTCATACATTGGTCGCGAACAAGGGCTGGTTAATGAGATGGTACACGGCATTGTAAAAGACGATGCTGGAATATTATGGATGGGTACAAATAAAGGAATGATAAAATATGACCCTGTTAGTGGTGGATCTTATACATATTATTATAGCAAGGGGATTGAAATAGGAGAGTTTAGTGATGATAGCTATTATCGTAGTCCCTATAATGGAGATCTTTTTTTAGGTGGAGTAGATGGACTATTGTATATGAATGATAGTCAGTCTTCTATTCCAGAATATTATCCTGAACTAATTCTTCGTAAGCTGATCATTGATCGTGAGGAAGTTAACCTTAACAGATTTTATTCGGCAGACAGAAAACAGATTCTGCTTTCTGAAGAACAGAATACGTTTTCTTTACAATTTGTAGCATTGGATTATCTTAATTCAGATATTGAATATGCTTATATCTTAGAGGGATATGATGAAAAATGGAGCCTTTTTTCTAAAGAAAATGAGGCTATGTTTAAAAATGTTCCCCCTGGGGAGTATTTACTTCGTATACGGTATAAGAAAGACGTGTTGGATACTGTCTATAAGGAGTATTCTGTTGCTATTAAAATTGCTCCTTTCTGGTATCATACGATATGGGCATATTTGACTCTTGTCCTTTTGATAATTCTTTGTTTGGCAGGGTATATTTATAAACTGCATCGGAAAGGATTCTTTGAACGTTTGGCACGAGCATGGGCTGTATCGAAAGGATTGGGAGAAATTCAGCAGGAAAACTTATTGGTGAAAGCAAGTGCTTTAGGAAACTGGGTAGCATTTTTCCCTTATTGTAATCAGCCTGAACAGATTACATTTATACAAAGAATCATCGAGATAATAGAAGAGAATTTGGATAAAGAGGAGCTGGGACCAACTTTCTTGGCTGAAAGGATGCATATAAGTCCTCGTCAATTTTCTCGGAAGTTTAAAGATTTATCAGGAATTACTCCTAGTGATTTTATAAAGAAATACCGTATGGAAAAGGCTGCTCAACTTCTGTTGGAAACTGATATGTCTATTCAGGAGGTAATAGAAAGTATTGGTATTTCTAGTCGTCCGTATTTTTATAAGGAGTTTGCAGATAAATATGGGACTACTCCGAAAAATTATCGTGCACATCATAAGGCAGGAACATTGACTGAAAGTGAATCATAACTATAAAAGGAATATTTATATGGTGTTATAAGTATTCCTTTTTCTTGTGCTTGCCTGTTCTTAAATCTGTTTTCTGCTTTTTCTACTTTGTTCTCTAAATGTTTTATTGTAATTTTAATATGCTGTAAATCAGATTGTAATATTGTTCTGTATTTTGACTATGATTCTTTATTAGGACATTTTGATTTAGGGAGAAAGAATGTCTTTAAAGAGGAAAAAAATATAGTTATCTATTATTACTTTTACATATAGGATATTGGCTTAAATCTTAATTTTATATGCTTCGAAAAATACATTTTTGTTTGCTCGCCGGTTTAATCTTTACTCCGGCTTTCTCTCAACAGCGAGTGGTTGATTATGTAAATCCGATTATTGGAACAAATGGAATGGGACATACATTTCCTGGCCCTTGTGTTCCTTTTGGTTTGATACAACTCAGCCCAGATACTGATACAATACCCCATAATATAAATGGTGAATATCAAAAGGATGTTTATAAATATTGTGCAGGTTATCAGTATTCAGATCCTACTATCGTTGGATTTAGTCATACTCATTTAAGTGGTACAGGACATTCTGACTTAGGCGATATCTTAATTATGCCTACAGTTGGTGAATTAAAACTGAATCCGGGGCGTGCTGACTTTCCGGATGAAGGGTATCGCTCACGTTATAATCATGCTACAGAACGTGCAACAGCAGGTTATTATGAAGTTGTGCTTGATGACTATAAGGTAAAAGCTCAATTGACTGCAACTTCTCGCGTCGGTATACATAAATATACTTATCCTTCAACTGACGGGCGTATTATTCTCGATTTGAATCATGGTATTTATAATTACGATGGTAAAGTGCTTTGGAGCCATTTGAGAGTTGAAAATGATACCTTGCTTACTGGTTATCGGATAACGAATGGCTGGGCTCGGACAAATTATACCTATTTTGCTATATCTTTCTCTCAGCCGATAAAAGATTATGGATATATAGATAAAAAGAAACCAGATTATGTGGGATTCTGGCGCCGTTTCAATATCGATCGTAATTTCCCAGAAATAGCAGGACGCTCTGTTGTATCTTATTTTAATTTTGATACTTCGAATAATAAAGAGCTAGTTGTAAAAGTTGCTCTTTCAGGGGTTAGTACTGAAGGAGCTTTGAAGAATTTATGTGCAGAGGCTGGAGGAAAAAGCTTCGAACAGGTGGTTGATGAGGCTGCTGAGGCATGGAATACAAAACTTGATTTATTTGAAATAGAAGGAACGGAAGATCAGAAAGCTATGTTTTATACCTCCTTATATCATACGATGATAAACCCATCAGTATATATGGATGTGGACAAAGCATATCGTGGACTTGATCATAATATTCATCAAGCAGAAGACTTTACGAATTATACGATCTTTTCATTGTGGGATACTTATCGGGCTGAACATCCGTTCCTGAATGTGGTAACTCCAATGCAGAATGCAGATATGGTAAAATCGATGATTCGTCATCAACAGCAGAGTGTGCATAAAATGTTACCCGTTTGGAGTTTGATGGGAAATGAGAACTGGTGTATGAGTGGATACCATGCTGTTCCTGTTTTGGCTGATGCTATTGCCAAAGGGGTATTTACTGAAAAGGAAGAAGCTTTGCAAGCTATGGTCGAAACATCGAACGTAGATTACTATGATCATCTGGATGATTATAAACAGTTGGGATATATTCCTTTTGAAAAGAGTAGTACAGCTGTTTCCTCTACATTGGAATTTGCATATGATGACTGGACTATTTATCAGACTGCTTTAAGAGCAGGTAATGAAGAAATTGCTAAGCAGTATTATGCACGTGCATTGAATTATCGTAATGTCTTTGATAAGAAAAATGGCTTTGCCTGTCCACGTTATACTGACGGCACCTTCAAAAAAGATTTTGATCCTCTGCAAACACATGGAGAGGGTTTTATCGAAGGTAATTCCTGGAATTTTTCTTTCCATGTACCACATGATGTCTATGGTATCATGGATTTAATGGGAGGTGAAAAAGTATTTCTAACTCGTTTGGATGAGCTTTTTGAAATGCATCTTCCTAAAAAATATTATGAAAAGAATGAAGATATTACGGAAGAAGGGCTGATTGGCGGATATGTGCATGGTAATGAACCAAGTCATCATATACCTTACTTATACGCTTGGACATCACAACCTTGGAAAACTCAATTTTGGACTCGTGAGATAATCGACCGTATGTATCGTAATGATATAAACGGGTTGGGAGGAAATGATGATTGTGGTCAGATGTCTGCCTGGTATATGTTTACGGTAATGGGATTTTATCCAGTATGTCCGGGAACAGATCAGTATGTATTAGGAGCTCCATATTTCCCTTATCTCAAACTGCGTTTACCTAATGGAAACATTTTGGAAATTAAAGCTGAAGGAGTGAGCGATACCCGACGTTATGTTCAGTCACTTACTATTAACGGCAAGAAATATGACAAATTATATATTACTCATGCAGATTTGTTGAAAGGAGGAGTCTGGGAGTTTAAGATGGGAACCTCACCCAACAAGAAAAGAGGACAAAAAGCAGAAAATAAGCCTTATTCATTAACAAACGGAATCAAATAGTATGAAAGCACAATTGTTATTAGCTGGTATAATATTAGGAATGAGTGGTATATCGGCTTGTACGGGGAACAAGAAAAATGTGATGACTGAAAAAGAGACAATGGAGGTCTGGAAAGATTATCCGGTTGGGCATATTGTATTTGATGATCAGGCTCCAGAGACAGAAGGATCAAAAGTTTATCATCGTATAATAACTAATCCTCAGGAGTATATTGCAGATCAGGCACGTACAGTACTTGCTACATTATATGATTCTCCGGCTGACAGTATTGTTCCGGTTGATACAATTCATTATTCTTTGCAGGATATAGAGGGTATTTCTGCAAAAGGAGGAGGTAATGGCGTTGTGAGCATTTTTTATAGTACTCGTCATATTGAAAACTCATTTGCAGCAAATGATACTGCTAAGCTGTTTTTTGAAACAAGGGGTGTTTTGTTACACGAATTGACTCATGCATATCAGCTGGAGCCTCAAGGGATAGGTAATTATGGAAGCAGTCGTGTTTTCTGGGCTTTTATAGAGGGAATGGCTGATGCAGTACGTGTTGCCAATGGAGGTTTTACTCCGGATGCTCGTCCTAAAGGTGGAAACTATATGGATGGTTATCGTACTGCCGGATACTTTTTTGTATGGTTAAGAGATAATAAAGATAAAGACTTTCTTCGTAAGTTTAATCGAAGTACACTTGAGGTTGTTCCTTGGTCATTTAACGGGGCTATAAAATATGCTTTAGGAGAGCAGTATGATATAGATGACTTGTGGTATGAATATCAAGTTGCAGTTGGCGATATTCAAGAAACAGAAAATCATTGATTATGAAAAAGATACTGAAAACAATCTTTCTATGTGTTTCTTTGCCGGTGTTTTCTCTTTCTGCAGAGAACTTAACTCAGTATGTCAATCCTATGATTGGTACAGATGGATATGGGAATGTATATCCAGGAGCGCAGATACCATTTGGAGGAATACAGATTAGTCCAGACACAGATGCAAAATTTTATGATGCAGCAGCTGGATATAAGTATAATCATACCTCTATTCTAGGATTTAGTCTGACGCATTTAAGTGGAACAGGGATTCCCGATTTGGGCGACTTCCTGTTTATTCCAGGTACAGGAGAGATGAAGCTTGATCCGGGTACACGTGAGAATCCTACAGAAGGTTACCGTTCTCGTTATTCTCATGATAGAGAATGGGCATCACCTAATTATTATGCTGTAGAATTGTCCGATTATGGTGTGAAAGCTGAAATGACAGCTGGTCTTCGGAGTGGAATGTTTCGCTTTACCTATCCCAAATCGGAGCAGGCATTTATCATGATTGATATGAACCATACCTTGTGGCAAAGTTGTGAATGGTCGAATTTACGTATGGAAAACGATTCTACATTGACAGGGTATAAGCTTGTGAAAGGTTGGGGACCGGAGCGCCATGTATATTTTACAGCCGTGTTTTCAAAGAAGCTGAAAAATTTGCGTTTTATGCAAGATAAGAAACCGGTCATTTACAACACATCTCGTTTCAGAAGCTGTTATGAAGCTTTGGGAAAGAATCTGATGGCATGTATATCTTTTGAAGCAGCAGAAGGAGAAGAAATCATAGTGAAGACGGCTGTTTCTGCTGTCAGTACAGCCGGAGCAACTTTGAATTTGCAAGAACTGAACGGAATGACTTTCGATAGTCTGCGCGAGAAAGGTGTTTCTTTGTGGGAGCAGGAACTTGCGAAATATCAGATTGAAGCAGAACCGGAATTTGTTTTGATAGTTGACTGTTTCTTAAAAAGACTTATTCTTTTTCTCCATAGCACAAATCACCGGCATCACCTAGTCCCGGTACGATGTATGAGTGTGCGTTTAATTCCGGATCTACAGCTGCACACCATACTGTTGTTTTGTCCTGAGGAAATACTTTTTGTACGTGTTCCACTGCCTGTCGGCTGGCAATAACCGATGCTATATGTATGTGTGCTGGTTCACCTTTAGTAAGCAATGCTTTGTAGGCGAGCTCCATTGAACCACCTGTAGCCAGCATCGGGTCTACCAGAATCAGCGTCTTTCCGTCCAAACGCGGAGAGGCAATATACTCGATATGGATATCAAAATTGTCGGCATCTATGTATTTGCGATAAGCCGAAACAAAAGCATTCTCAGCGCGGTCGAAATAGTTAATGAATCCCCGGTGCAGCGGCAGTCCGGCACGCAGGATAGTAGCAATGACAGGCTGTATGGTAGGAACGTTTTCAGTTGCCATGGCTAAATGTGTCTGTATCTCCAGCGGTTGATAAGGAAGATCACGGCTGATTTCGTATGCCATGATTTCTCCGACACGTTCGATATTGCGGCGGAAACGCAGGCTGTCACCTTGTATATTTACATCGCGAATCTCTGCCAGATACTGGTTTAGAATACTATTATTCCGGTTCAGTTCTACAATTTTCATAGATTGTTTCTCTTTTTTTGATTGTTACATGTTTATGCCGCAAATATACGGATAATTCATGAAAGATATGGAAGAATGGATATCTATCAATTTAAATACTATACTTATTATTCTAGGTGGTAATATTCGTAGTTGCAATGTCGAAATGACAGATTTGTTACACAAGTATAAATCTTTAGTTTATTACGGATTTTTTTCTGTAATAACTTCTTTAGTTTAAAAATAAACTACTACTTTTGTATCGCCAAAGACGAGGAGGACTGAACTCACTGGTCTATTGGATGGTATAAACGGAAAACTAAACATTTGATATAATAACCAAATTAATCATTTGAACAATGGCAAATTTAGATCTTACTAAGTACGGTATCACTGGAACCGTAGAAATCGTACACAATCCTTCTTACGATGTATTGTTTGCAGAAGAAACAAAAGCTGGTTTGGAAGGCTTCGAAAAAGGTCAGGTAACTGAACTGGGTGCAGTAAACGTAATGACTGGTATCTACACTGGTCGTTCTCCTAAAGATAAATTCCTGGTAAAAGACGCTACAAGTGAAAACACTGTATGGTGGACTTCTGAAGAATATAAGAACGATAACAAACCTGTTACTACTGAAGCTTGGAAAGAACTGAAAGCTTTGGCTGCAAAAGAATTGTCAAACAAAAAATTGTATGTTGTTGATGGTTATTGCGGTGCTAACAAAGCTACTTGCTTGAAAGTTCGTTTCATCATGGAAGTTGCATGGCAGGCTCACTTTGTAACTAACATGTTCATCCGTCCTTCTAAAGAAGAACTGGAATCATTCGAACCTGACTTCATCGTTTACAACGCTTCTAAAGCAAAAGTTGAAAACTACAAAGAACTGGGTCTGAACTCAGAAACTGCTGTTGTGTTCAACTTGACTACTAAAGAACAGGTTATCCTGAACACTTGGTACGGTGGTGAAATGAAGAAAGGTATGTTCTCTATGATGAACTACTTCAACCAGATCGGAAGAG
>ENA-OPDD01001405-OPDD01001405.1-human-gut-metagenome-genome-assembly--contig:-NODE-1405-length-16381-cov-2.950447_pt1 | contig 16381 bp, 15 predicted proteins | sample MGYA00241574_ERZ501499 | MGnify/ENA primary metagenome ERZ501499 (study PRJEB25962, sample SAMEA2042576) | human gut metagenome | biome: human gut; feature: human-associated habitat; material: faeces...
CCCTCACGACTGACCCTCAATTAGTTCAGCAAACCCTCAAGAACTTTGATTATCCTATCTTTTTTATAATCTCTTATAATACTTTTGATAAAAATTCTTTTAATCGTGCATCTTTCGGATTTTCAAAGAACTCTTTCGGAGCTGCTTCTTCTTTGATAACTCCCTCGTCGATAAATACAACTCTGGAAGCCACCTCTTTTGCAAATCCCATCTCATGTGTTACAACTACCATGGTCATTCCTTCGCTTGCAAGCTGCTTCATCAGTTCCAGTACTTCACCTACCATCTCTGGGTCAAGTGCTGATGTCGGCTCGTCAAAAAGAATGACATCCGGATCCATAGCAAGTGCGCGGACAATCGCAATACGCTGTTTCTGTCCACCAGATAACGTTGACGGATATACATCTGCCTTATCTTCCAGACCAATTCTCTTAAGAAGTGCTATTGCTTTTTCTTTCTCTTCTTTCTTGATCTGCTCTTTTGTCAGACCTGCAAGTGATGCATCTGCCCCACCTTTTCCGAATAATTTCTTTCTCTTTGCTTTTTTTAGATCCTGGCATCTTGTGTAAACCGGTGCAAGCATAATATTCTCAATGACTGTCTTGTTATTGAACAAATTAAAATGCTGAAATACCATTCCCATGTTGCGGCGGTGGATATTGATATCAACTTTCATATCCGCAATGTCTACACCATTAAAAATAATCTGCCCGGACGTCGGATCTTCCATACAGTTCAGACATCTTAGGAATGTACTCTTACCGGAACCGGACGGTCCGATAATTGCTACGATGTCACCTTTATTGATGGTTATATCGATGCCTTTTAACACTTCGACTTCGCCGAAGCTTTTTTTCAGATTAATTACGTCTATCACTCTTCTTCAGGCTCCTTTCCATCAATTTTATCAGTAAGGAAATAATCAATACCAGTGCAATATAAATCAGTGCCATTACCAAGTACGGAACCATGAATTCATAGCTATTCGTTCCAATGTAATTAAATGCAACATAAAGATCTGCTGCTCCGACAAAGCTGACTACTGATGTCTCCTTGATCAGGGAAATAAACTCATTTCCAAGAGTCGGGAGAATATTCTTTACTGCCTGTGGGATAACGATCTTCATCATACTTGTCCCAAAGCTTAAACCAACTGCTCGTCCTGCTTCCATCTGTCCGGAATCTACGGACTGAATTCCACTTCGCATAATCTCTGATATATATGCACCACTGTTGAGTCCGAATACAAGCATGGCTACCTGTACTCCTGTAATTTTCAGTCCGATGATTGGAAAAAGTACATAATAAAATACCAACAGCTGAACTACCATAGGTGTTCCACGAAACAGTGCTACATAAAAGCTGCAGATGCCATTCAATACTTTTGGCAATGTTTTATACTTTGGAAGTACACGCACTGTTGCAATCAAAGTTCCAACAATGATACCAATGATCAAACCTGTCACTGCAATTAACAGTGTATTCTGCAGACCCTGAATTACTTTTGCATAACCATTTTGTTCCACAAAAATCTCTATAAACTTATTTACTTTCTGATCAAAATTACCCATAATCTCTCTCTTCTTCTAATCCATCACTTGAGAATTACTGCATCTCGTTGATAGATTTTGTAATAGCTGATGCAGGTGCTGCATCGATGATTACATATGTGATGTTTCCATTGAGCATATCCTGAACTGCAAGGGAACCACTCTTATATGTTACACACTCTGCAGGAAGTCCAGGGAAATCCCAGTCCTCGCTTCCTTCTACATAATACTGACCTGTTGTTCCGGCCTGAACACCAATCTTGTCAGATTTCTCTGTCTTAGCCAGAAGTGCTGCTACATCGTCTGCGCTCTTGCAGTCATCAAATGTAGTGTTGTCGCTTGGTACGATCAGTCTCTGTGATGCTGAATAGTAAGAATCTGTAAATGTTACATACTCTTCTCTCTCTTCATTGATTGTAAGACCTGCCATAGCAATATCACATTTCTGCTGGCTTACAGACAGACATACTGCATCGAAATCCATGTTCTCAATTACAAGCTCTTTTCCAAGTTCATCAGCGAGAAGCTTAGCGATCTCCATATCGATTCCGTAGTAGCTGTCTCCCTTTGTATACTCAAATGGTTCAAATGCTGCATTTGTAGCAACTACAAGCTGATCTTTGGAGCTGTCGAGCTTTGCAGATTCAACTGCCTCCGGCTCTCCGCTTCCAAAATATTTGTCACAGATTTTATCTAATGTTCCGTCACCTTTAATTTTCTCAATAAATGCATTTGTCTTCTCAAGAAGCTCTGGCTGAGTCTTATCTACTCCGAATGCATACTCTTCATTTGTAAGGTCAATATCGATAACCTTTGCTGTTTTTGATGATGAACCGCCCTTGGAGCTGTCCTTTTTGTCTCCTGATCCGCCACATGCTACTAATGAAAGCGCACATGCTGCAACCAAAAGTACGCTGGTTAATTTTTTCATTTTCATAACCCTGTCCTCCTAAAATTTTATTCTGCATGATTATACATATTTATTGCATAATACATATTTTAACACGTTTCAGCTAAAACTCAAGTCCATTTTTATCCAAGTAGCATCTTAAATAGTGCTACCAGAATAATCAGTGCACCTAATATAATTCGATAATATCCAAATACTTTGAAATCATTCTTCTTGATATAGTTCATCAGGAACTTAATCGCAATAACAGACATTCCAAAAGAAACTACACAGCCAAGCATCAGGAATCCGAATTCTGCTGCTGTAAAGTGGAATCCGAATTTGATAAGCTTCAGTGCACTTGCTCCGAACATGACCGGAATTGCCAGGAAAAATGTGAACTCAGCTGCCACTTCTCTGGATACTCCGATGATCAGCGCGCCGACAATTGTTGCACCTGATCTTGAAGTTCCTGGTATCAGGGCCAGCATCTGGAAAGCACCGATCCACAACAGAATCTTAATATCCAGTTCAGAGATTCTGCGGACAGCCGGTTTTCTTCCTTCATTACGGTTTTCTACTATAATAAATAGTACACCATATACAATCAGCATCACAGCTACCGGAAGCGGCTTATAAAAAATCTTATCCAGAATATCATCGAAAAGTAATCCCACTACAGCGGCCGGTACACAGGCAATCAATACTTTGATCCACATCTGCCAGGTCAAAAGCTTCTGTTTTTGAGTCTTCTTTGGTGAAAACGGATTCAACTTATGAAAATACAGAACAACGACCGCCATAATAGCACCAAGCTGGATGACTACGTTGAACATCTCCATAAAAGCATCACTGAGTCCCGGTTTCAAAACATTCCCCACCAGAATCAGATGTCCTGTACTGCTGACCGGAAGCCACTCCGTGATTCCTTCCACGATTCCGAGCAAAATGACTTTCAATACGTCTAACATTAGTTACCCTCCTATTCAGTTTTTAATATGTATTTTTCTATGAATCTTGCCACGCCTTCTTCATCATTGGAATCTGTCAATCTGTCTGCTGCTGCCTTCACTTCCGGCATTCCATTCGCCATGGCAACTCCCATTCCGACTGTCTTAAGCATCATCGTATCATTGGATCCATCACCAAATGCCGCAATTTCCTCCCGACTGATCCCGAATATCTCGCCCAGTTCCAAAAGAGCCATCCCTTTATGGACACCTTCTGCATTGACCTCAATATTATTCTCCAATGCTCCGGTTGCTTCCACTCCTGTCACTTTACGGATACGCTTCCATGCTTCTTCCTTGTCAGTCTGGTATCGGAACAAAGCCTGTACTTTATCTGTCCCTCGATTCTCTGTCTCAAACTTCTCTTCTACACTTTCAACAGGGACACGAGTATTAAGAATATATTCGCCCATGGCCTTCGTCATGACATAGTCCTGAATATGGACAAGCTTCTCTTTCTCTGAGTAACCGATTCCATCGTAATACACATCTCGTAGTGTATCATAATCTGAGAAAATATCCAATATTTCGCGCGCTTTTTCTACCGAAATTAACATTTCTGATAAAACTTGTTCTGTTTTTGTCTCCAAAATTCTGGCACCATTGGCTGTCACTGCATATTTTATAAACGGAAGCTCCAGAAGTTCCTTTGGAAGTCCACATAACGGCCGTCCCGTCGCCGGTACCAGAATCACTCCCTGATCTGCCGCTGCCTCCAATGCTTTCTTCGTTCTCTCCGTCAGAATCTTGTCCGTTGTCAGAAGTGTTCCATCCAGGTCAAAACCAATCATCCTGATGTTCATCTCTTTTCGTCTCCCTTACTTTTTCAGCACTTTCATCATCTGTTTCTTTGATGGTACCTGTCCCGAAATAACAAGCTTTCCGTCAATCATGACAGACGGCGCTGTCATAACTCCAAGCTTTACAATCTCTACCAGATCTGCAACACGCTCAATCTTCGCGTCAATCCCAAGCTCCTCTACACACTCTGCTACAATTGCATTCGTCTTATCACAGTTCTCACAGCCACTGCCGATTACTTTTATATTCATATCTGACTCCTTATCTCATCACATTCACTAAAAAAGGTCCACTGGACCTTTTTGTCGTATGCTTGGCAACTAAAAAAGGTACACCGGACCTTTTTGTCGTATGCTTGGCAACTAAAATTCCATCCTAATTCTTCAGATCCATCGGAAGTCCGACACACTCATCCCACGCTTTCTTAATCTCCCGGATCAGTGCGATTCCAATCTTTGAAATAAAGACAAGTTCTGACTTCTCCTGTGCTTCATATGGCGCATAATCCAGTTTCTTTCCAACTACATCGACCTTCTCCCAGCCTTCATTTTTTACCTTGAAAAAACCTTTCGCTCGATAAACACTCGGCTCAATTCTCTCAAGGAAAGCTTCCAGTTTGTCTTTTTCAATCTCACCTGCAAAGTTCATGGAAAATGTCTTTGGCTTTGTCTCTGCTGAGTTGGTTGTCTCCTCGCATTCTGCCCATTGATACTTCATCAGATCCATATCATAAAATGAACGTTTAATATTGCCATTCTCACTCTCTGTAATTGGGCAAACCGGATTAATCTCCTGTACTTTTTCTTTAATCAATTCAATCTTCTCTCGATCCACAAGATCCACTTTTGTCAGTACTGCAAGGTTGCAGTGCTTTAACTGACGGTCGATAGTAATTTCATCCTCCAGCTGATCCAGAAAATTGTAGCAGTCCACCAGACAGATACAGCCACGGAAATCATATACTTCCCCAACCAGTACTTTTGTAGCTTCCAGAATCTCCTCCGCATTGGAAGGATCTCCAAAACCGGAACTTTCAACAAATACATATTCCAATCCCTGCTGTGACATCTTCGCAAGCGCATCGACAAAAGAAAGTCGCAGACAACTACAGAAAATAGATCCTCTATTCAGCTCTACCATGTGAATGTCATCATTCTGTAGTACTGTTCCGTCAATGCTGATTTTTCCAAGCTCATTCTGAATGACTCCTACTTTCATTCCTTCCATATTCTCTAAAAGATTCTTTAATAGTGTTGTCTTTCCTGATCCCAAAAAACCTGTCAGAAAATATAATTTAATCTGATTCATTCTTCTCATTCTCCTTTTCTGTATTACAATTACAATTTAAAAGTCCCGCATAAGCTCCTGGTATCATAAGTCTTCCGACTGTCTTATACACATCATTTAAAACTTCTATATCCAGTGAATACTGCATCCACTTTCCTTCTTTTCTCGCTTTCACAATTCCAAGGTCACACATTACCTTCATATCATGAGATAACGTTGGCTGCGTGATGTGAAACTCTTCCAGAATCTTGCATGCACAAAGTTCCCCTTCGGAAAGCATATCTATAATTTTCAGACGCTTTGGGTTTGACATTACCTTAAATATACGGGCATATTTTGCATAATCTATCATCACTTTATCATCCATTATCTAATCACCTTCCTGACTGTTCAAAAATCTTCTGGTATCTTTATCATAGCATATATCCAAATATATTAAACAGGTATCCTACAATGACAATTCCCATGCACACAATTCCGATAAATATTGCAAGTAGCTTTTTCTTGATTGCTTTTGACAACATCACCAGTGACGGGAATGAAATAGTCGTCACAGACATCATAAATGCCAGGATTGTTCCAAGCCCTGCCCCTTTTGCCAGCAGACTTTCTGCAACCGGTATCGTTCCAAAAATATCCGCATACATTGGTACTCCGACTACCGTTGCCAGCGGCACCGCATACCACTTCTGCTCTCCTAATATGCTTCGAACTATATGCTCCGGAATCAGATTGTGAATTGCCGCCCCAATTGCTACTCCAACAAAAATGTATGGTGCAACTTTCTTCACAGTGGATACCACCTGATTCTTTGCATAATTCATTCTGTCTCCTACCGTCAGCTTTGGGGATTCAATCTCCACATTCTGAGCCTGTCTGATGAACTCCTCCACCTGATCTTCCATATGAAGCTTCTCAATCAAAGTACCTCCAACGACCGCCACAATCAGTCCTACAATTACATATGCAAACGCAATCTTGCCTCCAAACACACTCATGAGCAACACAAGCGAACCAAGATCTACCATCGGAGAAGATATGAGAAATGAAAATGTCACTCCAAGTGGCAGTCCTGCACTTGTAAATCCCATAAAAATTGGGATTGAAGAACAGGAGCAGAACGGTGTCACCGTTCCAAGCAATGCCCCGATAATATTCGCCCAGATACCATGGAATCTTCCCATAATCTTCTTACTTCTCTCCGGTGGAAAATAACTCTGAATATAAGAAATCAGAAAAATAAGCACCGCCAGCAGTACAAAAATCTTAATCACATCATAAATAAAAAAATGTAAAAATTCACCGGGAAATCTACTCTCCCCCATTCCTGCCTTTACAAGCAGATTGCCTATGAGATCTTTCAGCCAGTGCATACCTAATATCTGGTCCTGAAAAAAATCCCAGCCTGTCTTAATCGCACCCATAACGTCTCCTTTTAAACATTAGATATTTCTATAAACAATTCATTATATAGAAATATAGAAATATAGAAATATCTCTATGTTTTAGTTTTATAAAAACCGGCACGAACTTTCGTACCGGTTTCGTTCTATTCACACTTTACATCATACATAGAAGTTTGTCAATATATCTTCTTATATATGCTTTATTATTTATTTTAATCAAATTATATATCAAATATTTTTATTGATAATCCATGACATCAATCCACTTCATCAGGAAATCCTTCTCCAGCTCATTGTTCTTCTCAAGCTGTGCTGCTGCAACAATCGGGAACCACTGCTGTACATACTGTTTCGCAGTGTCACTCTTCTTGCAGAACATAGTCAGATACATCTCTGCTGCCACACGGTTCTTCAGTGCGAACTGGAGGTAAGTAAGTGCCGCATCTGCGCTGGCATTCCCCTGGGTAACATGTGCCCAGTCTACAACTGTCAGCTTGCCGTCCTCGCCTACGATGACATTACTTGGATTAAAGTCTCCATGGCATACTTTTGTATGCTTCGGCATGCTCTCCAGACGTACCAGAAGCTCATATCTCTGGGTCGCATCCAGTTCTTTTAACTGATTGATCTGTTTTGCCAGTTTGTCTTTCAGTTTCGTAAGCATCGGAGCCGTCTTTGCGTGAATCTGAAGCTGAAGATCTACGAACTCTGCCATATATTTTTCCAGATTATCCGGATCCTTTTCCATGACTGTTTCCAGAGTCTCGCCTGCCTGACACTCAATAACAAGTGCCCATTTTTCATCGATCTGTGTGACCTCATCAAGCTTCGGAATATCCAGTCCCGCCTCCTCGACTCGAACTGTATTCAGCGCCTCATTAAAAACGGCTGACTTCGGGTGATCTTTTTCAAATATTTTTACAATCTTATCCCCGTCCTTGTAGACTTCCTTATAAGAACGTTTCACAATTAATTCCGGATTCGTAAGTTTCATCACATTTACCTCCTTACCAGCACTTTAAGTATAACTCTTTGATTTCTTTCATGAGTGGATATCTTGGGTTGGCTGCTGTACACTGATCGTTAAATGCCTGCTCCACCATGTCGTCCAGTGTGTCCATGAAATATTTCTCATCAATGCCGTACTCGTGAATGGACTTCTTAATACCGATTTTTTCTTTCAGCTCTTCCAGTTTTGCGATAAAGTTTTCAAATACTTCTGCATCGTCTTTTCCCTGGCAACCTACAAAGCGGCCGATTTCAGCGTATCTTGCCAGTGCATGTGGATACTGATACTGTGAAAATGTTCCCATTTTTGTCGGTACTTCTGCAGCATTATATCTCATAACTTCTGTCAGGATCACTGCATTTGCAACTCCATGTGGCAGGTGGTGGAATGCACCAAGTTTATGTGCCATGGAGTGGTTCAGTCCAAGAAATGCATTTGCAAATGCCATTCCTGCCATACAGGATGCGTTTGCCATCTTCTCTCTGGCCTCCGGATCATTTGCACCATTGTCGTATGCTCTCGGCAGATACTCAAATACTGCTTTTGCTGCCTTGAGGGCAAGTCCGTCTGTGTAATCCGTCGCCATAATAGATACATATGCCTCAATTGCATGAGTCATAACATCGATACCAGATGCACTGGTCAGTCCTTTTGGCTGAGTCATCATGTTATCTACATCTACAATTGCCATGTTCGGAAGAAGCTCATAATCTGCAATTGGCCATTTTACACCTGTCTCGGCATCTGTAATAATAGCAAATGGTGTCACCTCGGAACCTGTTCCGGAAGAAGTCGGGATTGCTACAAAGTAAGCTTTCTCGCCCATTTTCGGGAAAGTGAATACACGCTTGCGGATATCCATGAAGTCCATGGCCATATCCTCAAAGTCAGCTTCCGGATGCTCATACATTACCCACATAATCTTTGCTGCGTCCATGGCAGATCCACCGCCAAGAGCAATGATCGTATCCGGCTCAAATGCGCGCATCTGATCCACACCTTTTTCAGCACACTGAAGTGTCGGATCCGGTGCCACCTCGAAGAAGCATGTGTGCTGGATTCCAAGCTCATCCAGTTTCTGCTCGATCGGAGCTACGTAACCATTCTTATATAAGAAGCTGTCTGTTACGATAAATGCTTTCTTTTTGTGCAGTACATTTCCAAGTTCATCAAGCGCTACCGGCATGCAGCCTTTCTTAAAGTATACCTTATCCGGAGTCCGAAACCAAAGCATATTTTCTCTCCTCTCTGCAACTGTTTTAATATTGATCAGGTGTTTTACACCTACATTTTCAGATACGGAGTTTCCTCCCCAGGAACCGCAGCCAAGTGTCAGTGACGGTGCCAGTTTAAAGTTGTAGAGATCTCCGATTCCTCCGTGAGAAGACGGTGTGTTGATCAGGATTCGACATGTCTTCATAGCTTCAGCATGTTTTGCAATTTTCTCTGTCTCAGCAGGATGTACATAAAGAGAAGCTGTGTGTCCATAGCCTCCATCTGCTACAAGGCGCTCCGCTTTTTCAAGGGCTTCGTCAAATGTCTTCGCACGATACATTCCAAGTACCGGTGATAATTTTTCGTGTGCAAATTCTTCAGAAATGTCTACGGATTCTACTTCACCGATCAGAATCTTTGTATTTTCCGGAACTTCCACACCTGCAAGTTTTGCAATCTCATATGCAGATTTTCCAGGAATCTTGTTATTCAATGCTCCATTTATAATAATCGTCTTACGAACCTTATCAAGCTCTTCTCCTTTTTTCAGGAAGTAGCAGCCTCTGTATGCAAATTCTTTCTTTACTTCATCGTAAATGCTGTCCAGAACCGTTACGGACTGCTCAGATGCACAGATCATACCGTTGTCAAATGTTTTGGAATGAATGATGGAGTTAACTGCAAGTTTAATATCTGCCGTGTCATCAATAATAACCGGTGTATTTCCGGCTCCAACTCCAAGTGCCGGTTTTCCGGAAGAATAAGCTGCCTTTACCATTCCCGGACCACCCGTTGCAAGGATGATGTCAGATTCTTTCATGACCATATTGGTCAGTTCCAGTGACGGTGCATCGATCCAGCCAATGATTCCTTCCGGTGCTCCGGCTTTCACTGCTGCGTCCAGAACAACCTTTGCTGCTGCAATTGTAGAAGCTTTTGCTGCCGGATGCGGACTGATGATAATTGCATTTCTCGTCTTCAGACAGATCAATGTCTTAAAGATTGCTGTTGAAGTCGGGTTCGTTGTCGGAATAACTGCTGCCACAAGACCGATTGGCTCTGCGATTTTCTTAATTCCGAATGCTTTATCTTCCTCAATCACGCCACAAGTCTTTGTGTCTTTGTATGCATTGTAAATATACTCTGCTGCATAGTGATTTTTGATTACTTTATCCTCAACAATACCACGTCCGGTTTCCTCAACTGCCTGCTTTGCAAGTGGAATACGCATTTTGTTCGCTGCCACTGCTGCCGCATAAAAAATCTTGTCAACCTGCTCCTGTGTATAGGTGGCAAAGATTTTCTGCGCCTCGCGCATCGCCTGCATCTTCGCTTCCAACGCTTCCACATTGTCAACAAATACCGGTACAACATCTTTCTTCTTAGCCATCTGGATTCCCTCCTGTAAATAAAAAGTATGGATTATAGTTTGCTTGATTAGACGTCTTTTATTCTTTACATTTGGTAGTATAAATTATCGTTAATTATTTGTCAATATATAAATGATATTTTTTTAACATTATTGTTTATTTTTTATCATATTCTGTGATAAATAGAATTGAAACAGGCAGTGCACACAGAAACTGAATATTTTTTGTTGATGCTGCGTCGCTTATTTTGAACTTTCTACGCAAACTCGCCTGATGAACAGGCTCAGACAATGCTCCGAAAGTTCAAGCTATGCTCGCATCAACTACAAAATAATTCAATGTTTCTGTGCGCACCGCCTGTTTTTCAGTTCTATTTCTCCCACTCAGTATATGAAAAAAATAAACTGCTTGGAAGCAGGACGGCTTACGCTGGAAGGTTATCATTTAGGCTAAGTAGAAAACTGTAACATGGAAATCCTTTACTTCCTCTTCTTCAATATATTGTTAAGTAAACAAAAAACGCCTGGGGATTTCCAGGGCAGGATTGGGATATTTTCGTCATAGTTGCGAGTATAGCCTTGCTCTCGACGGATTGTTTGAGCTTGTTCTTTAAGCGAGTTTCCGTCGAGAGTAAGATATCAGCGACGCAGCAACTATAGAAAATATCTCACCTGCTCTGAAACCTCAGGCGAGGTTCATATATTTACTTCACAATATATTCAATTTACCGATTCATCTCACTATGATATCCGACTGTCTCGTGATCATGGATAATATTCTCTATCTCCTCACGATCCAATGACGGCATATCACCTGGGATAGTATTCTTGGCTGCACTGCTGGCATTTCCATAGCGAAGAGCACTTGCACACCCTCCGTCTTCTCTCAAAAGTCCATATAGCACTCCGGAACAATAAGCATCTCCGCTTCCGATACGATCTACAACTTCGATATTCTCGTATGGTTTCTCTTCATAGAATTTCTTCGCTTTTGCGTCGTAAATTACAGAAGTAAAGTTATGTATCTTTGGACTTAATACAGTACGCTGGGTGGATGCGATGACGGAGATTGGATATTCAGCTGCAAAGCTTTCCATGATCTCTTTTACATTGCCTTCTTTTCCAAATGTCAGTCTTGCAGTGTCTTCGGAGCAGAAGAAAATGTCTACATAAGGAAGGATTCCTTCAATACATTTTCTTGCTTCTTCTCCTGACCAGAGATTCAGGCGGAAGTTCACGTCAAATGAAATGAGTATGCCTTTTTCTTTAAATCTCTTAATCATCTCTACTCCGGTCTTCCGACACTCTTCACTGAGCGCCAGAGTAATTCCGGAGGTATGAAAGCATCTGGTCGATTCATATATACTGTCATCAAATTCATCGATGTCAATTCTGGTCATGGACGAATGCTGTCTGTCATAGACCACGCCCGGTTTTCTCGGGTATGCTCCGTTCTCGTAGTAATACACGCCCAATCTTGCATCTTTTCCTGTATCGTATACCAGATAATCATCACTGACTCCACAGAACCGGATCTTATTCTTTGCGAACATACCGATACTACTGTCTGGAATTCTTGATATGATACCGGATCTCAGACCAAGAAGAGATACGCCGGAAGCTACGTTAAGTTCTGCGCCGCCAACCTGCTTCTGAAATGTCTCTCCACGTACGATACGCTCATTGTCCGGTGGGGACAGACGAAGCAGAATCTCTCCTAATGTCAGCAGATCAAATGCTTTTTTCTTCATAAAACTAGCCTCTTACTTCTTTTACAATCTCTACAGCCTCTTTTGTCATTGCCTCAATCTTGTCGAACTCTCCAGCCTCTACAAGACTTCCTTTTACCATCCAGCTTCCGCCACATGCAAGAATCTTGTCATATGCAAGATATTCTTTTACATTTGTCGCATTGATTCCACCTGTAGGCATGAATTTAATTCCTGTGTAAGGTGCTGCCATGGCTTTGATCATGGCAACTCCTCCTGCCTGTTCTGCCGGGAAGAATTTTACAACTTCAAGACCATTCTCGATTGCCTGCTCAGCCTCGCTTGGAGTGCAGATTCCTGGTGTGATTGGAATATTCTTCTCTACACAGTATTTTACAATCTTAGGATTCAGTCCTGGGCTTACGATAAATTTTGCTCCTGCTGCTACAGCACGGTCTACCTGCTCTGTTGTCAGAACTGTTCCGGCTCCAACAAGCATCTCTGGATATTTCTCAGACATGATACGGATTGACTCCTCTGCTGCATCTGTACGGAAAGTAACCTCTGCACATGGAAGTCCTCCATTGCAAAGAGCTTTTGCAAGTGGCTCTGCGTCCTTTGCATCATTTAATACAACGACTGGTACAATACCAATTTTCTGAATCTTCTCTAATACTTCATTCATGATCTTTTTCTCCTTCTTCTTTTTCAGTTTCATTATGTGAAACCTATTTTCATATTATGAAATCTCTTAATTCTGATTATACTCAAAGGACGCATAATGTCAAGAGTATTTCAAGTTTTCTAACTACCTCTTTATTATAATTCTAAGCTTATGTAAAAACAACCTGTTCTCATTTGTAAATCTATATCAGCTTGAATGCAATTCTACATTATGCAAAAAGGGCGCATGAAAAAACTTCCGTTTTTTCACACGCCCCTTCTCTTATCCATCATTTTCTTTATGATGTCGGGTGCAAAAGCCCCCAACTATGACACACACAGACTGCCTATCTTTCTTAGGCATTTTTCTACATATTTTTCTTATGCTCAGTATGCAGAAGCATGTGAGCTTTGTGAGACATCGGTGCCTCAAAGTACTCTTTGTACATCTGAATGACATCTGGATTCTCATGAGAGAATCTAAGGTTCGCATTGCGATCCAGATAATACAGGTTCTTTCCACGTTCAAATGCGCGCTCTTCGCCGTCGTGAATCGGCTGTCCGCCACCACCGACGCATCCTCCCGGACATGCCATAACTTCTACAAAGTCATAGTGCACTTCACCGGATTCGATCTTGCGAATCAATTCTCTTGTATTTCCAAGTCCGCTGACTACTGCAGTTCTCACTGTAATATCATTAATCTGGAAATTTGCTTCCTGAACGCCGTCATTTTCATTGAATCCCTGGCTTCTGACTGCTGTAAATGCCTCTGCCGGCGGATTCTCACCTTTGATGATATAGTAAGCAGACCGAAGTGCCGCCTCCATAACTCCACCGGTTGCACCGAAGATGACTCCGGCTCCGGTTCCCTCATGCATCGGGCGGTCACTCTCAACATCTACCAGTGTCTGTGGGCTGATATGTGCAGAACGGATCATTCGGATCAGCTCACGTGTGGTGATAACTGCATCAATATCATGTCCTGCATATTCTTCATAATAAAGATCCATCTCACGCTCTGCCTTCTTAGCCACACATGGCATAACAGATACAGTATAAATCTTTTCCGGACTTACGCCCAGCTTCTCTGCAAAATATGTCTTCATAACTGCACCGAACATCTGCTGTGGTGATTTTGCGGAAGACAGATATTTTACCAGATGTGGGAACTGACTCTTAATAAAGCGCACCCATCCCGGACAGCAGGAAGTGAACATCGGGCGGTCTTTTAATTCACCACTTGTAAATCTCTTTACGAATTCATTTCCCTCTTCCATAATCGTAAGATCCGCAGAAAATGTTGTATCAAATACATAGTTTATTCCCATTCTCTTGAGAGCATCTATGATTTTTCCAACTGTTGCATCTTCCGGTGCCAGTCCGAGTTCCTCTCCCCATGCTGCGCGGACAGCAGGTGCTACCTGAGCAACCACGATCTTATCCGGGTCTTCAATTGCTTTCCATACTTCATTCGTATCACTTCTCTCGCGAAGTGCTCCGACAGGACAATGTGTAATGCACTGACCACAAAGTGCACAATCTGCCTCTCGGATAGAATTATGACCTGACACATTAACTGTTGTGTGATAACCGGTTCCTTCTACATCCCAGACACCAAGCCCCTGAACCTTGTCACACACCTGCACGCAACGCATACATTTGATACATTTTGCAGAATCACGAATCAGTGGAAATGTTTTATCCCATGGCTGGTGTTCCAGATACTGATGAAATGGAAGTTCTATAATATCCAGATCATTTGCAATTTTCTGAAGACTGCAGTTGCCGCTTCTCATACAAGTTACACACTGACAGTCGTGCTCAGAAAGAATCAGTTCTACTGTTGTACGTCTGTCCTTTCTGACTTTCGGACTATTTGTATAAATGACCATACCTTCCTCGCAAATATTATTGCAGGCGGTGATCAGTCTGTCTTTTCCTTCCAGCTCTACCACACACACGCGACAGGCGCCTATTTCATTGATGCCTTTGAGATAACAAAGACTCGGAATCTGAATACCAACGGATCTGGCAGCTTCCATAATTGTGGTATTCTCTTCTACTGAAATCTGTCTTCCATCTATTGTAAGATTTACCATAATTTTTCTCTGCCTCCTTTAAATATTCCATATCCGAAATGATCGCAGCGCAGACAGCGGCAGGCTTCCTGTTTTGCTTCTTTTTCGGTCATGCAGTTCTCCACTCCTTCAAAATCACAGACTCTCTCACATGCCTCGCGCTCTGTAAGTTCTGCACGTCCGCAAGGTACTCTGTCATGAAGGCTTGCTTTCGGAATCTCTACATCACAGGAAATCTCATGATGATATCCAAGATATTCATCAATGTTGGCAGCTACAACTTTTGCTGCTGCAATCGCTTTGATCACAGTAGCCGGACCACTTGCACAGTCTCCTCCTGCAAATACACCTGGCATATCCAGGAAATCTCCTCCTGCAGTTGTCACGATCTTACCACGCTCTACCGGAATTCCTGCTTCTGCGAAATGATCTGTCTCAATATTCTGACCAATTGCCACAACAAGGACATCACATGGAATATACTGATCTGGCTCTCCTGTTGCTTTTACGCTTGCACGTCCGCCTTTGATCTCACTGATCATCTGCGGTGTAACATACATTCCTTTAATGTGATGATTTTCATCAATATCCAGATAAATTCTCATGATATCTCCACATTTTGCATTACCAACTGTACCCACACCGCTGGCGTCCTCAATCTCTCCCATATTTCTAGGATGCTGAAAATGATCCATTACCTTTTCTGTATACATAGTTTTCCTCCATTTTTATCTCTGTTTTGTCTCTGTCTATATTCAAGTCGAACGTCTGACCAATCTGTATAATTATCTGTTCTGTTTTCTAACAAAATCTTCATAAAGTGGTGACATTGCACGAAGGTCAGCCACAATCTTCTTCAGACAATCTACTACATAATCAATATCTTCTTTGGTTGTATCTTCACCCAATGTCAGGCGAAGTGATCCGTGAGCAATCTCATGAGGCAATCCGATTGCAAGAAGAACATGTGACGGATCCAGGGATCCCGATGTACATGCTGAGCCGCTTGATCCACAGATTCCTTTCATGTCAAGTTTGATCAGAAGCGACTCACCTTCTACGAACTGGAAGCTGAAGTTCACGTTGTTCGGCAGACGCTTCACACGGTCTCCGTTTAACTTTGCATACGGAATCTCCTTCTCGATGCGCTCGATCAAATGATCTCTGACTTTGATCTCCTCCGCAGTGCGCTCCTTCATGTTGGCCGTAGCGATCTCTGCTGCCTTTGCAAGACCGATGATACCGGTTACGTTCTCGGTACCTGCTCTTCTGTGGCGCTCCTGTGCTCCGCCGTGGATAAAGGATTTGATCTTCACACCTTTTCTGATATATAAGAAACCGATTCCCTTCGGTCCGTTGATCTTGTGACCGCTGGTGCTCATCATATCGATA
>ENA-OPDD01001416-OPDD01001416.1-human-gut-metagenome-genome-assembly--contig:-NODE-1416-length-16272-cov-3.038848_pt1 | contig 16272 bp, 17 predicted proteins | sample MGYA00241574_ERZ501499 | MGnify/ENA primary metagenome ERZ501499 (study PRJEB25962, sample SAMEA2042576) | human gut metagenome | biome: human gut; feature: human-associated habitat; material: faeces...
CGGGATTCCTTTATCAGATTGGAAGTAATTATTATTATCTTGGAAAATGGATCTGCAAGGAATGCACCGACCAGGCTGCCACTGATTGTGTCACCATGTATCAGATGTGCCGCGCCGGAAAAGAAGAACCTGAAACAAATACTTATTTTCAAAAGCTCCGTGCTTACAGTGATTTCGCATTAGAAGTACCGTATAATCCTTCTAAAATTGCTGCAGATATGAAAGCGATTTTGGAATCTCTTTCTGATGAACAGCTTCACAATCTCACGGAACAGATTGATCATCTTGAAGAAGATATTACCCGTTATTGCGGCTAAATTCTTCTTTTCAACCGACTGCCTGTGTTCTTTTTTGCAATATAGTGGTACAAAAATAAGAGGAGCATTTCCATACACACGGAAACGCTCCTCTTATTTTTGTTCACAGTCAATCCGGCAAATCACTAAATAGTAACTTTGCCTGTTGTCTCTTCATTTATTACATAATAAGCTGCAGCTTCTTCTGGTTTCAGATATACATTCAGAGTTTTGATTTCTTCCACACTCTTACCATACTCTTTTGTCCATACTTCATGCACTTTTTTTGTAATCTCTTCTGTACTGATCTCTTTACCCATATACTGAAGATAAAAGCTTGTCTTTGCTTCTTTCTTCACGTCTTCTGCCTCTTTCAATACACCTGCTCTTGTCTCGATTGCCTTAGTTGTGTCTTTTGCAGTTGCGATTGCTGCCGGTCTTGAGTTGTTTCTTCTATTTTTTTTCATATTGATAACCTCCTCAATCTACAAATAGAACATTACCTTCTCTATTATAAAGCATTTGCGAAAAATGTCAAAAGATATCCGTTTTTATTCGTCCCCGCGTCCATATTGGTTAATTGTCAGATCCTTTACCACTTCCCCTGCAAGAATCAGTCCTGCAACCGACGGAACAAATGCAATGCTTCCCGGGATGTCTCTTCTTTCGGTACATTTTCTGTCCGTTCCCGGAGGACATACACAGTGCTGTCTGCAGCTGATACTCATATCTTCCAGCGGACGTACCGGCTTTTCTTCTGAATATACAACTTTTAATTTCTTAACTCTTCTCTTCTTTAACTCTCTTCGCATAACCTTTGCAAGAGGACATACTTTTGTCTTATAGATATCTGCCACTTTAAACTGGCTTGGATCTAATTTATTTCCAGCTCCCATACTGCTGATGATCGGTACATTCTTTTCCTTTGCTGCCATAACTAATGAGATCTTTGCTGTTACTGTGTCAACGGCATCAACGATGTAGTCATATTCTTCAAATGGAAATTCCTCTGCATTTTCAGGTAAGAAGAAGCATTTGTGAACGTTGACTTTCGCATCTGGATTGATCTCTAAGATACGGTCTCTCATCACTTCTACTTTGTATTTTCCGATTGTTTTTCTTGTTGCGATGATCTGGCGGTTTAGGGTTGTTAAGCAGACTTTATCATCGTCAACAAGGTCGAATTCACCGACACCGCTTCGTACTAAGGCTTCGCATACATATCCACCAACACCACCGATTCCAAAGACAGCAACTCTGCTGCCTGCTAATTTATCAAGTGCTTCTTTTCCAAGTAATAGTTCTGTTCTTGAAAACTGATTTAACATTTCTTTCTCCTTTTATTTAGAATAAAAAAGCGGATGCTTAGCATTTCTATTCTTGTTATGCTGCGCTTCCGCTGGTATTTTTGTATTTCCTACTATTTCTATTGGTTTTATTATATGCAAACGATGATTGGATGTCAAGACTGGTGTTGTTATTTTTATGTGTCAACAAATGATTGTTAAACTCCTTACAAATTCAACATTTTGTAGATTTCTTCTTTCTCTGCCTCTGGATTCTCTTTTATTAATGTATAAATAGGTTCAATTACTATCGTATCTTCTTCTGATTCTTCTGCAATCTGTGGCAAAGTTTTATTTTTCAAAATTTTCTTTTGAACTAATGAAATTAATTTTAATATTTCTCCTTCCTTACGTCCAATCCTCTGTGCACTTTGTATCTGACTTGCTCTGTCACTCTCTGCCATCTCTTCTCTCAGATACAAATATCTTTCCCTCTCATCCTGACTGATCTTTATCATCTCTTCCAGCGCCCTTTCCATATACTTATTACCTTTTGATTCCTGTTCCAATTCTTCCCATGTCTGTGCAGCTATCAACTTTGCCCATCGATATAATGGTTTTTTCTTTTGTTTCTCTTTTACGTACTTTAGTTTCTTCAATTCTATCATATGAAATTGAAATTTTCTACTATATATCTCTTTGGTTTTTTCATCCATCAGACTAAATTTATGGTAATAATTCGGACTTATCATTTGATTAAAATTTAAAATACCAACATGAATACATGGTGGAATTTCTCCATAAGGATGTCCTTTTTTTAATCCATCTGTAAACATTCGACAATTATAAAAAAGGCTTCTCTCTGTCCAATCATCTTGATAGGTGTTTTGCATTTCAATGTTAATCTTTCTGTTTTGATTTAAAATCAATTTGATGTCCAGAATTCCTTCTTTTTCTTCATCATTTTCTCCCAGTGTAAATGGATCTGTAATTTCAATTTTTTTGATTTCATATTCTTTTAAATCCAGCAATGCCATTAGAAATCCTTTTACAATTTTAGTATTTTAAATATTTTTTGAAATGCATAATTGTTTGTTAGTTTTACTGTTATTTTTTCATCACTAATCGCTCTGATCTTTAATTGTTCATCATTGATTTTATTTTTTAGCTTTTCTGTCATATGTATCTCCTTATGTTTCTTTTATTTACATGGATTTATTTTACATTATTATACATTTATTTACAATATGCTTTTACATTTTATTCCATATGTTTTAAATTCTTATTTGTAAAACAAAAATAAGGATATGAGTGTGAATTCACTTTCACGCTCATATCCTCATTTCTCGTAATCATTTCAAAAAATTCGATCATCTATGATAACATACTATCTCAGAAAAAAGCTACTGATATATCCATCCTTCCAAGATCCTTTGAAAGAGATTTTACTGCTTGCTTCTAAATGCATTTTTTCTCCATCAAATTTATATTTATAGATACTATCATTACTTAGTATATACAAATAGCCCTCTTTTGTTTGACATTGAATTACATTATGCTTGAATTTATAAACTTTGCTTTCTCCTGTTTGTGGGTTTAACAATGAAATTGCTTTTCCCATTCCACTGGTTAGATCACAGTGTGTAACAAACAATTTATTTTTATACGGTAAAATTTGCTGTGGATTTATTTCTTTTAATTTGAGCTTGCTGATCTTGTCTTTTTTTAAATCCATCTGATACAAGATTTTATCTGTATTTCCTGAAGAAAAATAGAGATTTTTATCATCTGAATAGAAAAACACGGATTCATCTTCGCTGTGATTTACCTTTATTTCTTTTACCTTCTTTAATGTTTTCCGATCGATCTTCATTAAATAATTAATCGTTCCTTCTTCCTGATCGACCTGTTTTTCTACATAAATATAATTCCCTGCACAATGTAAATATCCAAACATTCCAACAGATTCTTCATATCGCTGTATCTTCCCCGTCTCTTCGTTATATTTTGTCAGAGTCGATACACCGTTTATCCAGTTTGTTGTATAGATATCACCATCCTTCTCATCAAAAGCAAAAAGTCCCGGCCGTCCTATTTTATATAACTTTATTTTTTGTGTATTATGATCAAGTTCCATTACTTCTTCCCGCTCATTTACATATGGAACTCCTTTTGGGATCATATACACTTTATCATTCACTGTCTTTGGAATATCATACTGACTCGCAATGTTTCCGATCTTCAACTTCTTTTGTCCTGTTTTTTGAAGTTCGTCATTATAATATAAAATATTACTTTTATCTTTATTCCCCATTGAGATAATGACTCCAAGTTGATAGGAATTGTTTTTGTTGTGTTGTGGTTTGTAAAAATATATGGTAACCGATACAATGATTAGAATACTTATTAGAATTATGCTTCGTTTTTTCTTCATATCAAATTGCTCCTATTTTTCATATTCTTAAATCAACTAGCCTTGTTTTTTCTCATTGATTATATCAATTACAATACTCAAAACCAAATACAATAAAAATAGAACTATATCCTGCGCTATAATTTCTTGTCTTGTATACGGAATATATTTTTGTGAGCTACTTAAAAAGGTAACAATTCCTAGAAATATTAACAATTGAATTATATTTTTACGAAATGTTTTTAATCGCAATTTTTTTTTCATCCTTTTGCTCCTTTCTCTTAACCAACAACATATCTTACTTTATTCATACTCATTACTGATTTATGAATTTTATAATATACTTTTATTCCTTTCTTTTTATAATAAGCTTTATGAACCGCCTTCTCTAAAGCTGAATATTCTCCATAGGATGATGCCAAGGAAACTGCTGAAAGCCCCCATCCACATCCAGGTACTGCTGATATCATTAGAGAAATTGCTGTTGTTGCAACTTTTGTCTTTTTTAACCCCTCTTTATACAAATACTTTACTCCTGAATATTTTATATATCACATTCTCCCCTCTACTCTTCTTCTGTTACAACCACATAATATCCGCCTACTACCGCCTTTTTCTTTCCCTGATTTTCTAGAAACACCCGATATCGTCCATCTTTTTTTATTTCCAAATCGCTTCCAAGATGTGTCCCATTAGCTATATAAGTTTCCTCTCCATTCTCATGCACAATTCCAATTGCTATATGTGTTTCCGGATGTTCTTCTTTAAATCCCATAATAGCAGATACTTGAACATAGGTTCCTTTTTTTAAGTAGCCCTCTTTTGTTTCTATTCTCTCTTTCGGCTTGATCTTCCATGTAAATGGTTTTCCATCATTCTCTTTTAATCTTTCATTTTTTATCATGCACTTTTTGATTCTGGTTTTATCATACATTCTATACTTTGCTTTCTGATCTTTTATATCACCTTCCGTTCCAACATTGATTTCCTCTCTTGTTTCATCTGCAATCTTATCGTATGCCTTTACAAATCCTATCCCTGAAGCAAATACCGTAGTTGCACTGAGTATGATCATTCCAAATAAGACACTTACAGAAATTCCTCTTCGCAACCTTCTTTGTTGTCGATAAGATTTCATTCGTTCCATTCGTAACTTTAATACTTCCTTACTCTCATATAACCCCGCTGTTGTATATCTTCCATATCTGATCTCTTCCATAGAAATATCTATGATCGTAGAAAAATATCCCTTTACATCTGGCAGATATTCACATACTGTCCTGTCACAGTATGTTTCTCCCCATTGATCTAATTGATAAAAAACATCCTTTAACGCAGGTTGAAACCAGTATATACAACAGATAATGTTCGCCAAGTGTTTCCAAATGAGATCATGATGTTTATAATGAATCAATTCATGTGTAAATATCATATTTAGCTGTTGCGGATCATAAATTCTTGACAGAATGATTCTTGGTTTCAAAACCCCATATAACATTGGTCCGCCTGCTTTTTCTAAGATCACTACTTGAATTTCTTTATGAACCCCTAACTTTTTTGATATGCTTTTTACCATACTTTGAATTTCATCGCCACACAAATCTGCATTTAAAATATCCTTCCTTATTGCTCTGTATTTCTCTAGAAATCTGATCGTAAAAATGATTGTTCCAACCAGCCAGATGATCATCAAAATTCCAATGACCCACTTGATCGGACCTGTAACTTCAAATACATAAGTACTCTTCTCAAATCCATTTGCATAGATCAACGTGATTGGTATGGCAAACATCAATAATACCATCTTCCATATCAGATAATTGATATCAATATATCCCTTGTGTTCTATCAAACGTCCTACAGCCTTCCAAAAAAGATATAAGATCGTTCCAAGCAGTGTACATAAGAATATTCCGCTAAATATTTTTATTATGATTATCATCAAAATCAAAGTCATCTAAGATCCCTCTTAACTCTTCCCCGTCTTCTTTTGTCAGTTTCTCTCCTAATGCACTTACTAATCGTTTTGCAGATCCGTCAAACCAACGATCTAAAACTTCCTCAGCTTGATATTTCCCATATGACTCTTCATTGATCAATGGCTGCACATATGCTTTTCTTCCTTTTTTGGTAACTTTGATATATCCCTTCTCTTCTAACCGGAACAGATATCCGCGGATACTTGTTCTTTTATAATCTTTATTGAGCTTTTCTTTGACTGTCTCTATCAGATCAAGAAAAGGAACTTCTCCTTGATAATCCCAAATGCATTGCATGATTCGTTCTTCTAGTCTGGTTAATTCTTCCATTTTCGTATTCCTCCTTTCTTTTATGTTCTATTTTTAGGTTACTTCTATTTTAACATTGTTTTGTATTTAACACAATATATTTACAGGTTATTTTTTTCAATAAAATAATCATTCTATGAAAAAATCGCTGAATCCATATAATTCATATGAACTCAGCGATTTATCTACTATTCTCCGATCAAAACCCTCTTACCTTCAAAGGCAAATCCATAATGTCTGATTACGCATCCACGACCGTCAATGCCGTCACCGCTCCAACAATACATAAGATTCCCACAACATCGATCATTCCAAAGGCCTGTCCAAGCACGGTTGCGGAAAGAATCGTTGCAACCAGCGGTTCCACGCATCCAAGCATACTTCCCTGAACTGGTCCTAACATGGAAATCCCATGGAGATAACAGGAAAACGCCACGATCGTTCCTAAGAATACAACTCCAATTGTCATTGCAACCGTCATGATATCCCAATGTCCTGGGACACTCCATACTTTTGTAAATGGAGTCACCAAAACTCCACCGACAAACATTCCCCATCCTGTTGTCTCTAAAGTACCAAATTCGTCTAATAATTTCTTTGGCTGCACGTTATAAACTGCAAAAGCAAAAGCGGATAACAATCCCCAGAATAATGCTGCATTGGTGATCACTAAGTTTTTTATACTTCCATGTGTTGCAAGCAAAAAGATACCTACGATCACAGCTGCCAGAACAAGCACTTCTTCTTTCTTTGGAAATCTTTTTTCCACTAATACAAAGAACACCATAATTAAGATTGGTGCAGAATACTGAATAACTGTCGCAGTTCCCGGATTTGACTCCTGAATGGCAAGGAAGTACGTCATCTGACACATAGCCATTCCAATCATCCCGAAGATCAGCTGATTGACCGCTGAATCTTTTCTTTTCCATACACGAAAAATTGAATTCCCTTTTCTCTGATACATAAGCAACAGCAGGCAGATTCCTGCCCCTAATAATCTGACTGTCACAAGCCACGTAGCCGTCAGATCTTTTGCATCAAATAAATATTTCCCCATCACACCGGACATGCCCCAGCAGCATCCTCCTGCAACTGTGAAGCAGATTCCTTTTAAACTTCGATTCATAAATACATTTCTCCTCGTATCTGTATTTTTATCTATTCTTCTGTGACTAAATTATCAAATTCACATTTCTCAAATTCCTGAATGGAAATATTTTTCTTGTTTGGATTGGCGTATACAAAAGTCTTATCTACATTTTCTAGGTAATTTTGAATCTTATCATTTGTCGCACTGATGATTGCCTGGAATCCTAGATTCCTGATCAGGTCAATACAACTTGCAACTTTCTCTGCATCCATCTTAGAGAATGCTTCATCTAAGACAACCAGACGGATGCTTGGATTTCTTCGTACTTTTGGTGAAAGATGAATTCCATAGGCCTGTGCAAAACTTGCGAGTAATGCAACATATAATGGGTTCTGTCCTTCTCCACCAGAGTTTTTCTTGATCATCTTACTTAATCCGATCGTCAGTTTTTCATCACCATCCACAATCTGTTCCATATCAAAGGACAGATACGTACGATAATCAGAATATTTCTGCATATCACGTTTCGCATTCTCAAGTTCTTCACCGGTTGCACCTTCTGGCGGGATAAAGATCTCTATCAATTCATTCATCAGTTCCCCGTATTTATTCTCATGTTCCATAGAGAAGAGATTCATCTGGTCATCCATCGTTGTATTTAAGACAGATGGATCGATATTCAGAGAATCATCCATAAACATTGGATAATATTTTCCATCGGCTCCTGTATTTCTTGTGATCTTAAATTGGTATTTGTCTTTCCCAAAGTCGAGTCCACTGATCATGCGGTTTAATTCATCCCTGCGCTGATAAGCTTCCCTGATCGCGCTTCGAATCTTGTATACAAAGTCATCTTTGAAATGTTCCATTGCTGTTTTGGCCTGTTTTGCAGCTTTTTCACGATACATTTCCATGTGATCAGATGATAATTCCTTATAAAGCTTGTCATACACATCATTATTCTCATCTACTGCTGAGAATGTGCGGTTCGGATATTCCCTTAAATATGCAGTTCTGACTTCCACAAGCTTTCGATATTCTTCTTCCTTCTTCGTTCCGGCATCATAGTATTTCCTTGCTGCACGTTTTTTGAGGCGTTCATAGTCTTCTGTGTCTGTCTTCTCGATCTCCTGTGCAAACTGCTGCTCGTACTCTCCATTTGCCGGCAATTCATTCTGTGCCCGGATCAATGCTTCATTCTGGTCAATGATCTGCTGTCTGCATTCTTTTAATGCATTCTGTGTTGCCCAGATTGCTTCTTTCATTGCATTGATCTCTTGTTTGCAATCTTCCTGTTTTAACCTGTTCTGGTCTCTTTCCTCTTCCAGACCTTTTAAGGCACCTTCTCTTAATTTTGTCAGCTGATTTTCTAAATCTTCGTATTCTTCCTGACGTTCTTTCGCACGTTCCAGTGTTTCCTGCTGTTTTAAATATTCTTCGGCTGACTGTGGAAGATATTCATAGTCCAAAATAACGGCAGCACTTAAAACTTCTTTTTCTAATGGATCTTTTTTATCAAAGATCTTATCCTTTTCTTTCTCTAATTCTTTGATCCTGTGGCGTAAACTGTTGTCTCCAATGTAGGAATTTCTTGTGTACTGTTTTGGATCTAATCGTTTTAACTGGAAATTTTTATAAAGCATTCCATCTGGTGTGATACCAGTACGGCAATTTCTTAATTCATCGATCGTCTCACATTTGATCACACGCCCGATCAAGGATTCTATCAGCTTTTTCACATAAGACTGTTCTGCAAGAACTTCTTCTGACAATGCATTTTCCTCAACCTTCATGTCCTGCTTATCAATCTTTTGTGTGTCTGCAATCGAAATTCTCCAGTATTTCTTCTGATCCATATCACGATAGATTTCCATGGCATCCTTGACGTATTTTGGTTCCACGATCAGTGTTAATTTATTCGATCCTAAATATCCTTCGACCGCTTTATGCCATCTCTCATCTTTCATATCTAACAGATCGGCAAGCACATTTACCTTTACAAAATCACCACATTTTTCGCTTAATTTCGTCTGTAATTCATATCTTGCATCCAGAACTTCTTTTGGATACGCTTTGTTACCCTTTTTCAGTTCTTTCAACTCATCAGAAATGGATTTTTCCTGTTTCTTTAAGGTTCTTAGTGCAGACGCATTATCTTGTCGTTCTTCCTCAGTTTCTTTTCTTAAGATATCCAATGTATGTTTTAATCGGTTTAGATCATCTTCTGTGATATCTCCCTGTTCAAATTTCTCGATATCCCAGATTGCCTGATTTGGCGTAATATCGAGATCACACCATTTTTTTAAGTCTTTTGATGTCTGTTCCCAACGCTGTACGGAATGATTTAACTGTCCTAACAACTCCTGAACATCCTTTTTCCTTGTTGCGATCTGATCGTATCCACTTCCTGCGATCTGTGCTACTAATGCATCGTATTCTTTGGCGAGTTTCTCTAGTTTCTTCTCAAGAACTGTTTCATTCTCTTCCTGTGTCTTTAGATCTTTCTCTCCATCTTCAATCTTTTGCTGTAATAGATGAATATCTGTTTTTAATTTCAGGACATCCAGTTTGTTCATGCGGTACTGGCAATAATCCTGTTCCTCTTTTTTGGTCTTGAATTTAACGAAACTTTCTTTGATCTCTTCTAAGCTCTTTGCTTCCTTTAATGTATCTTCGATTCTCTGACGCATTCTTCCATACTGCATCACGCTTTCCTGCATATCTTCAATATGAATGTCCTGCTCCATACAAATGTATTCTTTCACAAAATCTTCGAGCTTGATATTCATTTTAAATGGAATCGCGCGTTTAAACAGTCTTGGAAATTTCTCCATATCAAGACCGCCAAGATAGATGTCATACATCTGTTTTCTAAATCTCTCGTTGCTTGTTCCAAAATAGAAATCTTCTTTTTTGAAGTTTTTCTGCATATATTTGCGGAGTTCCGAAATTGTCATCGCATGTTCTTCCGTACGGTAAGCATTCTCTAAAATGCCGCCTTTGTGCCAGAAAAATAATCTGGATGTATCATTTCTTGCTGTATCTACGTCAAATACAACTCCCAGACATTCTTTTTCGTCAGATTCTGTCTGTGTAAATTCAAGAACGATCGTTGTGGAGAAGTTTTTATTTCTCAAATAAGTAACTTCATCTTTCTCTCCAACCGCAACCATTCCTCGCAGGTATTCGATCAGATTTCGATCGGAATCGTCTGCTGCCGCCTTATTAAAGAATCCACGACCATCTGTATTCGCATATAAAACGATCTGCATCGCATCGATCACTGTTGACTTTCCACTTCCAGAATGTCCAGTAAAAAAGTTGATTCCATCGTTGAAACTTAATATTTTCTGATCTATATAATGCCAATTATTCAGGCATATCTTCGATAATGCCAGAAATGGCTGCTTCGTCTTCGTCAAACTCACTGTCTACTTCCTCCTTGCTGAAACTTTCGATCAATCTGCGGATGTCATCTCCTAGTAACACGACATTCACGCATGGATAGATCATCATTCTTGTCTCTTCATTTAACTCTTCTAATACATCGAGTGGTTCGATGATCTGATATTTCTTTAATAATGCGATGGAACGACGCATCTCAGTGATGGATGGCAAGGTTCTCATCAGATGGAAATCATTGATCTTTTCATGGATTTCTCCTAATGATGTATACACACTTGTATTCGATGAAGCCTCTGCCATATGTTCATCATACAATAATTTTAAAATCAGAAGATAAATGGTTGATAATCTGGAAATCTTCTCTCCGATCAAAGTTTCTCCTTCGATATAAAAGACTCCCAGATGCAGATTTTCTCTTAATTCGATTCCTGAAATCTTAAAATATTCTCTTAAAAATTCCTGATGCAGGTCAATGGTTCTAAATTCTTTATTGTATACAAGTCTTCCGCTCTTTTTATCATATTTTCTTTCTAATACAAATGTCTGTTTTAACAACGTACGGATCACTTTCGTGACCGCATTTTTTTCTTCGTCATTCAATTCTTCATAATACGGTATCATGATTTCGGTTTCCTCCTTACAAAAGTTAATGCCGGATAGCGGTAACTTCCATTATCAATCAATTTATCGTCTCTCTTGATCACTTTATATTTACTGTTTCTTCTCGTGCTGTAATCGTAGGCAAGAATTAATTTCTCAAAGGACTCTTCATCCCTGATATCAATATCCTTAACTTCCATATGATCATCATGCATGTAAGCTTCAATAAAATCTTCAATCTCAGCCTGCTGGTATCTTGTATGAATCTTATTTAATCTTAGGACATCTTCTCTTGATAATTCTTCCTGCTGCTTTTCTTCTTCTACCTGACTTGCAAAATCTCTTCGTTTTCTCTTCTTATACAAAGACTTCTCTGAAAGCACTTCAAAATGAGACAGATTCATACTTTGTCCGACCTTCTCGATCTTTTCCTCGCTGTCCTTAGAATCCCCGATCGTCTTTAACAGCTGGATCATCAGACCTCTTGTGTCGGATTCTCCATTCAGCATGTAATTCATACGTGTTACAGTTGCCCTGATATATTTGGAATGTTCTTTATCCATGTTAGAAATTCGATGTTCAATATCATCAAATCCACGCTCGATCGCATTGATGATACTTAAAACATCTTCGCCTTTTTCTTTATCTGCTTTCTTCTGTACCTGTTCCATCCATGGAATATCTTCTCTCATTTCTCTTAAACATCGTTTGATATCATTTTTATATAAATAGAAGTTATCATTTGTCTTTAAGATATGATATTTCTTCTCAACGATTTCCTCAACGTAACCTTCCAAATGTTCTGCCAACACTTCTTCATATGATTTCTGTTTTAGCAGTCGGCTAAAGAAATGGTCCATGTTGTGTAACATATCCTGCAAGGCTTTATTTAATTTCTTTGTATTAACAAGCGCTGTTTTTAACATGGCTAAGTTCATCTTCTTATCATGCCAGAATGAAAACAGTGTTGCGTATACATTCTGGATATAGATCTCTGTGTCATCTGTTGATGGGTTGACTAACTCTTCAAATGCTGTTAAAAATACGGCTGCGTAATCAGGAATGATGATATTGGTAGTTAATGTTGAGAAATCTTCGATCCTCTTTAACCAGCCTGTCTTGATCAGCCAGTTTAAAATCCTGTTTGGCGGTGTCTGGCTTGCATCATTTTCTGATTCAAATTCTTCAGGAGATAACCAGATCCGCTGGCTTTCGTTCCAGTCTTCTAATACCTGAAGGCATACTTCTTTACTTAAATAATAATTGTTATATTCATATTCTTCGTTGATCTTCAGCAAGGCTTCCATATAAAGTTCTCTGTTCATCGAACGAAATAAACTCCAGAATGAATCTGGGATATCATAGGCAAATTTCATAGGTAACTTCCTTCTTTGGTTGTACTTTATTCTCTGACTCTTTATTTTAACTGATTCGAATGACCTCGTAAAGTGATTTCCTATGAAATAATAATTGACACAAGTCCGAAATCGGACTATAATTATCATAATCTTGTAGTCCGATTTCGGACTAGATATAATTGTTATAAGAAAGGAAGTCACTATGGAATCGAAACAAAATCGTGCCTTAAAGGAATTTGATTCTCTCTATAAGATGATCGATGATGTCTATCATGAGATCGCTCTTTCCATGCATCTTACAGATTCCGCATTTCTCATTTTATATTGTCTGTTAGAACTTGGAGATGGTTGCTCTCAGAAAGATATCTGCAAACTTTACTCCATCTCAAAACAAACGGTGAATTCTTCCGTAAAATCATTAGAAGATAAAGGAGTTTTGATCCGTAAAGCCGGCGTCGGAAGGGATATCCACTTATTTTTTACAGAGTTTGGACGAGAATTTTCTGAAAAACATATCGGTCCTGTCTTTGATATGGAAAATGCTACATTTGAATCTATGGAGCCTTCGGAGTGTGAACAGCTGCTTTCTTATAATGGTCTCATAAATTAAGACACTTTTTCGGACAGATCTTAATGAATCTGATATACTTAAATCAATACATAAGAAAGGATTCAGTGTCATGTCCAGAAAAAGAAGAAATTTTAGTGCAAAATTTAAATCAGACCTTGTGATCGAGCTACTCAAAGGAGAAAAAGATCTCAATACCTTAGCAACAGAAAACAATATTCAACCAAATCTTCTCCGTAACTGGAAAAGAGAATTCTTGAACAATGCTTCTGCTGTGTTTGACGACAAACGTGAGGAAAACCTCAAGGAAAAGCTTGTCGAAGAACGCAAGGAAAAAGCTGAGTATGCAAAAAAGGTTGGTCAGTTAACCATGCAGGTGGACTGGCTCAAAAAAAAATCTGAAGAAATTTGCGGACCTGACTACGAGAGTAAATTTAGTCCGAAACCTTTTGACGACTAAAGAACTTCCTGCTTCTGTTGGCGCCAGCTTACTTGATATCAACCGTACAAGTATTTATTACAAAGGATCTCCAGTATCCGATGATGAACTGGCATGTAAAGAGATCATAGATCATCTCCATACGGATAATCCAACCTGGGGTGCAAGACAGATGTCTGCACAATTAAAAGCCAGAGGATATAGAGTCGGTCGTCGGAAAGCCAGACGATATATGAATGAAATGGACATTCATCCAATCTATCCTAAGATGAATCTGTCTAAGCGTATGCAACAGGCAAAAGTCTGCCCTTATCTACTCCGCAACGCTGTCATCGATAAGCCAAATCAGGCATGGTCCATTGACATTACATATATCCCAATCAAACACGGATTTCTGTATCTGACTGCAGTGATCGACTGGTACAGCCGCTGTATCGTCGGATGGGAAGTAGATGATACTCTTGATACCCGAATGGTGCTCAATGCATTAAATAAAGCATTTAAGATAGCCAAACCTCAGATCTTAAACTCAGATCAGGGATGTCAGTTTACCAGCCAGCAATATATCGATTTTGTAAAAGAAAATGGTATCCGTCAGAGCATGGATGGAAAAAGTCGTTGGGCTGATAATATCATGATCGAACGATGGTTTCGAAGTTTTAAGTATGAAGAAGCTTACCTGACACAATATAATAATATCAAAGAAGCCAGAGCAGCTATCAAACGATATGTTCACACCTATAACTTTGAAAGATATCATTCTGCATTGGATTATCACACACCAGCAGAATATTATTATCCTGCAATGCTGATGTCATATGTAGCTTAATTATCTGTAAAGAAAACTAGTTCATCCTACGTACGTCTCTACAGATACAGTAACTTATCAACCTATCAGTTCATTATGAAAGTCTTAGATTTTTGTCTTGACAACTGAACCACTATATCTCTTACGAGAAAATATGTTCAGATTTTAAAGAAAAATATGAAACAATATGTCTTAGAGGAAAAGGAGTTTTAGTTTATCATGAAGATTCAATTATCAGATCATTTCACTTACAAACGTCTGATCCGTTTTGTATTTCCATCGATCATTATGATGATCTGTACTTCGATGTACAGTATTATTGATGGATTATTTATTTCCAATTTTGCAGGAAAAACAGCATTTGCTGCGGTCAATCTGATCCTTCCTGTTGCGATGGGTGTTGGAGCAATTGGATTTATGATCGGTTCTGGTGGAAGTGCGATCGTTGCAAAAACGCTTGGTGAGGGTAAAAAAGAAAAAGCAAATGAATATTTTTCTATGCTGATCTTTACTGCTTTGATCGGAGCTACGATCCTGTCTGTCTTTGGATTTATTTTTATAAGGCAGATCTGTATGGCACTTGGGGCGCGTGGACAGCTGCTTGAATATGCGTCTACTTATGGACGTATTATGTTTGTATCACAGCCAATGTTTATGATGCAGACGATCTTTTATAACTTCTTTATTACAGCTGAGAAACCTTCTTACAGTCTTCGTATGTCTTTGATCTCTGGCGTGATCAATATTGTGTTTGACTATCTCTTTATCGGTGTCATGCATTATGGTGTTGCCGGGGCTGCGGTTGCAACTGCCATGGGTGAGTATGTTGGCGGGCTTGTACCGTTGATCTATTTTGCACGAAAGAATAACAGCAGCCGTCTTCGTCTTGTGAAACCTGTCTGGAGAAAAGATATTTTATTAAAGACCTGTTTAAATGGTTCTTCGGAATTTATGACAAATGCTTCTTCTTCCGTTGTAAATATGCTTTATAATACACAGTTAATGCGCCTTGCTGGTGCAGATGGTGTTGCTGCTTATGGTGTGAGATCATGTATGCGAACTTTATCTTTGCTGCGATATATCTTGGCTATTCTATGGGAAGCGCTCCGATCACCAGTTATAATTATGGGGCTGGAAATCATTCGGAATTGAAGAATATGTTGAAGAAGAGTTTGTCTTTAATTGCTGTAACTGGGGTTTGTCTGACTTTGATCTCTGAGTTTTTTTCCCATCCGCTGATCAATATCTTTGTTGGATATGATGCTGATCTGTTTGCTATGACGTTACATGGATTCCGGTTGTATGCATTTGTGTTTTTGATCAATGGATTTAATATCTGGGCTTCTTCGTTCTTTACAGCTTTGAATAATGGGGTTGTTTCTGGGATGATTGCGTTCCTTCGAACTTTGTTGTTCCAGATTGGGTGTATTATGCTGCTGCCAATTTTGCTTGGATTGAATGGAATCTGGATGGGAGTTGTTGTGGCGGAGATGTTGACTTTAATTGTTACGATTTATTTTTTACGGAGTAGAAGGAAAGTTTATCACTACTAGATTTTGTAATAGTGTTTCATGTATGAGTCAGAAAGAAGATAAGAAAAAATATTTATAAGAATACAAGGTGACACTCCGCATTTTTGAAAGCGTTTTTTACAAATCGCTGATTCGCGCCTGTTCCTTTGATAACTGATATGTAATGACTTTTGTCAATAGTAAATT
>ENA-OPDD01001425-OPDD01001425.1-human-gut-metagenome-genome-assembly--contig:-NODE-1425-length-16213-cov-9.697611_pt1 | contig 16213 bp, 11 predicted proteins | sample MGYA00241574_ERZ501499 | MGnify/ENA primary metagenome ERZ501499 (study PRJEB25962, sample SAMEA2042576) | human gut metagenome | biome: human gut; feature: human-associated habitat; material: faeces...
AGTCTGCCTTAGCAGATTCTATCATCTATAAAGGTGACGATAACAAGTATTGGGAGAAGAAAGGAAAAACCGAAAAAGATATTACTGACGAGATACCATTTGAAATACCTGATTCTTGGGCATGGGTAAGATTAAGTAGTATCTCTGATATCATAGGAGGTTATGCTTTTCAAAGCAGTTCATTAAAAGAGGAACATGGTAAACGTGTAATACGTATTTCTGATATAAATGAAAAAGGCTTTGTTAATACGAAGATTGTTAGATACAATGGGAGTCCAATATCAGATATATACAAGCTTCAAAGATTTGATATTCTCATGGCTATGACTGGAGGAACTGTCGGCAAAAGTTTGTTTGTTAGAGAACTACCAGAAGATGAGCTTTTGTTGAATCAACGTGTTGCCAGAATACGAAATTTATGGATTAGTGTTGATTATCTTAATTTTGTTATAATAGCTCCACATATCAAAGAGTTTATTAGCAAACAAAAAAACTCAACTAATGATAATATTTCAATGGCAGATATTAGTAACTTTTTAATCCCTCTGCCTTCGATTAAAGAGCAATTACGAATTGTTGAAAAGTTATATAACTTAGCAAGTATTATGAGAGGATAAATGCGCAAACCGTTGAGATTGAGCTTCCTTTTGAATATCCTAACAATTGGTCTGTGCTACGTTTGAAAGATATATGCCAACTGATAGATGGTGAAAAAAGAAACGGAAAGGGCATCTGTCTGGATGCAAAATACCTACGTGGTAAATCATCTGCTACCATTGTAGAGAAAGGAAAATTTGTCTATGCCGGAGATAACATCATTCTTGTAGATGGTGAAAATTCAGGTGAAGTTTTCACTGTTCCGCAAGATGGGTATATGGGGAGTACATTCAAACAGTTATGGCTCTCTTCGACTATGTGGAAACCATATATTTTGGCTTTCATTCTGTTCTATAAAGAGGATTTGAGAAATTCAAAAAGAGGTGCGGCTATTCCGCACCTCAATAAAGAGTTATTCTACAATCTGCCTATTGGTATTCCACCTTATCAAGAACAGCAGCGTATTGCAAAACGGATAAATGAACTATCGCAGTTGCTCAAATAGTTTTTCTATTTGGGCAACAATGCGTTGTTGTTCCATTAAGGAAGGAATTGGCAATAATGCTGCTGATAAGCGTTCTTTGCCAATGTTATAAAAAGCTTGTCCTGATTTATTTGTTATAGACTTCATAAACTCAATCATAAAAGGAGAACTTAAAAGACAGAGAATGTACTTTGAAAGCCATTGGTCTATCAGATGCAAGCGAATGATGAAGACGAAACCGCCAACGGTTGTATATGGCATATTTTTATCTACTCTTGCCATCTTCCCAATGTTTTCTAAACTGGTAACCGCAGGTGTTAATATATCATTCTCTTTCAATAGAATATCCTTCTTGACTTTGTCTTCCGTTAGGAATATGTCATCATCTTTGATTTTTAATTCAAAGGGCGATATATTACCTCCACGCAGAATACGGATGTCCTGTTTTGTTGTAGTGGCTTCTTCTTTTTTGAATGTTGCACCTGTAAAGATTGAGCATATATCTTTCAGCCTACACCAAATCCATCCATCGGGTAAATCAAAGGCAATCTCATCAGTTATTTCATTGATATTCTTACCTACCTGCTCATAATACTTGTTATCGTCACCTTTATAGATGATAGAATCTGCTAAGGCAGACTTCTTTAGCTTACCTTCTTTTATGAGGCGTTCTTTCTCTTCGCGAATCTCGGTAAGCAACTTTTCGGCAGTTCCTTCCTCTGCAATTTGAGGAACTAACTTGCCTTGTATTGCTTCTTGCAGAATCGATTTACGTAATTGCTCGTTAAGTGAGGCATTAAGTTCGTTAAGTCCATTCTGTGCTTGTTCATAAGTTTTGACTAACGGAAGTAGTTTTTCTATTTTTGAGACTATGCATAGTTGCTCAGGAAGCGGAGGTAAAGGTATAAATACTTCAACTATATTAGATACAGCCAAACCGGGTTGAGCTGTTGCGGTTGCATATTGATTTAAGTTCAATGCTGTAAAAAAGTAATAGATGAACAACGATGGAATTATACCAAAGCCATTCACAACTACAGCGTGTTCTGTGGCATAGAATTTCCCACTTTCTATATTAAGGCATCCACATAATGCTCCTTGTCTGCCAATAATAGCAAAATGTCCTTCTGCATTGAATGTGTTTGTAAACCCTCGTAGTCCATTTCCACCGACACATCTATATGGGTGAAGAACTGATTTTTCATCATAAATTTCTGAAGCTGATATATTTTTCCCAGCCTGCATAGAACACATATGCTTCAATCTGCACCATTCCCACCCCTTTGGAATCTCAAACGGAATCTCCTCATCAATGCACTTTACCTCCCCCGTAGCGATAAACTTCTCATAATAGGAATTGTCCTCACCACGGTAAATGATTGATTCGTTTTTATCTTTCTTGATTTTCTTTTCCTTGACCAACTTGGCTTTCTCTGCCCTGATACGTTCAAGAAGTACAGATGCAGGTTCGTCATTAGGGTCTTGCGGTACAAGTTTTCCCTGTATCGCCCACTGAAGTATGCTGTTTTTTAATTGCTTTCCGTTCATTGTTCGTAATCCTCTCCTTGTATTCCTAACTCTCCTTTGCTCATGGCATTGGCAATATCTATTTTCAGTTCTTCGTCATAATCTTTACTTGTCAAAAAGCTATTGACGATGCGTAGCAGCAAATCTTGGTCGATATTCGATGCTGCCACATGATAAATAATAGATTCCAATGTACGCATACAGATGCAAGCGTGCCAGTAGTAATTATTCTTGTGTAAGAAGTAAGCTCCCAAAGTCAGCGCAATACGCTTATTCCCATCATTGAAGAAATGCCCGGAACAGAATCTATATATCAGATAGGTCAGTTTCTCTGCAAAGGTCGGATAGTATAAATCGTTTTGCACAAAATCCAATGTAGCACGAATACCGCCTTCATCACGCACTCCTTCAAAGCCACCATCACTGGCATCAATCATTTTGCCATAGATGTTTAGGGCTTCATCGTAATCTATGTAAATAATTTCCTTACTCATCTTCTGCCTGCTTTAAGCGTTTAAGCACATCTTTATTGTCCGCTAAGATACGGTCAAAATCAATAGACTGGTCACCGATGAATCGTTCAAACTCTTCAGGAGTAACAGCTTGCAGATAATCTGCTATATTACCATGATACGCATCCCGGAAACTGAAATCCCTTGAAGCCATTTTGGTTCTGGTATCATTCAGATAAGGTTTCTGCATGGGATGTTCGGCAAGTTCGTTTACAATATGCTCCACTTCGTCAATAGTAAGTTTTCTGCCACCATTTTCCTTGAATCGTTCATTGATAGCTGCACCCACACCGTTTTCAAAAGAAGAAATAACCAATAAAACCTCTGAATACAGCGTGTGTCGAACATTGTCTTTGGAATCCAACTTCAATACTTCCCGATACTCCTTAGCATTCTCCTTGAATACAGCCTTATATATAAAGTCTGTAATTTGAGGATATTTGTATGTGGGATGTCCGTCCACATATTGATTGATGGCAGAAGTGAGATTCTTGCGATAGTTTTCTTCTGTGATTGCAGCAGGAAGATAATGTACATCCCTGCGGTTTATGTATTTTGTTCCGCCACCTGTCTTTTCATTGATGGTGGTAATCACGAAATCCAAGATAAGGCTACGTACTTTTTTTGCTTTCTCACTCTCTGTAAGCAACATACCCATATCCAAGAATGAGCGGAAATTAAACAATCCAAGTTGGGTCGTTTTGCTCCCGACATTTATGACGGGAGCAAATTGTAACTTTAACTCTTTCAGATGTTTACCTTTACATAAAACATAACCGTTAGCTGCTAATTCATCTGAATGTTTTTCCAAATAGCGTTCTATGGTTCGTTCTTCTACTTCGTAGAAATCGGCAACCATTTTTTTTGTAAAGCGATACTCTCCCTCAAAGAGCATTCCTTCAATGTCAAGATGCTCCTGTACTTTGCTGACCGCAAAACGGTTGTTAAGTACATTTTGTCTTTCTATGTTTGAGATGGTCAAATCTTTCATATCACTTCACAATTATCAGTTACACGATTTTATGTCAATGCCGAGAATCTTTTGAATTTCGGAAAGCGTTTTGTCTATTTCATGGTCGAGCGCAGCACGTTTTTCAAAATACTGTTTGAGCAGTTCTGCCGGAGGGAGTATTTCTTCTTCCTCTTTCGGGAACTTACATTGATCAAAATTGCAATCCAAGTCTATCAATTGTTGGGCAGTGAACACACGGCTCTTTTCACCCACTTCGTCACTGATAATTTCTTTCCTGTCTTTCCACCATTCCTGAATAGGTAGGGTATGCTCCACCTTCATTGGTTTGGTCTTTGAGAAGTGTTTGTACCCTTCCGGCATATCAAGACGATAGAACCATGTTTCTTTGGTCTTGAATCCTTCTTCGCAACCTTCGGCTTCTTCATTATTAAAGAAAAGGATATTGGTTGCAATAGATGTGTATGGAGAGAATATAGAACCTGGCAAACGGATGATTGTATGTAGATTGAACTTGCGAAGGAGATTTTCTTTAAGTGCAAGTTTTGCTCCATCCGTACCAAATAAGAAACCATCAGGGATAATCACACCGCACCGTCCACCAGCTTTGAGGCGATACATGATAAGGGCGATAAACAAATCCGCAGTTTCACTTGAACGGTATTGCACCGGGAAGTTGCTTTTTACGCTGTCTTCCGTGCTACCACCATACGGAGGATTCATACCGATAACATCAACCTTGTCGCTTTCCTTGAAATCAGTAACATTCGTTCCAAGCGAATCACAGTTGGTTATGTTGGGAGCTTCAATATCATGGAGCAGCAGGTTTGTGATGCTCAAAAGGTAGGGCAACGGTTTCCATTCCTGACCTACAACGGCATTTTGCAGTTTTTCTCCATCTGCCGCAGAGCCAATATTCCTGCCCATATATTTAAGTGCCGAGGTGAGGAAGCCTCCCGTTCCACTGGTGAAGTCGCCAAAGGTTTCGCCCAATTTCGGGTCGAGCATCATCACGATAAAATCAGTCAATGCACGTGGTGTGTAGAACTCTCCGGCATTTCCTGCCGATTGCAGATCTTTCAAAATTCCCTCATAAATATCTCCGAATGTGTGACGGTCGTCAGCATCGTCAAATTCGATTTCGTTTACAATGTTGACCACTTGGCGCAGAAGCGTTCCATTCTTCATATACTGGTTCAAGTCTGCAAATGTTTCTTGAACAATGCTTTTAGCTCTTGGGGTATTGGCATCTATCGGGAGATTCTTCAAGGTAGGAAACAGTTTCTCATTGACGAAAGAGAGTAGGGCTTCTCCTGTCAATGCTTCACCGTCTTTTTTATCTATTGCCCAGTTACGCCAACGTAACTCTTCCGGGATAATGGATTTATAATTCTCATCTTTGTATTCCCATGTTTCTTCTTGAGTGTCATAGACTTTCAAGAAGAACATCCAAGTCATTTGTTCAATTCTCTGTGCGTCACCATTGATACCTGCGTCTTGACGCATGATATTCTGGATTCGCTTTATGATATTATTTACTGCCATTTTTAAGCTGATTTATATATTTGATATTCCAATTCTCTGATGGCTTGTTCAAAAGCGACTTTGCCACCAAATAGTTTTATGATTTTAGTTGGTTTCCCTATGCTGTTGAATGGAGGAATCTCCAAAATATTTGCCTTTTCAAAGTCAAGAATACCATTCTCCGCATATTTGTCAAGAAGAGCCTCCAATACTTCACGAGCCTTGCCTTCGTATTTTCCGAAGTAGTTACGTTTCTTTACATTGTTAGCCCTTTCTTTCCTCGTCAATGGTGGTTGGTCAAATGCAACGTGACATATCACATCGAAGATATCGGCATCTTTCAATGCCGGATTTGCTTCACGTACTGCGTCTATCAAGATGGCATATTCCTTTAACTCATCCATAACCGCCTGTTTGCGTTCTGCTTCAGTCCACGTTTGTACGAAATCATCCAAACTTTGATAGTGTCGCAACAGTTGCTTTCTCGCAAAGGACTGAACGCTTTCCGTTCTCATGGTTTTGCCATCCTCTCCCAAAACAGATACTATCTCATGAGCAATACGAATATCCTTTCCATTGATAAGATACTTTTCACGAGGTTCGTGAGCTGTTGGAGGATTTGAGGGAACAGGCGGATATGGCTTCGGCTTTTTTTCACCGCCTTTGGGTGGTTCAGGGTCGCCGTCAAATGACGGGTCTTTGAATTTTGCGGTAGCATTGCGGAAGTCGAGGATTTCCAGATGCCACTTGCCTTTGTCTTTTCTAAGTCGTGTGCCACGCCCGATGATTTGCTTAAATTCCGTCATAGAGCCAATTTCTTTATCAATGACGATTAAGCCACAAGTTTTGCAGTCCACTCCTGTAGATAGAAGTTCGGAGGTAGTAACAATTACCGGATAAGGTTCGTCAACACTGATAAAGTTGTCTAACTGCTTCTTCCCCTCTTTGTCCTCTCCGACAATGCGTGTTACGTAATAAGGAGATTTTTTACATAAATCGCTATTCATGTTGATAAGCAGTGTTCGCATTTCGGCGGCTTCCTCAATATCTGAACAGAACACGATTGTCTTTGTCATACGACCGATGTCGTATAACATTTGGGTAATCCTGTGTGCTACTACTTTACGCCTTAACTTAATGGCAAGGTCACGACCTATATTCTGTCTTTGATATAATTTCTGTTCAATCTCCTTTCCTAACAAATCTATTTCACCTTCATCGGGAGTCCAGCCCTGCAAATCAACGTTGATGAAGTCGGCAGTAACCCGATATGGAGCCAAGAAACCATCTTGGATTCCTTGAAGAAGGGAATAGGTATATACCGGCTCTCCGAAATAATCCAAGTTGTTTGCTCCTTCATCAGCTTTCGGGGTAGCAGTCATACCGATTTGGGTAGCCGAGCTGAAATACTCCAATACTTTGCGCCATGCAGAATCGTCCTTTGCGCTACCACGATGGCACTCGTCAACGATAATCAAATCAAAGAAGTTTGGCTGCACCTCCAAAAACGGATCTGGCTTGCCCTCTTTTCCAACCAGTTGGTGGTATAACGCCATATATACCTCGTATGAGGAGTCAATTTTCTCTTCGCCTTCCCCAACAGAAGTTATCTTAGTCATAAACTTCTTGAAAGGTTTGAAGTCTTGCACCATTGTTTGGTCAATGAGGATATTTCGGTCTGCAAGATAAAGAATCTTTTTCTTTGCTCCGCTTTTATGGAGACGATGGATAATCTGGAAAGCAGTGAAAGTCTTACCAGTACCGGTAGCCATTACGACAAGTACACGCTGTTGTCCTCTTGCAATGGCTTCCACTGTACGGTCAACCGCTATACGTTGGTAATATCTTGGCTCATGGCTATGGGCATCATAATAAAACGGTGTTTCTATTATGTTAAGTTCATCCGATGTATAGTTCTTGGATGCAAGATAACGATTGTATAATTCCTCTTCTGTCGGGAAATTCTCTAATTTGATTTCGGTTTCTTTCCCTGTGATAAAGTCATGTTCCAAGAAAGCATCACCATTACTGGAGTACGCAAATTTCAAGTCAAGGATTTGGGCATAATCCATAGCTTGTTGAATACCACCCCCAACGACATGTTTGTTATCTTTAGCTTCTACTACTGCAATGGGCTTACCATTATGGTATAATAGATAATCAGCCTTTTTGCCCTCTGCTACTGAATGTTGGTTGCCAACAACAAGTACTCGACCATCCGTGAAATAATACTCTTCACGCATATTTACGCTTACAGCCCAGCCCTTTTGTTGGAGTGCAGGGGTAATGAACAAGGTGCGTATCTCTTGTTCTTTGAGTTCTTTCTTGTTTACTTCCATGATAATAAATTGTTTTAAGATTTATTACTGCTAACAATCAAATCTTTCACATCAATATCAAGAACATTAGCTATATCATTAAGGGTTTTGAGGTCTGGTTGAACAGAATTACTACACCATTTACTCACAGTGCAATTGGATTTACCAATCTGTTCTGCAAGCCATTTTCCTGTTTTTTGTTGTTCTGCAAGTACGACTTTTAGTCTGTTCAAATTAGCCATGAGATAAAACGTTTTAATTCAAGAGCAAATTTATATAAATACTCTGATAACATAAGCAACTTCCGATAATAATTATTATTTGGAAGCGAAAAAATGGCTTAGATACCGTATTTCGACAGGATATTTTCGTCAATTTCAATTTTATGCCGACCTGTTGTAGTTCGCAGATTCTTTCTTACGGTGTCAAACGTGGAGTTAGTGAACCATTCGGCAAATGTCGCCATCACAAATGATGTAGTTACATCTCCACCTATATTATATTGGAAAGCGATGTTCCAAGCAAAGTTCTTTAAAGAGATTTGTGTGAGCGAACTATGTTTCTTAATATGAATCTCGGTCATGGAAAGCACTTGACGATTAGTCACAAAATAGCGGACAGATTCGCAAATTTGGAAAATCTCTGTTTCGTCCAAATCAAAACGCTTGAATGTGTCTCGTGTATATTTCAGGATAGCATTTAATTTCTCGTCTTCTTCTCTTTCTTTTTGTTGCTTGTATTGTTGTTGCTCATGCTGGTATTCATAATGGAATAATTCCATACGCCTTTTTTGTACTTCTACACAATCTTGGGTATGTAAGGATGCAACAGCCGAAGTCTTTTTATCTGTCACTTCATCGGCTAATGCCAAATGTGACAAAGGAGTTTCTATAATGTATCTTGCTATAGAGATGCAAAGATGATATAGAAGTTTCAGTATCACATATCCGACAGCCATAACGAACGGAAGCAAACTCATTCGTATGCTAAGCATATTGCATATTTGAAATGCAATCATTGAAGCCAGCAACACCGCAATGACCTCTATTGTCAAAGAATGGAGTATATATTGTTTTTGCTTCATGCCTATTGTTTTTTATTTCTCAATGCAAAGGTATAACACTTTTTCATAAAAAACGAAAGGAAAAAATAGATACCGTTTTGCAAATCAATAGCTTATGAAAAGAAAAGCATAATAAGAGAAAATATCGAAGACTATCTGAAAACAAGAGAAAATAGAAATCGTCAAAAACAGTATAGTTAAACTAAGTTAAAGTTTTTTTGCGGTAGCTTTTCTATTCTCGCTAAGGCTGAAATATGGAGTAAACGAAGTAAAGTAATCATATTTGTACCAAGTTATATATAATACACTGATATACAGTAATAATTATCTTTCAGGAAGTCAAATAAGGTTTCATAACCTAATATGATATAAGAAGTCCGTGTAACTTATTGAGTTGCACGGACTTCTTGTTTTCTTCTACCACAATGTTTAATTACACATAAAAGACAATAAAAAGGGCTGAAACCATCAAATTGATTTCAGCCCTACTTATGTTTAGTAAAATAGGTTTTATCTTATGGCAATAATTCTAAAATCTGATTTTTCGCATTGTTGTCTGTCCTGATTCAGAAGTATGCTTAACGATATAAACACCATGAGTCAGGTTATGACCAGGAACCTGAATGCCTTGGAGATTGAAAACTTCCAGTTTACCTTCCTCAGAGCAGCATATTGTTCCCTCGGGAGTTACGTAAATTGAAACATTAGTTATTTCATTATTTCTGATATCAGTTGCTCCGGTTTCAATGTGTGCCTTTGCGGCATTGTCTATAATACCGGTCTTACCATTTATCAGCAAAGCTACGATTGACAGATATTTTGTGCTCTGTACTCTCGGCAGCTCAATATCCTTAGTGAAATCATAAAATTCTCCAACCTCAACCTCTGAAGGCATACTGTTTTCTATTCCATTATAATCGAATATACCTCTTGCCACATGATTGAATTTAATCGGTGCCGGATTCGGAAGGTTTTCAAAGCCTCCCATCTCACCATTCGCACCTCCGGAATAAGCATTTGCCTGCGTAACTCCGGTGATACTGTCCTCAAGTATGACAAAAGCTATGCGATAGTCAAGATCCTTGCCTGGATTAGCAAACGTCGCCGTAACCTTTGCATGTACGACATTGTCTTCTAAGTTTGCACTTGTCACCATGCTGGCAACGGCCTGGTCCCTTACAAGATTCTTGTATTCACTTTCAAGATTACCCGACAACGGACTACAAACCTTTTGCGGGTCTCTGTTAATGATACATTTAGGGTATGAGTCGAAATAATTCTGTATAGGTGCATAAGTGTCCTCGCTGAAGACATCTCTATCGTGAGCGGCTATACCGATAAATGTATCAGGATATTTCTCATCCATATACTCGAAAGCCACAATTCCTTTAGGACACCATCCGCACCAAGTGCCAGTACCTTCTTCAACAACCATCCTTCTTACAAAAGAATTCTCTGTAACTTTGATATATGCAACAACATCATTATTAACAGGATTGGCATCTTCTATGCCATTAACAGAGACAAGTTTCATATTGACTGTGTGCATTCCAAATTCGTTAATAGCAGGCACATCAATGCTGAAGCTTGTAGAAGAACCGCCTGTAAGATACGTGGTTTTCTCAATTGTCTGAGTTTCGCCGTTGTCAATATTGTATTCAACCTTATAGCCCTTTATTGCCTTAGTCGAAAGATTTTCAAGTTTTGCCGTAAGTTTAAATCCCTCACCCGGTTTTACCAATGTTTCATTGTTTACTATTAAGCGTGCGTCTTCGGGCAAGTCTTCGCCTTCAATGCGGACAGCAATATTCAGAGCATTGTATTTATACTCTTCATTACCGGCATAGTCTATCCATGCGTTGTCTCCGTCTTTCACCCAACATCCGTTTACATTATAAATGCTTGAACGTCCTATAGGGTTTATACCTACGCAAGAATATCCCACATAAAATCCCTTGCCGCTTATTACGTATGCATCATCGAAACTAAAAGAAGCCACACCTGTTTTTTGCGAACCGAACGTTTTCTCTGTTTCAGGTGTACCGTCAAGATCTTCTGTAATGAACACCTTCAATTCACTTACCGAATTATACAGTCCAACACGTACAGCCGTAGCCTTCTTTCCCTTGTAAAGTTCTGCTACTTCAGAAGGTATGTATATGGCTCCCGAAACAGTTGTATTCTGCCCTATACCGATACCATTTAAAATGATATTATCACTGTATCCCCAATAAATTTGGGCCGCTACATCAGCCCGGCCAAGCATAAAGAGCAAAGATAATAATAATAATTTTAGATATTTCATTTTGAATAAAATAATAGGGTATAATGTTATTATTGTCTTTTTATAAAAATCGGATTACGACCTTCCGCTACAGGATGGTCGTAATCCGGACAAAAGATTATCTGCATACATTAACTTTGACGTTGTTCATAGAACCGTCAGCAGCAACAGTGTGTATTATATACAATCCAACAGGAAGATTGACTGCCAAAGAATTCTGCGAGCCGTTCAGATGAAACATCTTTATCATCTTACCGCTGATATCATATACATAAACCTTCTTAAGGTTATTTTCATTAAAGTTCAAAGTAGAAGTCTTTGAATCATACCATACAGAGTTAGCACCAATATTTACATTTTCAATACTGCCTGCAATACCCCTTACAGCCATATGTATAACAGGAACCTTCCAATATGCCATCGGTGAACCGTCACTAAGGATTGATCTTGTATTTTCAAAATCATCATTGTTGAACATCTTAAACAATGCAGGATAGTCATTTCCTACCAAACCGTTCTTGACAACTGCTATACACAAGTTTTTATCTTTCTTGTATTCAAATTCTTCAGAAAGGATGAAAGACATAAAGTTTGTTCCAGGATTGATTGTTACAGATCCTTCGTAAACCTGTGTCATATCTTCAAGTGGAATAGCCTCGCTTTCAGTTTTGAAGATAGTCTTGTCCGTATTGCACATATAGATTTTTACATCTACCGGACCAAGAACAGAAGTGATTTCGTTACCAGTATATTCATATGCTATACGGCTTATACTTCCGTCAGTCTCAACATTGATCTCGTCTGCAAAATATAACGTCTGTGTCATACTTTCACCTACGATGAACGACATAGGAATTCTGGTGTCATCACCTATTGTATTTTCATCTGTAACGAGTACATTGTACGGCGGCATGCCTTCCGGCAAAACATTTACAGTATACGGTTCAGTAACATTATTACTTTCGTCGCCGTCACCCTCAATTTCAACCAAGCCAACAAGTTCTACCTGGTCTTCAACATCAGGAACGTAAGTTACAGTAACTTCTGCAGTCTTGAACATTTCAACAGCAGGAACATCTGTAGTTGAACCTAAGACAACATAGTTGCCATTGTCTACACGTGCAATCTTAACTTCGTATTTGTCTGCCGTCTTATAAGAGTTGTTGTACAGTTTTACCTTACATGTATTATTTCCATTGCATACTGCATCAATAATTCCATCCAAGCTTACAGCGCTCATATCAACAGGATGAATCTCCTCTATCGTTACTTCCTGCAAGCTGAAGATATCGTCGCCTGTTACCAAAGACACGTCTATTCCATAATTGTAAACACCTGTCTCCTTAATCTCAACAATGTCTTCAAATGTCTTAACGTAGTAATATTCATCTGCAGAGTAACCCTTCTCTTCGCGAAGCACGTTTGTCATATCGCCAGCAGTCTTTCCTTGACCGACAGCAATTCTAAAGTCTTCCTTACAGCCATTAGGACCATAATAAGTCTTTATCTTTGTTGTTATTTTATACGTCTTTCCTGCTTCCAGCTTGACATCCGGTGAAATCAACCAACAGTTTTCTCTCTGATGTGTTGTTGTCATCATTCCTTCGTCTCCAGCCATAGAGCCACCGCTCCATTCCCAATCGCCAAGATTTGTCCATGCCTCTGAGAGAATCTGGTCTGTGAAATTGAATTTCACAGGGGTTGTGTATGCTGCTCCGGCTATGAACTTCTCTGTCTCTGTTGTCTCACCGACACCTGTTACGTTTGAAGTCTGTATTGTATAATAGTAGCACTGCTGATTACCTAGATTTGTATCTGTAAATGTAGTTTCAGTCTGGTCTTTAGCAATTTCAATTTCGTCAGGATAACGTATGATTGTATATTTAAGTCCATCAGGATTTACATATCCGCCGTTCATACCATATTCTGGAGCATCCCATGTAACAGTAACACTTTCTCCATTGTTCTTCACAACAATATTTCCGACAGCTCCGGGAACATCCTCGCCTACGAAAACGCTGATGCTGTCCTTGATACCTTTTCCAAATTCATTGCACGGAACAACATAATATGTGTTTATTCCTGCATTTGGAGTTTCATCTGTCCATGACATTTCCTGTCCTTCCTTGCCTTCTGCAGGGAGAGTAGTCGCCGGTGTTTCTGAACCGTCCTTATATATCTGTACTTCTTTCAGGTCTGTAAGTTCCTTTTTATTCCACTGCAATGAAGGATTCGTCCATGTCAATGTGCTTTTCATTGATCCTGTCATATCGGGAGTAGCTTTCAAATCCTGAACTTTTGCAGGTGCATTCTCATTTTCAGGCAACGTATAAGGAATATACAATCCTACGAAATCGCCCCAGAATGCTCCAAGAGCTTCCATATTACCAGTTTCCAGATTTACAGTATACAATTGCTGCTTGTTATCATCTGCTCTAAGGGCGATCCAATATAAGTCACCTGTAGTGTAGTCAAATGACATTGTTCCATAATAAGCTGTAACAAACGAACTTCCGTTATAAGAAAGCTTCACTTCTTTTTTAACATCGAAGTTGTCTGTATCATATGCAATAAGCTTTGCACCTACGTTACTTTCACCTTCGTATATTGAATTCTGCACCCATAATGTACCTTCCATATCTACAGACATAGCAAAAGATATGAAATCAAAATCATGCAGTTTTGTCGGCGTACCCGTAGCTCTGTCTATTTTGTAAAGAGTTGACACCTGTGCCTGATTTTCTTTGGTTGTCTGTCCAAGAGCATACACCTCGTCTTTCACGGGGTTATATATATGTCATGCAATACAACGTATAGCTATGCCAGTTGTCATAAAAATCATCTCCCTGCTCGAAATTCTTGACTATATCCAGTTCTCCCGTCTCCGGTTCAACTTTTACAAAGGCATACGGATAGTCATATCCCAATGAATACTGGAAAATATAAAATGCATAATAAGCATCGCCGCCCCAGCATCCACATCTCAGACCATCAACGAATGACTGTGAACCAGGATTCCATGTTTTTAGCTTTATAGCATTTTGAGGCTCTTTTGACCAGAACTTATACCATCCACGCTCTTGATTGTAATAATCATCCAATGTTGTTGCATACATCAGGATTCCTTTTTCTTTTTCCTCATTAGGATTCACTTTTTGCATGCCATTAGTCTGTAGTTTAGAGCTAACTCCTAATTTAAAATCAGGAAATTTTTGTCCCGTTTGCGCATGAACGGAAAACGATGTTGCTGCTACTAAAAGTAACAAAAACAAATAGTAACTTTTTTTCATAGATAAAGTTTTTGTTGTTAACAATTATTGTTTTAATAAAGATTTCAAGCCATATCAAGCTTGATTTTGTTGAGAGGATGCCGCCTGCAGGTGTGTATGCAAAGAGGACTGTGAACTTAAACAATTACCGGTTGAAATGGGAATAAAACCTATTAAAAAAGGAATTTAAAATCAACTATAAAGCAGAAACAACTCCCTAAACCTGGGTAAAGATAAATACAATATTTCAAAGCTGAAATATTTTGCCTGGTAAATCTTATTATTTTAATGTTTTTTAAATTTAACATTTATAGCATTTTTAATTGCAATATGCTATACTTTGTACATATTTATTTACAAACTGAAAAAGGCATGAATAGGCGTTTCTGCCCATTTCTCAATACGACAGCACACATAAAATCGACAAATGGGGCACACAATATCACAAAGAAAGAATCATGTCCGCCAGCAGAACGGCAGTCTCAGCTTCATCCCTCGGAGCATCCTTCGGTTTCCATGCAACAATGAATCTTACCGATGCCGACCTGACACTGTAACCTCTGCTCTCCCACTCCACAAGCGTCTTCTGCATATTGACAGACAACTTGGCCACAGGCATGCCGGCTGCATTATACAGAAAATGATTACCGTATGTAAGCCTGTCGCCGCTACGCAAGGCAAGAACTTCGCTTTTACGGCCTTTGAAGAACTGCAGATACACATCTTTGTGAGAAAGCTGCAAGACTATCTCCTCGGGCATGGCATACAGCTCTCGGTCTGTCATGTGGCAGTCAGCTCTCAGACGGTCAAAACAGTTGCCGTTGGTATAGACAAAAAGCCTCTGCTTAGCCCGCGTCATTCCTACATAATAGCGGCGCATCAGGCAGTCGTCTTTCGCATAATTGCCGGAGATAAGCATATACACATCGTCAAACTCACGGCCCTTTGCCTTGTGTATTGTCGATACAACGACATCGGCCCCTGACAGGTCGCAGAAATCTTCGACAGACGACTCAAACACAAACTCCTTGAAATCGCTTAGATATTTAGTCTTGCTGGTCTGCTCAAAAAGTTCGATGCAACGCTTCAGATATGCAAGACTCTTGCTACTTTCATAAAGCGAGAATGTTTTATGTTTGGCCTTTTCCCATAAGTCATCCTGAATCAGCGGTGAAGTAACATGCTTGCTTATGTATTTCATGAAGTATCTCACCTCTACCATGTTCCAAAAGAGCATGCCTTCCATCGACTGTATCAGTTTACATCTTATGCCGTGTCTGCGCAGAATGGCAACAAGCATAACCGTTTCTTCGTTTGTCTGTGTCAGTATACACGACGAACCTTTGCCCTTATGCGACATCAAGCAGTCCACAAGCGGCTTATACATATACAAAGAATTGCTGTGGACGATCTCTACTCTACCGTCACTTTCTTTCATCGACTTTATAGGCGTTACCTTCATTCTCCGGCTTACATTACGCAAAAAGTCGTTAGAGAAATCAACCAAATGACGCTCACTGCGGTAATTCTCCGTCATTTCTATAAAACGGCTCCCCTCTTCCTTTGTCAACTGATACATATATTTACGTGAGTTCTGGATAAAATAACATACATAAAAATTGGTAATCTCGCAAATATTTTGTATCTTTATAGGTGAAAATCAAA
>ENA-OPDD01001437-OPDD01001437.1-human-gut-metagenome-genome-assembly--contig:-NODE-1437-length-16121-cov-2.225943_pt1 | contig 16121 bp, 24 predicted proteins | sample MGYA00241574_ERZ501499 | MGnify/ENA primary metagenome ERZ501499 (study PRJEB25962, sample SAMEA2042576) | human gut metagenome | biome: human gut; feature: human-associated habitat; material: faeces...
CCCGCCAAGAACGGCGGTCAGGACACCCTCTACACCCGCCAGCGCAAGGTGTTTGCCCCCAAGGGCATCTCCTACGAAAAGACCAGCCAGACCACCCTCTCTCCCACGGATGCGGAGCTGTCCGATGGTGCCAACTGGGCTCTGGTCCACTCTGGTGAGGCCACTGAGAGCCAGCGCTCCTACATCAACCACAAGGTTATCCCCATCGCCCGCATCAAGTCCAGAGGCTAAACCATGACCGTGTATGAGGCCGTGGTGTCCCGGCTGGCCATGCTGGGCTACACCGTCACGGACAATGACGAAACCGGCCTCAATTTCCTCATAGACAAGTGTGAAAAGGACATCCTGGCAGACATCAATCAAAGGGTGCTGCCGGATGGCCTTTTCTATGTCCATGTGGATATGGTGGCCGGGCAATTCCTCTATGATAAGAAAGCCGCCGGTGGTCTGGACGGGCTGGAGGGCTTTGACTTCTCCGCCCCGGCCAAGAGCATCACGGAGGGTGATGTGGCCATCACCTTTGCTGGAGCCAGTGATGGAGCCAGCAGCGCTGAGGCCCGCTTTGATGCCCTGCTTGCAGGGCTCATGCGCCCGCCTGAGAGTACGCTGGCGGCTTTTCGGAGGATGAGATGGTAGTGGGGAGCCCCGCCCACAAAAAGGCCGTGCAGAGCCTCTGGGTGGGCAAAGCGACCATCACCGTGCTGGACGGGGTGCTCAATCCCGCCAATGGCCGCACGGAGCCCCAGGAGCGCATCCTGGCGGCAGACATCCGCTGCCGCATTTCCCACAAGTCTGTGGTGAGTACAGAGCCCAACGAGGAGGCCGCCCAGGTGGCCCAAAGCGTGGTGCTCTACATTGACCCCTCCGTGGACATCCCGGAGGGGTCTAAAATCACAGTGACCCAGAACGGCATGACCCGTGACTATGAACGGAGCGGCAAGAGCGCAGTGTATAGCTGCCACCAAGAGGTGCCGCTGGAGCTTTTCAAGGAGTGGGCCTGATGAACTGGGGAAACTGCGATTATAAGCAGCTCCAGCGCCTCCGTGACAGTCTGGCCACGCTCCAGAGCATGGACATGGACCGTTTCTGCACGGAGGTGTCAAAGGAGCTGGCCGCCCGCCTGCTGGCGCTGGTCATTCCCCGCACGCCTGTGGGGCAGTACCCAAAATCCAGTGGCAAAAAGGGCGGCACCCTGCGCCGGGGCTGGACATCCAAAACCCAAGCGGATGCTGCCAGCAGAGGCGGCAGCAATGATGCGAAAGCCTACGCTGAGGCACTGCCAGTCAGAAAGTCCGGCAACGCCTACACCATTGAGGTCATCAACCCTGTGGAATATGCCAGCTATGTTGAGTTTGGCCACCGAACACGGGGCGGTGACAGCTGGGTGCCGGGCCAGTATTTTCTCACCCTGTCCGAGCAGGACCTTGAGAGGCTTGCGCCGGGCGTGATTGAGAGAAAACTGGAGGCCCTGCTGCGGGAGGTATTCAATGGCTGAAATCAATTTCAACAGCATCTATGACGGCGTGAGCCTTGCGCTCCACGCCGCTTTTCCTGCCGCCCAGGTGCATGGCGGGAATGTCAAGCAAGGGCTCAAGCCCGGAGATTTTAATGTCATCATGCCTGGTGCCGGTCACGCCAAAGAGGTGGGCCAGAGGTACAAGCGGACACCCACGGTGGATGTGATTTACTACCCCAAGGCCGGGGATGCGGAGTGCTATGGCATGGCACACCGGCTGTCCTTTGTCCTGGGGAGCATCACAACCCCGGAGGGGGACATCATCCACGCCACCGGCTGTGAGTGGACACTGGCGGAGGATGTCCTGCATGTACTTTTGAGCTATGACCACTTCGTCCGTGTCCCGCTGGAGCAGGAGAACATGGAAACTCTCAAAATCAATGAGGAGGGATAAGCCAATGGCAAAAACCCAGACCACGGAGGCCAATGCCGCCGCCTTTACCAAGGCGCAGTTGGTGGCCTCTCAGAGATATGTCCACCGGCGGGACCTGATCGGCGCACTGCTGGAGGATGGCAAGACCTACACCTTGAATGAGGTGGATGCGCTGATTGAAAAGTTTATGAAAGGCAAGGTGAGATAAATGGCTCTTGGCGGAGGTAACTGGCTGACCCAGAACAAGGTCCTGCCCGGCAGCTACATCAATTTCTCCAGCGTGGCAAAGGCATCCGCCACTCTGTCTGACAGAGGCTATGCGGCAGCGCCCTTTGTTCTGAGCTGGGGCCCGGAGGGTGAGGTTTTCCCCGTCACCTCTGGTGAGTTTCAGAAAAACAGCAAGGCCATCTTCGGCTATGGGTATGACCACCCCAAGCTGCTGGCCCTGCGTGAGATTTTCCAGCACGCCACCACCGTCTACTGCTGGCGGCTGGGCAACGGCGAAAAGGCAAGCTGCACCTATGCGGATGCCAAGTACCCCGGTGTGCGTGGCAATGACCTCTCTATTGTCATCGCCTCCAATGTCGATGACACCAGCGCATGGGATGTGAGCACCTACCTGGACGGCCAGTGTGTTGACACCCAGACGGTCAAGGCGGCCACTGATCTGGTGGCCAATGGCTATGTGGTTTTCAAGACCAGCGCCACGCTGGAGGCCACTGCGGGCACCAAGCTGACCGGCGGCGCTGATGATGCGGCAGTCACCGGCGAGGACCACCAGGCTTTCCTGGATAAGCTGGAGGCCTATGCTTTCAACACCCTGTGCTGCCCGGCCACGGAGAGCACCGTGGTCAATCTGTATGTCAAGTACACCCAGCGCATGAGGGATGAGGTGGGTGCCAAATTCCAGCTTGTGGCCTGGAAACCCAGCGCTGACTATGAGGGCGTGATTGGCGTGTGGAACACCGCCACCCATGCCACCATTGCCAATGTGGACACCCAGGCGGTGGTCTACTGGACTACCGGCGCACATGCTGGCGTGGCCGTCAACAAGTCCCTCACCAATGCCAAGTATGACGGTGAGCTCATTCTGGACACCGAATACACCCAGGCAGCGCTTGAGGCGGCTCTCAAGGCGGGCAAGTTTATGTTCCACAATGTCAACGGGGTCACCCGTGTGCTGGAGGACATCAACACCTTGCTGACCCTCTCCGACACCAAGGGAGAGGTTTTCCAGTCCAACCAGACCATCCGTGTGTGTGACCAGATCGCCAATGACACGGCGGTGCTGTTCAACACCCGCTATGTTGGCACCGTGCCCAATGATGCCTCTGGCCGTGCCTCCCTGTGGGGCGATGTGGTCAAGCTCATCCAGGAGCTTGAGAAAATCCGTGCTGTTGAGAACTTTGACCCCGACACGGTGACCTGTGAGCAGGGTGACAAGAAAAAGGCAGTGCTGCTGACAATCAACGGCCTCAACATCATCAACGCCATGGCCCAGCTCTACATGAGCGTTATCATTCAGTAAAGGAGGATTGTGACACATGGCTGACAAAATCTCTATGAACACCCAGGATGCCGTGAGCGCCAACTTTGCTGAGTGCTTTGTGACGCTGAACGGCACCCGCTACTCCATGCTGATGGCCAAGGAGTTTGAGGGCAAGGCCTCCATCAACACCAAGGAAGTCTACCGTCTGGGCAATCCCGTGATCGGCCACAAGGCCCAAACCATTGCCCTGGCTTTCTCCATGACGGTCTATAAGTGCACGGAAATCTTTGACCAGGTGGTTGAGGACTTCATCAAGACGGGTGTGATGCCTACCTTTGACATCCAGACCTCCAACGATGACCCCGCCACCTCCGTTGGCCGGAGCACCAAGATTTACAACAACTGCGTGCTGGACGGTGATGTGTTGCTGTCCATGTTCAACGCAGAGGGTGACTTTGTGGAGCAGACCCTTGAGGGCTACTGCGACAGCTTCACCCGCCCCGAAAAGCACACCAACCCGTCCTATATGTAAGGGCGGCCAACTAAAGGAGGAAATCATCCATGAGTAACCTGTCCGCATTTATGCACGCCAATGTTGAGCAGATCGAAAACTACAAGTTTGCCGCCTCCCCCCGTTTCAAGGGGGAGGATGGCAAGCCCATGTTGTGGGAAATCTGCTGCATCTCCGCTGATGAATACGCCCGCATCCGCAACTCCTGCGTCCGGCAGGTGCCGGTGCCCGGCAAAAAGGGCCAGTACACCCAGCAGCTTGATAGCTACGCTTTCCAGGCCAAGGTGTGCGCCCGCTGCACGGTGTTCCCGGACCTGAGCAACGCAGAGCTCCAGAATGACTGGGGTGTTGCCAAGCCGGAGGAGCTGCTGGGCAAGCTGCTCATCGGCGGTGAGTTTGATGACTATGTGACGGAAGTTTTCCAGCTCAACGGTTTCAAGACTGAGAATGAGCTGGTTGATGAGGCAAAAAACTAATAGAGGACGGTGACCCAGAGGCCAGCTATGCACACTTCTGTCTGCAAAAGTTTGGCTGGGAGCCGTCCAAGTTTTTGAGCCTGCCCGTCAAGGAGCGTGCTTTTGTCATCGCCTCTATTGATGCCCGCTGTGCGGCGGAGCGGAAAAAAGAGGCGGAACTCAAGAACAAAGCAAAACGCAAATAAGGCTCCCGCCCTGAGCGATACAGGGCGGGAGCTTTTCCCAAGGTGGTGAAACTATGGCAACTATCAGATCGCAAATGGTCCTCAATGACGGGATGAGCGCCGTGCTCAAGAGGATAACCTCCGCACTTGACACTACGCTCAACGCCTTTGAGCAGGTCCAGCGTGCCTCTGGCAGAGCTGTTGATGCCACCCAGATTGCACAAGCACGCTCCCAGCTTGTGGGAGCAAATGCCGAAATCCAGGAGATGGCGGACGGCTACCGCAGAGCCGCAGAGCAGGAGGAAAACCTCAACCGAGGCCTCCGCACCGGCGGCTCCCTGGCAGATGGTATGCTGGGCAAGGTCAAGACCCTGGTGGCCACACTGGCCGCCGGTGCCGGGCTCAATAAGCTCATCGGCCTCTCTGACCAGATGACCGGCACCACCGCCCGCCTGTCTTTCCTTGTGGATGACGGCGGCAGCGTGGATGAGCTGGAGGCCAAAATCATGGCCTCTGCCCAGCGCTCCAGAGCTGCCTACCTTGACACGGCATCTGCTATTGCCAACATGGGCGCAAACGCTGGAGCCGCTTTCAGCTCCAATGATGAGCTCATTGCTTTTATGGAGCAGGTCAACCGCCAGTTTACCATTGGCGGCGCATCCGCCCAAGGGCAGGCGGCGGCCATGCTCCAGCTCACCCAGGCAATGGCGGCAGGCGCTCTGAGAGGCGAGGAGCTAAACTCCATCCTTGAAAATGCGCCCGGCATCGCCAGAGCCATTGAGCAGTACATGGGCATTGCAGAGGGCTCCATCAAGCAATATGCCCAGGAGGGCCAGGTCACCGCCGAGGTGGTCAAAAACGCCCTTTTCTCTGTGGCAGATGAAACCAACGCCAAGTTTGAGAGCATGCCCATGACCTGGGCGCAAATCTGGACCAACATGCAAAACCGGGCGCTCCAGACATTGGACCCCGTTCTCAACAAGCTCAACAAGCTGGCCAACAGTGAGCAATTCAGCACGGTGGTGGATGGGGCCTTGAACGCCTTGGCCACCATCACGGCCCTTGCCTCCGGCATCCTTGATGTGTTCGTCAACATCGGCTCTGCCGTGGTTGATAACTGGTCTGTGATTGAGCCTATTGCTTGGGGCCTTGTGGCTGCACTTGTGGCCTACAACGCCGTGGCGCTCATCACTCAGGCCATCAATGGCGCTGTGGCGCTCTCTGCTGGCGTGAAAGCGGCGGCAGAGATGATGAGCACTGGGGCAACCTTTGCCGCTACGGCGGCACAGTACGGCCTCAATGCGGCCCTGCTGGCCTGCCCCATCACCTGGATAGTGGTGGGGTCATCGCCCTTGTGGCGGGCATCATCGCCCTGTGCAACTGGATTGCTAAGACCACCGGCGTGGCGGCCACGGGCTTTGGAGTTATCACCGGCGGCATCAATGTGGCCATTCAAGCCGTGTGGAACGCCATGCTTGTGGTGGCCAATGTGGCCATTGGTATCTGGAACGCTCTGGGTGCCTGCTGCTCCAACATCGGCACCGCTTTCCACAATGTCATCTCCAATGTGCAAGGCTGGTTTTACGGCCTGCTGTCTACCGCCCTCACCGTTGTAGAGGGCATCTGTGCGGCTTTGAACAAGCTGCCCTTTGTCGAGTTTGACTACTCCGGCATTTCCGCAAAGGCGGATGAATACGCCGCAAAATCGGCGGAGGCCTATGGCAGTGTTGAGGAGTACCAGAACATTGGGGACGCTTTCACCAAAGGCTACAACACCTTTGACACATTCACGGATGGCTGGGCCTCTGATGCTTTCAAGGCCGGTGCATCGTGGGGTGACGGTGTGGCTGATAAGGTGAGCAGTTTCTTTGACTTCGGCGGAGGCGGCACCGGCGGCACGGACCTTGGCAGCGGTTTTGACCTGAGCAGCATTGCTGACAACACCGGGCTGACCGCCGACAATACCGGCAAGACCGCTGATGCTCTGGCCGTGACAGAGGAACAGCTTGAATACCTGCGGGACATCGCAGAAAGGGATGCAATCAACCGTTTCACCACCGCAGAGGTCAAGATTGACATGACCGGCATGACCAACAGAATTGACGGCAGTGCTGATCTGGACGGCGTTATCAGCCAGCTCACCGAGGGCTTTACTGAGGCGCTGGTCACCGCTGCTGAGGGGGTGCACGCATGAGTTATTCCTGTTACCTGGGTGGCGTGGAGTGGCCCACTCCCGCCAAGCTGACCGTAAAAATCAAGGGCAAAAATAAGACGCTCACGCTGCTCAATGAGGGTGAGATCAATTTCCTCCGCACCCCTGGGCTGAGTGAGATCGTGCTGCCGGTGACGCTCTCAATGCTCACCGGCAGCCGGGCCCCGTCCTACTACATGGGCGTGTTGGAACGGCTCAAGACCTCCAAGGGCACCACCCAGTTTATTTTGGTGCGGCGCTCCCCGGATGGACGGCGGCTGTTCGACACCAACATGACCGTGAGCGTGGAGGACTACAATATCACGGAGGATGCCAAGGAGGGCCTGGATGTCAGCGTGGACATCAACCTCAAGCAATGGCGCTCCTACGGCACGAAAACGGCCAAGGTCGAACAGCCCAGCACCGACACGGGCAAGCAGACCGTGACCGTGGAAAAGGAGCGGGATGCCAGCACGGCCCCCTCCGCTAAGACCTACACCGTGAAAAAGGGTGACACCCTCTGGGCCATCTCCGCCAAGTATTATGGCGCTGGGGCCCAGTACACCAAAATCTACGGGGCCAACACGGACAAAATCAGCAACCCCAACCTCATCTATCCTGGGCAGGTGCTCACCATCCCATGAGCTATGAGCTGCTGATACAACATGGTAGCAATATCATGTACCCCCCCACGGTGGAGGGTGTCACCATTGAGTGGGAACGCAAAGGCCAGCCGGGCAAGCTCACCTTTGAGGTGGTAAAGACCCCAGGCCTGAGCTTTCAAGAGGGGGACCCCTGCCGTTTTTCCGTGGACGGCACCCCCGTCTTTTATGGCTTTGTCTTTGAGAAATCCCGCAAGGGCAACAACCCCAATGTCATCAAATGCGTGGTGTATGACCAGCTTTATTACCTCAAGAATAAAGATACCTATGTCTACACCAACAAGACGGCCTCTGAGGTCATCAAAATGGTGGCGGAGGACTTCCAGCTCAATGTGGGAGAGCTTGAGGACACGGGCTACAAGATCGCCAGCCGTGTGGAGGACAATCAAACCCTGTTTGACATCATCCAAAACGCCCTGGACGAAACCCTAAAGGCCACCGGGCAGATGTATGTGCTCTATGACAATGTTGGAAAGTTGACCCTCAAGAGCCTGGGTAACATGAAACTCAACATGCTTGTGGATGAGGACACCGCCGGTGACTACGACTATAAGAGCTCCATTGCCACCCAGACCTATGACAAAATCAAGCTCTCCTATGAGAACAAGGAAACCGGCAAGCGGGAAATCTATATTGCCCAGGACGGCTCCCACATCAATCAATGGGGTGTCCTGCAATATTATGAGAAACTGGACAGCAAGGCCAACGCCAAGGCGATGGCGGACGCTCTCCTGGACCTCTACAACACCAAGACCCGCACCCTCAAGCTCCAGGATGTCCTTGGTGACATCCGTGTGAGGGCGGGCACGCTGCTGGTGGTCATGCTGGGCCTGGGTGACATCAATGTGTCCAACTACCTCATGGCCGAACAGGTCAAGCACACATTCAACGATGGGCAGCACCTCATGGAGCTCAAAATGCGAGGTGGTACATTTGTCGCTTGACATCAATGAGCTGGTCCGTGCTGTGAAACAGGCGGCGGTGGAGGCGGTCAAGGCGGACGGCCCCATGGCCGTGAGCTTTGGCACTGTGACATCCGCCTCCCCGCTGAAAATCCAGGTGGACCAGAAAAAGACCTTGACGGAGGCCCAGCTCATCCTCACCAACAATGTCCGGGACTTCAATGTGGACATGACGGTGGACCACCAGACGGAAAGCCAAAGCGGCGGCAGCGGAGAGGCTGCTTTTGCCGCCCACCAGCACGCCTACAAGGGCAGGAAAACCTTTAAGGTGCACCTGGCCCTCAAGGCAGGGGAAAAGGTCATCCTCATCTCCTGTGATGGCGGGCAAAAATACATTGTCCTGGACAGATGGGAGGCGCCTTGATGGGAACGCTACCGACAACTGGAGAAAACCTTGACCTCATCGGCTTTGAGCTGGAGGAGCAGCCCAGCTATACTCACAAGCTGGACATTGAGGGGCAGCGGGTGGCGGGCATGACCGACAAGCGGGAGGCCCTGCGCCAAGCGGTCTATCTCATCCTCAATGTGGAGCGCTACGCCTACCCCATCTATTCCCGCAATTATGGCTCCGAGCTGGTTGACCTGATCGGCCAACCTATGGACTACGCCATGAGTGAGATGAAAAGGCGCATCACGGATGCCCTGATGCAGGATGACCGCATCACCGGCGTGGATGACTGGACCTTTGAAACCGGCAGAAAGTCCGTGCTGGTCCGCTTTACCGTCTACACCATTTATGGAGAGCTGGAGGCCACAAAGGAGGTTGAGATTTAACCATGTTTGAAACCAAGACCTATGAGGCGCTGCTGGCCAGCGCCTTGGCCAGGGTGTCCTCCGGCATCGACAAGCGGGAGGGCTCCATGGTGATGAACGGTGTGGCTCCGTCCATGGCGGAGCTGGCCCAGCTCTACATTGGGCTGGACTTCGTTTTCACCGCCACATACCTGGCAACAGCGCCCCGTGAATATCTCATCAAGCGGGCCGCTGACCGTAACATGAGCCCCTACCCGCCCAGCGCCGCAGTGTTCCGGGCGGAGTTTAACATTGAGGTGCCGGTGGGCACCCGTTTCTCCTGCGAGGACCTAAACTTTGTGGTGACGGCCCGCATGGACACCTCCGAGGACACCGCCACCGGCCTGAGCCACCGGGTCACCTGCGAAACAGCAGGGGCCCAGGCCAACGGCTACACCGGCCAGCTCATCCCCATTGAGTATGTGGACGGGCTGACCCATGCAGAGCTGGTGGAGCTGCTAATCCCCGGAGATGATGAGGAGGACACGGAGGTTTTCCGCCAGCGTGTTCTTGACAGCTTCAAGTCCCAGGCCTTTGGCGGCAACCAGGCTGACTACATCGAAAAGGTGAAAGCCATGCCCGGCATCTCCGCCGTCAAGGTGCACCCGGTCTGGAACGGGGATATTGCGCCGTCCACGCTCATCCCGGATGCTACTGTCACAGCCTGGTACACCAGCGCCATTGCGGGGCTCAGTGAGCCCGTGGCGGCCTGGCTCACCGCCGTCTACACGGCGGCGCTCAACAAAAAGCTGACGGTGGGCGGCACCGTCAAGCTGGTGCTGCTGGCATCCAATAACACTGCCCCCTCTGAAACCCTCATTGATGAGGTGCAGACGGCGGTGGACCCCACCGAGAACGCCGGGGAGGGTCTGGGACTTGCCCCCATCGGCCATGTGGTCCATGTGACCGGCGTGGAGCCGGTGCCGGTGAGCATCACGCTCAATCTGACCTATGCCTCCGGCTGGAACTGGGAGGCCATCAAAAGCTATGTGGAGGCCGTCATTGACGGCTACTTTGCAGAGCTGGCGGGCACCTGGGCCACTTCGGACCACCTGACCGTCCGCATCTCTCAGATTGAAAGCCGCATCCTCTCCGAGTGCTCCGACATGATAACGGACATTGCTGACACGCAGATCAACGGCAAGGAGGAAAACCTTGTGCTGGGTGCAGACAGCATCCCGGTGAGGGGGGACATCAATGGATAGAAAGCTCCTTGACTACCTCCCCCCGGTGCTCCGTGAGGTGCTTGAGTTTCAAGCCATCAATGCCGCAAACGAGCCGGAAATCTCCATTGCGTGGGACGCTCTGGCCCTGGTCCTTGCCAACCAATTCCTGGACACGGCAACGGCCAGCGGCGTGGCCGTGTGGGAGCGTGAGCTGAATATCCGCCCCAAAGACACGGACACGCTGGAGGTCCGCAAGGCACGCATCAAGGCCCTGTGGAACTTGGAGCTGCCCTACACTCTGCCCTGGCTCAAGAACTGGCTCACCGGCCTCTGCGGTGAGCTGGGGCATGAGGAGAGCATTGTGGACTACACCATCAACATCCAGCTTGACTACACCGTCCTGCCGGATGCGGATGCCCTGGCGGCGGAAATCCTGGACATGCTCCTCATGGTGCGCCCGGCCAACATGCGGGTGCTGATGACATCTTTTTTGCAGTCATACGGCACCATCACCTGCGGCGTTTACACCGAGTATGAGGATGAGGTCAACATCTGGCCCATGATGGTCCATGAGATGGAAAGCACCGGCAAGTCCATTGCTGTGGGTGCTCTGGAGTATCACAACACTGTGGAGATTTACCCACAAGAATAGGAGGAAAAAGCACTATGCCCAATGAAACCAAAAACTATGGCACCGTTATCACCACGGCGGGCGCTGCGCTAATCGCCAAGTGCATCTTGAACGGCGGCAAGGTCAACATCAAGACTGCTGCTGCCGGTGACGGCGGCGGTGAGTATTATGAGCCCACTGTGGGCCAGACCGCCCTCCGTGGCAAAAAGTGGGAGGGCGATGTGGCCAGCGCCGCAGTCAGCACCACCAACGCCAACATGATTGATGTGAAAATCACCATTGATGACAGCGTGGGTGGTTTCACTATCCGTGAGATGGGCCTCTTTGACGATGACGGCACGCTCATTGCCATCTGCAACACCCCCGACACAGAAAAGGTGTCCACGGATGGCGGCGTGTCCGGCAAGCTCACCATGATTATGCACATCGTGGTAGCGGATGCCTCTGTTGTCAGTTTCACCATCACCCCGGCCCTGGACACGGTGAGCCGGGCGGAGATGGAGAGCGCCCTGGCAGAGCACAACACCAACGGCACCAGCCACTCCGACATCCGGGCGCTGGCGCTCAATGCTGTGCAGCAGGGCGATGTCTACACCAAGCCGGAGGTCAACGCTTTGGTAGGGGGCGCTGTGAATGAGCATAACAACTCCGACACAGCGCACGCCAGCATCCGTGTGGACCTCACGGGGCTGGATAGCCGCCTCAAGACGCTGGAGCTGAAATATGGCACCAATGTCACCGGCAGCAGCTTTGAGGTCACCTTTGTTACGCTGACGGATGCAGTGGTCACCGGCGTATGGAATGAGGAACTTGGCCGAATTGAGTTTTAAGATGCGGAGGTGAACAAGATGCGGAGAGGCACAAACCCTGTGCTGACCTTTGAGCTGCCGGAGGCAATCACTATATCTGCCCTGTATATCACTTTTCAGCAGAACAGGCAAACTGTGCTGGAAAAGGACCTCACTGCTGTCACCTATGACAAAGAAAACGGCATCATCACGCTGCCGCTTTCCCAGGAGGACACGCTCCTCTTTTCGGAGCTTGAGCCTGTCTGGGTGCAACTCCGCCTGCGGGACAATCTGGACAACGCCATTGCCAGTGAGCCCATGCGGGTCAATGTGGGGGAGATATTCAAGGACGGGGTGATCTAATGTGACCTATGCAGTAACCTTTGAAACCACGCCCAGGGTCATTGCGGTCAAGCTCTCCACCGGCGGCATGATGCACGCCAGCTTTGGCTCTGTGCAGTATGTCAACACCGGCAAGCAAGGAATTGACGGCACCACTTTTTACCCCTCTGTGGAGGGCGATGAGTGCACCCTGAGCTGGACCAATGACGGCAACAAAGAAAACCCCAAGCCTGTCAATTTGAGGGGCCGACAAGGCCCCCAGGGCGCTCCTGGCAGTGACGCAGACATCCTGCCCATCACAAACCTGGAGCTTGAAAAACTACTCATATAAGGAGGACAGCCAAAATGGCAAACAGCAAGAAAGCGCTTGATGAAAATGGTGTACTTTACCTGTGGGGTAAGGTCAAGACCTATGTGGCCACGGCCATTGCCAACATCAAGCTGCCCAGCAAGACCTCTGATCTGACCAATGACAGCGGTTTCATCACTGCCAAGGATGTGCCGGAGGGCGCTGCCGCATCCAGCACCGTGCCCAAGATGGATGGCACCGCTGCCGCTGGTACGGAAACCGCTTTTGCCCGTGGTGACCATGTGCACCCCTCTGACACCACTAAGGTGGACAAGGTGGAGGGCAAGGGCCTGAGTGCCAATGACTACACCAACGAGGAAAAGGCCAAGCTGGGCGGCGTGGAGGCCAACGCCAACAACTACACCCTGCCGGATGCCAGCGCCTCCGTCAAGGGAGGCGTGACTGTTGGCACCAATGTGGATGTCAGCGGCGGCAAAATCTCCGTCAAGAACGGCACAACCAACCAGAAAGGCGTGGTGCAGCTCTCCAGCGCCACCGATGACACCAGCACCACCAAGGCCGCCACGCCCAGCGCCGTCAAAGCTGCCTATGACCTGGCGGCAGGCAAGCAGAGCCCGGCCACCTCTTTGGCAGGCTACGGCATTGCAGATGCCTACACCAAGGATGAGGTGGATGCCAAGATGTCCAGCGCCCTTGAATATAAGGGCTCCAAGGACACCTATGCAGACCTGCCCACCACCAGCAACAAGAAAGGCGATGTGTGGAACATTGTCAATGCCGATGCGGCCCACGGGGTCAACGCCGGTGACAATGTGGCCTGGAACGGCACCACATGGGATGTGCTGGCCGGTACGATGGACTTGTCCGCCTACATGCTTGCGGAGGACCTTGTGGCCATTTCCAACACAGAGCTGGATAATATCTGCAAGTAAAGGAGGCCAATGGCATGGCAAAAAGGCCCTACCTTGATGACCTCCAGACAGCACGCCTCTGGGCAAAGGTCAAGGCCCTGGTTTCTCCTTTGAGCTCCAGAGTGACCACACTGGAGGGGCAGGTCCAGACCAACACCACGGACCTCTCCGGCCTGGCCACTCGTGTCCGCACGCTGGAGCTGAAATATGACACCAATGTCACCGGCAACTCCTGGAGCGTGGCTTTCACCAGCCTCTCCGGCGTGGTGGTCACTGGTGTGTGGAATGAAAGCCAAGGGAGGATTGAGTTTTAAGTGCCCAACTATGACATCATACCGCTTGCCACTGATCTGCTGGACTACACCATTCAGCGGGTCAAGGTCAAAGAGCCCCAATACACCAAGGTCAAGGCCTATGTGATGGAAAACGGCCAGATGGTGGAAAAGGAGCTCTTTGAGAAAATCAAGGATGACGGCAAGCCTCACTTTCCCAAGAGCCAGACTTTCCACATGTGCGCTGACATGCAGCGCATGGCCAGCGCCATCCTCCAGAAATGCAACTCCGCTGATGGCCGTTATTTTGAAACTGAGTATGAGGAACGCCTCAAGGACCTTGATGAGGTCATCGTCCTCTGCGACACTCTCAACCAGTACATCAACCTGAGCTATAAGCGCAAGTACATCTCTGGTGACCAGTGCCACTACTGGGCAGAGCTGGTGCGCCCGGTCCGTCAAAAGGCTTTCAACTGGAAACGCAATGACAGCAACCGTGCCGCCGCTCTGCGTGAGGCAAAGGCCAACCAGGAGCTTGCCAAAATGGGCCAGATGGCCCAGCAAATTGCTGAGGCCCTGGCCCGCAACCCCTGAAAGGATATACCAGCCGAGAGCTGTTATATTTGGGTATGACCTATTTTTCCACTGTGCTCCCCGAACACGAACAACACCAACAACGCCGTTTACTTGAACACCAATGGCAATGTCAACAACAACAACTGCACCAACACCAACGGGTCCCGCCCCGCTCTGATGGTAAGGCCTGACTGAGTAGGCCCAAAGCCCAAAACCGTGCCGTCCATCACATCAAAGGAGGTCATACCCAGCCTTGGTGAGGCCAAGGCAAACACATTGCGCTGATGCCCCGCTGCTTTCCAGAAAAGTGGCGGGGCTACTGGTCCTATCATGCGGCACCTACACAGCGCATGAGGAGAGGCTGGCCAGCCGAACACTGATAGGGGGCCATCCGTTTGTATGAAATTTTCTGAAATATGCACCTTTGCGGTGATCTATGCGGCATACATGGCCGCCCGGCGGGGCAAACGCTCCAGAGCCGCTACCGCACACTATGAGGTGCGCCTGCTTGAGAACATCGTCAACCTGGTCTATATCCTAAAAACCAAGATTTACAGACCCGGCGTGTTTCGTGTGTTCTATGTCTATGAGCCCAAGAAAAGGCTGGTGCAGGCACCCGCTTTTGTGGACAAGGTGGTCCAGCACGCCATAGTGGACAATCTCCTCTATGACCGCATCACCCGCAGTTTCATCCTGGACAACTACGCATCCCAAAAGAACAAGGGCCTGCACTTCGGCCTGGACCGGCTCAAAGGATTTTTCACGGACTACTGGAATAAGCACCACACCGCTGAGGGCTGGGTGCTCAAGTGTGATGTCCGCCATTTCTTTGCAAGCATCAACCATGACAAGCTCAAGGAAAAGCTCAAAAAGCTGGACCTTGAGCCTGTTGTTTATGACCTGCTTTGCATCTATATTGACTGCTCTGACGGCCTGCCGCTGGGGTATCAGACATCACAGCTCTTTGCCCTCCTGTTCCTGGATGACTTTGACCACTTCGTCAAGGAACAGCTCCACATCCAATACTATGGCCGTTACATGGATGACTTTTTCCTCATCCACCCGGACAAGGAATACCTGCAATTCTGCCTCCGGGAAATACGGGTCTACATGGATAGCCTGGGGCTGGAACTGAATGAGAAAACCCAAATCTTTCCCATCCGCAACGGCATTGACTTTTTGGGCTTTCACACCTACTTGACGGAGAGCGGCAAGGTCATCCGCAAGCTGCGGCACAGCAGCATCAAGCGGATGCGTGCTAAGCTCCGCCACTGGGAAAAGGAATACCCGGCGGGCCTGGTGACCCGTGAGCAAATCCTGCAATCCTGGCAGGCGTGGGATGCCCACGCCGCACATGGCAACACTTGGGCCCTGCGCCAGCAGGTGCGGGACCGTGTGCAAAATATTCTAAAGGAGGAAATCTGATCTATGGCCACAACCACCCTGGGCAACAAAGCTGTGGGCAGTATCATCCAGCTCAAGGAAAACGGCAAGCTGGTGAGCTTCTATGTTGCCAAGCACAACTATGAGAACTCCCTCAACGGCATGGGCCGCACGCTGGTGGTCCGCAAGGACTGCTATGACAACCGCCAGTGGCACAGCTCCAATATCAATGCCTACGCCTCCAGCGCCATTGATAGCTGGCTCAACGGCACCTACAAAAACCTGCTTGACGCAGACATCCGTGGGGTCATCGGCACCACGAAAATCAAGTACACCCCCGGCAACGGCAACAACACCGTTGGCACGCTGGAGCGTGCCATCTTCCTGCTGTCTGCCACTGAGCTGAACAGATCGGCAAGTTGGTTTAATGTGGAGGGCACGGCGCTGGAAATCGCCAGCTCTCTCCAGATCGCCTACATGAACGGCTCCGCCGCTGTTCAGTGGACACGCTCCCCGAACACGGGCAGCACCGACTACGCCGTTTACTTGCGCACCGATGGCAATGTCTACGGCGACCTCTGCGCCAGCACCCGCGGGGCCCGCCCC
>ENA-OPDD01001441-OPDD01001441.1-human-gut-metagenome-genome-assembly--contig:-NODE-1441-length-16110-cov-10.148739_pt1 | contig 16110 bp, 13 predicted proteins | sample MGYA00241574_ERZ501499 | MGnify/ENA primary metagenome ERZ501499 (study PRJEB25962, sample SAMEA2042576) | human gut metagenome | biome: human gut; feature: human-associated habitat; material: faeces...
CTGGAGATTTTCGCTGAGGAAAACCCGCCGAAGCGTGTGAACCGCCCGGAAGCCTGCGGTTTGCGTCATCTTGCTTTCTGTGTAGAGAGTGTGGAGCAGACAGTGAATGAGCTGGCAGAGGTCGGGATTGAATGCGAGCCAATCCGTGTGGATGATTACACTGGCAAGAAGATGACTTTCTTCCATGACCCGGACGGACTGCCGTTGGAGCTGCATGAGTAAAATGAAGAAAACAAGAAAACCAGACGGTGGCCGGAAGAAGCTGAAGCCAGAGTACGATGCCGGGAAGAACCTGAAAGAGCAGATGGAAAGTGCTGTGGCGCTTTATGATTCTGAGATGTAATGTTGTCCCGGTTGCGCCGCAGTGATATACTTAAGTCACACGTTATGTGCAGAAGCTAGAGGCGAGCGTGGTTATCAAATTCATTATCAAAATGAAGACGGAAATCTGGGGACAAGGGACATTCCTTTCTATATTCCAGATGACGAAGATCGAAAGCAGCTTGCTCTCCCGTATGGGATGAGAGTTTTCCATGTAAAATCGGAAGATCTGAATGGAGCAATTCGTGTGGCTCTTTGCTATTAAACGATGAATATCATCAGCATAAAATTATGAGGAATAAAGCATGAATAAGGAAAAAACAGAACTGATTTATTTATGGATTGAGCAAGACGAACATGGGTGCTTTCAGAATATGGGGTTTAATTTCTCTCCATGCTACAAAATAAATTTTAACCACAAAACGAGAAGATTAACTGCACAAAAAACGGATAATTTGAATGTGTTCTCGGAGCCGAAAATCCAGAACCTAACAGCTATCATCGGTGAAAATGGTGTTGGAAAAACTACACTTATAAATTATCTGGCGGAACTTGGAGATGTTCCGTATTCTCCAGAGGATAGTGCAGAAAAACGGCAAAGAAGAAAAGAACGAACGGATTCTTTTATTGCGGTATATAAACAAGCTAGGACAGATGCCTTGAAAATTATTAACCATCTGTCAGGATGCCGTAGAATTCAATTTGAGGGAAGTGAAATTGACGTCTACTCTAGAAATGAGTTTGTGGCGGAAGATTATATAGGAAAAATATCACATATTTGTCTGTCAAATAGTGAGTATGGTATTGGCGCAAGCGGAAGCAGAATAAATTATATTACTCTGACCAATTCAGCCCTACCAACAATTTATAAGGACTTCTATCGAAGACTATATGGCGTGGATGTGGAATCTTTTTTAGTGGAACTTTCGAACTTCAATACGCTTCAAAGATATATGGCTGATAAGGTGGATGCTAACGGATTTCAGATATTCCTGGATTTTTTGTATTATGATTCGCTGTTGAAAGAAAAAAGCAGATTTTGTGGTAAAAAAATTGATGCCATTGATTTTTTAATTTCAATATTGGAAGTACCGATATGGGAAAAGCCAAGCGGTGAAGCGGAGATCATGATACAAAAAGGAATGTCAAAATGCAAGACACTGGAAAGTGGTTTGTGCGAAATGGGGCTTTGGGGGAGGCTGGTTTACAATCTCGCAATGGAGTTGGCAGTCGTCTATGATGACTTTAAACCAGAAACCAAGAAGGCGGATGAAATATTTTCCTACTGCAAATCGTTTGTGATTGATAAAGAGCAAGGGAGCGAACGGACATATTATTTGAATGCGTGGCATGAAGTCAACGAGTTCAAAGCAATATTAGAAAACGCAAAAAAGGGAGACAACGGGTTCTCAAAGATGGATTTGGCACGAGTGGATTATGCCACAGCACCAGTCGGAAGCTTCCAAGTGATTTTGAACAATGCTCGAAAGGGCCATGCGTTTGTACTGAAGTATTTGGTCGTGCTTAATTTGGAAATGTCTTCTGGTGAACGTGCGCTTTTGAATATTATGTCACGCATTTGTTTTGCATCACAGATTGAAAATTACATGCCAGGAAAAGGCATTCAATGGAATACAAATATTCTTTTGCTAATTGATGAAATCGATCTCTATTTGCATCCTGAGTGGCAGAGAAGAATCGTTCGAGATTTGTTGAGCTTGCTCCGACGCCAGTTCAAGGGACATTACTTTCAAATCGTATTAACCAGTCACTCCCCAATTGTGTTGTCAGATATTCCGGTGGAAAACTGCATCTTTTTGAAGAAAAAGTCAAATGGTACAGTTTGTCAGGAAGAACGAAATACACAGACATTTGGTGCGAATATTTACACGCTCTACAAGGATGCGTTTTTCTTATCAGACGATAAACTTGCAATGGGAGAATTTGCACAGAGCAAAATCAATCAATGGATTGAAAAAATTGAGACAGGGGAATTGAGCGAAGAAAAAGCCTATAAAATTATTGGATTAATTGGCGAACCTCTTGTCCGTCGAAATGTTGAGAAGATGGTTCGGAGACAATATAAGAAATTGGAACCCGTGAAGGGCAGGGAAAGTATCCGTTCAGAAGTCACAGAGGAAAAGAAAAAAATGATAGAATTTTTGGAGCGTCAGAAAGCAGAAATAGAAAAGCAAATCAAAATGTTGAGAGGGATATGAGCGTGATCCAATTACCAAAGATATCGAAGGAACTAGAGGAGGAGTACCTCGCAGATGTTCAAAAGAGCTACAAAGAGTTGTTGGAAAAACTGAAGAAGTCTAGAAATGATGTCAAGAAAAAGAAAACAAAAACCGAAGATGATAAGCAGAAACGAGAGGAAGAGTATTTAAGTGAGGTGAAAGCGATTGTTGATTTTTTGAGCACGGAAGGAAAACTGGACGATGATAAGATAAAAAATATATTGGTGGGCAGGGTTGCGTCTCTTGAAAAAGCGATGACAACGATAGGCCCAATCAAAAGCAAACAAATCCAAAAAGAATTTGAACGTGTCTATACAAATTTTTCAAATCGCAATTTTGGGCACCAGTGGGCAGAAAGACTTGGCGTTACTGTTTGTCCATATTGCAATCGAAGCTATATTTTTACTGTAAAAAAAGATGCGAGAAATGGAAAAGCTCGTCCGCAGTATGACCATTTCTTTCCGAAGTCGTTTTATCCCTATCTGGCGCTTTCAATGTACAATCTGATTCCATCCTGTGCAGTTTGTAATGGTGGAAAGAGTAATGCGGATAGCTTCAAAGATCAAAAAGTGCAATATCTGAACCCTTATGTGGAAGGCTATGGAACTAAAACCGTTTTGCAAATTACACCCAAAAAGAAGAAGGACAGAATTCACAGTTACGTTGGTTTGGCAGAAGAATATACTGTGAAACCAGAGAGTGCACCGGACGTGGATAAAGATGCAGTGAAGCGGATTCAAAACACTTGGGATTTGCTGAAGCTTGGTCCTCTCTACGAAAAGCATAGCGACTACATCCGGAATATTCTGCGGGCAAAACAAATCTACACCGAAGAGTATCTTGATCAGTTGATGAAAAGTTTTCCGGGGGCATTTGACGACATGGATGATTTAAAGAATGTAGTTTATTTTAACTATCTCGATGAAGAGGACTGGGGCAAGCGTATCCTAGCAAAACTGACGCATGATCTAGAAGTGGAGAATTCATGAATACCTTCTTTAGAGAACCAATTCGTAAAAAATTATTGAAATTTTCTAAGCGGAACGCTATAGCTTATTTAAAAAGTAAAATTCGGAGGTAGAGCGGAATATATAGCTTGTAACGTAAACAATAGGAGGGAGGTGCATTATGGCAGAAACACGCAAGCCCGGCGGTGGGCGAAAACCATCAAAGCCAGAGTATAGTGCGGAATGGAATCTAACTCAGCAGATGGACGCAGCAGCCGCACTTTATAAAGAAAATCACTCCCTCCAATCCATCGCAGACGCCCTGTCCCTCAACCCCATCAAGGTCCGAAAACTGCTCATCACAGCCGGGATCTATGAATCAGACGTAGCGGAGATGGTGCAGTGTACCTTTAATAATTACAAAGAGACACAGAGTTACAAGGATGCAGTTCTCTCCACCGCATCATCTCTTAAATTGTCCAAAGCCTCCGTCACCTCATACCTGCCATACGAAAAGGGGGTGTACTTCCCAAAGAAGGCACCCGTGGAAAAAATCAGTGTGGGGGCAGAGCGGCAGCGGAGATACAGGGCAGTAAGAAAACTGCGAACCGAGCCGACAGAGGAGCACCTGTGGGAAGTGGTCCTGCTTTATTCTGGAGTGCGGTTCAAAACCTATTCCGGCTTACCCTTTACCTATGAAATACGAAAAGGTCGGAATGGACAATACACAAAAGAGCTTTGGATCGACCGCCGGGAGAATAGTAAAAGCCTGGCCTGGAGTTCGGTATTGCTGGCACTGAACAATATAAAAGAGGTGGGGGCGGTGGTGGACAGGCCAAAAGCTCTGGGCGACATCCGAGGCGTGACTTATATTTATGGAATGTTCTACCGATTCGGACTCATTGATATGCCGGATAAAGTGAATGGGAAAATGAAAAGAGCTGGTCGGCAGATGTGACATTCTAAGGATGGATGACGTCTTTTATTGCTGAATGTTCCATATCGAACAAATGTCCTCCTTCTCCCACTGCATCCTTCAAAAACACGTCCGGTGAAATTTCAATCCAAAAACCGCCGGGAAAAAGCTGCAAGGACCACAAACAACCTGCTACACAGCCATCTGGTATCTGCTCACCCCCATAAAATCCACCCCAAGATTACCCCTCAAAGCCGCAAGATCACGGACTGAGGAGAGTACCTGGGCAGGGCGGACGCCCCGGCGGAGGCCCCTGGGCCCCAGGCTCTCCGAAGACTGAAGAATGAGAATATACGTTATTACTCGCATAAATATACCGGCGAAAAAAGAAACGGGGGAAACTTGAAAATAACGCTGAAACGTGGTATAATAGTGGTACGAACAAGCCGGGTTTAGTACGACAACTGTGCGCTGTGGTACTGTAACTGTTGTTTCAAAATTAGGAACGACTACAAAAAGTGTGCGAAAAACTAGCGTAGCTACGACGACACCTACCAGGTTCAGGTCGTGTCTTGGTACGACAACGAGAACTCTTACACTTCTCAGATGGTTCGTACCATTAAGTACTTCGCTGAGAACTGCTAATGACGTTCTGTCGTTAAAAATCGCCTGATTTGTCTACTGGAGTTTGCCTTGCTCAACTACGAACAAGCCTGACTTGGTACGACAACCATATCTAGGAATTTTTCGCCCTTCTTTTTGTGGTCCGCCGCAAAAGGAAGGGTGTTTTTTTATGTGTTTGAAAGAGCTTCGGGACGAATTTTTGTATGACTGTGAATGCCGCCACCTGGCAAAGGGGTCTCTGCGGAATTATCGGGCATCTACCCGGTTCTTGCTGGAATTTCTGGAACGGAAGCAGATCACAGAATTGGAGGATGTGCGCCCACGGCACCTTCGGGACCTGATGAAGGAAAAGCAGGATGCAGGCAATACGCCCCGGTACATCAACGACCTGCTGAAGGTCTGGCGCACTTGGTTCAATTATCTGGTGGAGGAGGGCTATTTGGAAGAGCGAGATAACCCGGCCAAAAAGGTGAAGCCACTGCGGCAGCCCCGGACCATCATTGATACCTTTACCGCAGCAGAAATGAAGCGGATGATCCAGTTCTACGACGGCAAGGACTTTCTGGAGGTGCGGAACAAGACCATCATCATGCTGCTGTTTGACACAGGGATGCGCTGTAATGAGATGATCCTGATGGAGCCCGAGGACATCAAACCGGATTACATTCTGGTGAAGCATGGCAAGGGCGGCAAGGAGCGTGTGGTGCCGAAATCTCCGGCACTGTCCAAGCAGCTCATCAAATACTGTGCGCTCCGGGATGGCTACCGGAAAGAATGCCCCACCTGCCACAGAAACCTTTTCCTCAGCAAAACAGGCAAGCCCCTCACGGATGAAGCAGTTGCTCGGATGCTGAAGCACGCTGCAGAGGAAGTGGGAGTCTCCTCCTCGGTACGGGTCAGCCCCCACACCTGCCGCCATACCTTTGCTCAAATGCAGCTGAAGAACGGCCTGGACCTGTACAGTGTCTCTCGCCTGATGGGGCACGTCAATATCATGATCACCCAGCGGTATCTGTTGGGCATCAAGGATAAGGACATTGTGGACCGGGGCACCCAGACCAGCCCATTGATGAACCTGTAAAAGAACAGAAGATCGTGTGCATAGGAGCAGTTCCGCCGGATATGGTGGAGCTGCTTTTTTGATAGATGGGCATAAAAATACCCCCATTGCTCTGCGGAGAGAGTAACGGAGGTGTAAGATCAGTCGATTTCTTGGTCTAAAAGTTTGAGGAGTTCGATGGAACTGGGGGTGGCGTATTGATCGTTGAAGCTGTCTATAAAGACAAGATTCGCAAGAGCCTGATTCAACTGATAGACGGCCTTATTATTGGAATGCTTCAGCAGGAAGATGAATTGACGCCGCAGATCCCCATCAAACTGATGGGCCCTTATGGTAAGCAGAAGTTTTATGGTGACTTCTTTCCCGAGAGCGTTTAGCCGGTCGAAATTGCACAAAGTATCGTATCTTTTGTCACCTATATCAAACGGAATAGAATTGTCCGTTTCAGTGTTGTTAGGAAGATGATTGCCGGTATCTTGTGAATCTTCGGATTCGTGTTCGGGTGGGCGGTGCTTGGAGAGGGCTCCGTTGCTGGATGGAGAATAATGGCTGCCCAAAATCTCGGTTAAGGATAGCTCTCCCGATTCCAGTAGTGCTCCAATGGGTACGTCAAGAGAGTGTGCAATGTCCTCCAGCAGACCGAGGTCGAACCGATCGGTGTTGCGATTCACCATATTATACAAGGTGGTATAGGGGATGCCGACCATGCGGCTGAGTTCTTTGATGGAAATCCTCTTGGCTTCTGCAATCGTCTTGATGTTCTGACCGACGCGCATTTCGAAACACTCCTTTCTAATAGATGTATATATAATACTACGAAATTCTAAAATGTCAATATTGACAGAAAGAGAAAATGAATAAAAACCAAGAACAAGAATTGGCGACACTAACAAATTCTTAATTTGGATAGTTATTTTTGAAAAAGTTCTTGACATGGGTACTAATTGGGAGCATACTTACGCTGCGTGGATGACCGATATGAGAATCTCGCAAGAGTCCATTTCGGACCAACTTTTTAAGAAAGGAGATGCCATCATGGGGAGAGGGCTGAATCTGTACCCGAGGACGAGGTAGCGAGGTGTTGCCTCCGCAAGGACTACACGGGATGTGCTGCTGCAGCTAAAATCCCATAGCCCTGATGGGTGATTGGTTGGACTGATTCCCGGGTCACTGGGGGGAAGTTGGCTGGTCCGTCTTAAAATACAACAAATCGAGGAGGGAGCACAGGATGGATAGCTCGTAGAGCCTGGGCCGTGTATCGCCTGAAAAAACAATGGTAAAAAATAATGGAGGCGTTCTATGCTAAAGATTTTTGACAACTACTATCTGGACGCAAGCAGTGTGTGCTATATGCTGAAAAAAGCTCATGTGAAGGGTGACGGCATGGAGGAGTGCGATGTCTGTACCTATCACACCAGGCTGGAGGAGGCGTTGGCAGAAGCTGTGAGGCGTGGGCTCCGGGAGGGGGTCGCAAGCGGTGAGCTGACGGAGTGGGAGCAGCTGTGCGGCGAACTCCGGCGGCTGAAGCATGAGGTCCAAGGGCTGCTGGAGTCTATCAGCCCTGCAGACGATGCTTTGGACTTGACTCTGAAGAATGGAAACAATTGTGCATAAATAGGAGGGACTATATGCTGGAACTTTACTTTAATGATGGAAATTTTCTGCCCGAGAGCCGTGAAGAGGAGCAGTCCGCAGAGACGGTACTCAACATCATGCTGGCTGGAAAAACGACCGACACGGAGATGTGCATCTGGCCCTGTTTTTACCATGCGCCCATGTGCAAGGGGGTGCTGATCAATATGGACGACGGCACAACGCTGCGGATCAAGCCTATCTTGAATAAGGAGGGAGAGCCGGAGCTGCTGATCGGATGTGTGACAGGGGAGACTGTCGGGGAGGTGTACCAGTGGGTCTCGAATTATGACTAAGGTGAGCATCGCACCGGAAATAAGCCTGCATTCGAAGACGATATTTAATGAAAAGGAGCTATAAAATGATTAAAAATAACGTAAAAGAGAACCTGTTTGACGATGAGGAGAACATCTATGTGGGCCTGAGTGATCTGGTGAACCTCAGAGAGTCGGCGGAACTCAGGGAAGCCGCAAACGCATTTGAGAGCTATCTGGTAAACTATGCACAGGTAGCACACATGCCGCAGAGCGTCCTGTCGGATATCTGCCGTCTGTCTGTAGAAGCAGCACACAGGGGAATGGAATTTTGCTTTATGAAGGGGTTTGAGCTGGGTTGCCGTGTAATGAGAAGCGCACTGGAAGGGGAGCTGGAAGCCGACGACTGCGCTGAAATCAATGAGGATTGTGGGCTGGAAGGATGCGCCGCTATGGAAGAGGACTGCTTGGCGGACGATCTGGACGACGAGTGGATTTTTTGATGGATCAATCATGAGGAATAAAACCATGGTGCATATCTACTTAGAGGATGCCAATTTCCCCACTGTGACCTTCAAGCCGGAGTTTGTGAACCCCCGGGCGGCACGATGGCGTGGAATGTAAAGGATAAGGAGGACATTTACGATGGACAACAAGACCTGTAGAATGGATATTTTGGGTGTGTCGTTGGGCGAAGAAGGATATTTGATCATCCCACGGCAGACACGGGAGCTGTGTGAGCCGCTGGTGAAGGCCGCAGATGCGCTAGAGAAAGCACTGGATGACCTGCCGGTCGATGTGACAGACAAGAACAGGATCGCAGGGCTGTCTGCAGAGCTGATGGCCCAGGCAGAGCAATACGCAGTAGTACTGGGAATCCAGGCGTATAGGGACTTTAACAGAACGTCGACCCCCTGAGGCGATTACGGAGCTTAAAGGGCACAAGGGCAATGAGGTGCCAGGAATATGATCCAAGGCAAACAAAAAACCGCCTTACCTGGTCGCAACAGGCAAAGCGGCTGTAGAGACGGGAATATCTGTGTGTGTGCGTTCCCGCCCCTATAATAGCACAGAACGAAGCGTTTGACCAGAGCTTTTTTCTGGCAGGTGCTGACAAACCGGCGCATGGTCTGGCAGGATGGCTGGGCTGTGCGCCTTATTATTATGGAGGAAATGCATCAATATATGAAAACAAAAATGCCCTTTGACGGCTTCTTCTTGAAGAATTTGGATGAACAGAACGGAACCTGCAAATATGAGGAATATCTACGCAACTGCAAGGAGAACCCATTGACCGAGGAAGAGCGGCGGGAATGGACGGAAAGCACCCATGCAGCGATTGCTGAGCTGGAACGGTTGAACGCAGAGCCGAAGCCCACCAGACAGGCAGCAGAGCCGGAAGCAGAGGCAGATGGGACATCCAGCCCCCAGACGCCAGAGCCCGCCGAGCCGCAGGGAGGGTGCTGTACCGGACAGGAGGCAGAGGAAGCACCAGAGGTGGAGGTGACTGCAGCGGAGAAGACGTTTGTTCCACAGGGAGAGGGTGCTTTGCTGCTCCCGGCGGAACCGACAGTGATCCCAGAGGTGGTCAGCGAGCCGAAGCGGACACGCATCACGGAGCTGGTGAAGGAGGACTATAAAAATTGGCGTGACGGTACCAGAATCGTCTTTGATGCAGGCGTGAACTCAGGTAAGACCTACTTTATCCTGAATGTTCTGCTGCCATGGGCATATCAAAAGCACCGGAAAATTATATATCTTTGCAATCGTGTCCCCCTGCGAAATGAGATCCAACAGGAAGTGGAGCGGCTTGGAAGGACGGAAGAGAAGGTTGGGTGTTGGAATCATGACCTTCGGCAGTTCGTTTACAAAACCAGAGTAACGAATAAATATAAAGATACGATCCGGGTAGAGACCTATCAGTGGATGGAGTCGTTCTGCAAGGGCAACCCGAAGGGAGTAATGAACTACTTCAAAAGATTTAACTATATAGTAGCGGACGAATACCATTATCTGTTAACGGATGCAGCTATCAATAAATATATCGATCTCTCCTATGTGACACTGAACGAACTGACAAAGTATCGCCCGGTGATCTTTATGAGTGCAACCGCACATCCGTTCTTTCACCGTTGGCGGGATGAGACAAATGAGGCCCTGCCGGAGAATTACTACCATATCCCGTCGGACTACAGCTATGTAGAGCGTGCGGTCTTTTACTGGACAGATGCTGAGGAAATCAAAATAATCCGACAGGAAGCAAGGAGGGGGAAGGTTCTGGTATTCGTCGATCGGATGAGCAGGATAAGAAAACTGGTGAAAGAATTAGAAGACGAGTTTACAGGGGAGATCGCCACGGCCTGCTCGCCCTATCGCCCAGAAGCAAGAGAGTTTGATGGGCTGGAAGAGGTGCTGCAGGATGGGAAACTGCGCAAGAGGATCACAATTGTGACGACCGTGTTTTACAATGGTGTCAACATCAAAGATCCGGAATTGATCTGTATCATCAGCAGGCTGTGGGACCCGATCGTAAATGCGCAGATCTTGGGACGAAAGCGCCCGGTAAGCAAACAGGACACCTGCGCAGTGTACTTTAAAGGCTATAGCTCCGACCGAATCAAGCAGGAACGTGAGCATATCAGAAAAAGACAGCTAGAGCCAGCAAAGAAATGGAAAGATGGAAAGTCTGATCCGGAGGTGTGGCAAGAGTACCTGCATAAGCCGGGTATTGTGAAGATGCTGGATAAATACAGCCAGACGGTTAACCGCGATGAATATGGTAATGGCTGGGAGTGGAGACGCCGCGCAGAACATCAATACCTCGTTCAGATGGATGCGCTCAAACTGATGATGGAAAAAGGCTATCAATGGGGGATGCTGTATACTGTTACAGAAAGTGATGCGCTTCTGAGCAAAATCGAACCACTACGGTTCAAAGAGCTGGAGGACTATATTGAAGAGAACCTTGAAAAACCTATTCTGGGCGAGATCATGCGAAAGGAGCTTGTTGAACGCGGCTGTATTACCAACCCCAATGATCGGCATAAAAATAAATCTGAGCCTTCTTTGAAAGTTGTCAATCGATATTTGATATACTATGGTGTAGAAGCAAGATCGGATGAGAAAAGAATCAATGCAAAACAAAAGGCAACATTCTGGACACTGTATCAATTGTAACCATGATTCTGTCGATTTTTTTCACATTGTATAATATAAAAAGTGAAAATTTTCGACAAGTATAAATAATGTTTTGAGCTAAAAGAGTATTACGAATAATGAAGCAGAGCGTGAGCGATGCTTTATTGCTCGTGATGCTCTTTTACTCGAAACAAAACGGAAAGAATCGTTGAAAACGATGAGAGACGTTTGCCTGCATACAGGTCAAGAACCATCAGCAAAAAATAAAGTGGATTGTTTAACCGTGGCTTGGTATCTGATCAATAGGAATTTGTCGATGATTAGTAAATAAATGTTTGTGTCTGCGTGCGATCTGATGAAATAATGGTGCAGTATGGATTGCGTGGACTCTGGTAAGCGTCTGCCCGGTGCGATTCTGTCTGGGTTTGATACCATTAAAAAGTATACCTCAAGCAGAATGTGACGTGCTGCCATATAATACAAGGCCGCCTACACTGTGGACACCGTTTGATGGCTGAATTTTGGGCTGTCAAAGGGAGTCGCATTCCACGCTCCCCCTGAAACATGACTCAAGAAGGGGGGTTCAATTTGAAATCCCCTTGAAACCTTATTAAGACTGTCTTTGTTACGCTCATGACAGACGGCAGATTTCCATGACACCGCACAGATTGTAACAAATAATTTCACGTTCTTTCGTAATCCTACCCTCAACTGTCCTCATTTTGAAAACAGTTGATAAGGAGTCAAGACGCTCGGCGTTTCGTTCGCAGCATGAGGGGTATTATAAACTCCCTACCCTGTACTGTCTGGTACGCTCCCATTGCCACAAGTGGCGATGGTCAAAAATGTCCGCCGTGCGCAGAAGTGTGCTATGACCGAGTGTCCATCCTAACCGGCTCCCTTTGACCCTATGGAACTAAATTTTTGTTAGAACCATCTGCGCCGTCTTCTGCCATGAACAGCATCATCAAGCATTTTGTTCATCAGCTTCTCATAGTTTGCGCCGCAGACCTCGTCCAGAATAGCATCATCATACGGGATACCCTTGGCGTTCAGATGATCACGGAACCAAAACTTAGTCTGATAGTAGGGCCCCATACGGTCAGAATAAGCGCTGGGCCACTTCCCAAGACAGTTCGGATGGCAGTCAGGGATACTCCACCACTCTTTGCGCACCCGCTCGTGCATCTGGCGAATATCTGCGTCTGACCGATCGGCGGTTTGTGCGGTATAGATCTGGTCAAGCTCTGCCTGCTTTTTTGACTGGCTGATGTTCTGCCCGGCGTTTACCGCTCCAGCTGCACCCAGACCAAACAACCCAAGGAAAAACGAAATAGCTCCACTCATGATATTGTCCTCCTGATATTTTGAAGTGTACTATAAGAACACTCAAGACTCGAAGATTTTAAAGTCAAACATCGTCTGGTCTTCACCGTATTTCGCTTTCATAGCGTATAAAGCCAGATTTCGATACACTTCTGCTTCTTTTTTGGTTCCGAAGGCGTATTGGCTAAGTACCTCCGGCTCGTCACTGAGATAGCAAACCAGCTTTACCACGAATTTGTGTTCGGTCATGTCCGTTCCTCCCATCATGCTGCAGGTTCGGCGATGTAGTTCAGGATGCTGAATACCATCAACCCCAAACCGATAAGTGTAAGTATGGGACCACAGCCAATATTGCCGCCTCCGCCTTTACTGCTCATCATGCTGTACATCATATAATGGTCAAACCAATCGTGGTCGCATTTGCGGCTCGTAGTGTTTCCTCTTGCGTTTTACTGCGTGTGTTCGATGCTTTTTGCGTCGCTCCGGGTGGCCTTTTCCTACTGCATAGGGTGGGACACTGGCGGTGCACTATCTGCTTTTGATGCAGCTTTTTTCCTGGAAATTCCTACTGGGCAGAGGGCCTGGTCTGACGTTGGAATACACCTGGTCCTTCGCCTTACGATCGTGTGGAACGCTACCGCTGGCTTTCTTTACTTTGTGAAACAGGACCTCCGGCCTGCCATGGAACCTGGGGTCTGACAATAGGATAACGGATTATGTTGTCCAATTGCTGGTGCTTATAAGAGGGGCTGTGGAAAATCTTGTGGGGCTCTGGGGTGGTGGTGCCTTGATTGCCTGTTTCCTTGCCCGATGGAATAGGGACCGCCTGTGATCGTTACCAAGCTCTCGGCGGAGGAGAGAGGACAACAATTCCTATACGGGGTGGAGAAAGTTTTTTCCCCTCTACGGACCCCGGGGGGTGGTTAAAAATCTGAAATAGGCGTCCAATATAGTAGGAAGGGGGAGTTGTAAAATCTCCCCAGCATAGGTCAAAAATAGACAGGTGTCCTTTACAGCAGGGAGGGAAGAGGCTGATTTTTTGCAGGTGGAAAGACGATGTTGGAGAATCTTGGATACAATGTAGAAAAAATCTTATTTTGCAGACCCTTTTTTTGGAGGCGTCCGAGCTAGAAACCTACCGCAAAAATCTTGTAACATAATGGGTTTTATGGTAGAATGGTGGTCGTGATGAGAAAAAGATCCAAGGCGTCATGGCATCTTTTCCCACAGGGATGAAAGGTGCCCCCGGAGTTGCGGCTGGGGATAACCCGACGGTCTCTGCGATTGTACATAACAAGCAAGAAACCGCCTGATAGAAAGCGATGGTACAATAACTTCCTGATTTTGATTTGGGAGGGCTGGCTTGCGGCCTGAGCAGCACAGGAAAGCTGCCCCACCAGACCTCTGAATGACATAGGAAGATGAAACCTGCTGAAACAGCGTGGCCGCATTGCATTTGAAATGACCCTGGGCGAATCTGTCGTCCAGGGTTTTTATTTGCCTGGAAGTGGATAACGACGAAGGTATCGCAAGCTGGAATAGGAGGATTGCTTATTAAGTGACGATGGCAGGTGCCTGATAAAACAGTTGGATGTCTGAAAATGACTGTTATAAGAGTAAGCCAAAAGCATAAAGGTGCATAGTTGCACCATGAGATCGTGGAAGTAAGAGGATAGAAAAATGGAAGCAGTTAAGTATGCAAAACCGTTGAAAATCAACCGAAAAGAAAATCTGAAAAATCATAAGTGGTACTGGATCGGTCGTCGGACCCAGGATGTGATCCTGTCCCTGCTTGCCCTGGTGGTGCTGTCTCCTGTGATGCTGATCACTGCTATTGCCATTATGATCGATGACCCCTCGGCAGGACCGATCTTCAGCCAGATCCGTATCGGCCGCAACGGCAAGCCTTTTAAGTTCTACAAGTTCCGTTCGATGTGTGCGAATGCGGAGGCGAAACTGGATGATCTGCTGGACCAGAATGAGATGGATGGCCCGGTGTTCAAGATCAAGGAGGATCCTCGGATCACTCGTGTGGGTAAGTTTATCCGCAAGACCAGCATCGATGAGCTGCCGCAGCTGTGGAACATCCTGAAGGGCGATATGAGCATCGTGGGTCCTCGCCCGGCATTGCCTCGTGAGGTGGAGCAATATACCCAGTATGATTGGCAGCGTCTGTATGTGACGCCGGGCCTCAGCTGCTATTGGCAGATCGCACCCCATCGGAATGAGCTCTCTTTTGAGGAGTGGATGGACCTGGACGTGAAATATGTTAAGGAGCGCAGCTTCTGGGTGGACTGGAAGATCATCTTTAAGACCTTCAAGGTGTGCCTGCTGGGGTTCGGAGAGTGAGCTCCAGATACGAAAGGACATTCAGGCGGCAGGTTGTCCAGATGGAGTTGATGTGATCGGGTGCCTGTTGCAAACAATAAGAAGATAGGAAACATAGCATCATGATACACTGCAGTCGACTGAAGAAAGATTGCTGTAAAGTAAATGGCTCTATGACCCGAAGTTTATATTGTCTTACCTCAGAACAGAACACTGGGCTGAGGTGGTAAGGTAACGAGCAGCGGACAGGTGTAAGAACCTATCCGCTATTTGTGTTATCTGGGATAGATGTTTCGAGAGATTGACCGTAGAGCCAATCATGTGTGGGGGTTGTGAGGAAACAATATGGACAAAAAACTTGCAGTTGCAATGTTCGGACAGAAGCGATTGTCGAGAGAGGGCGGCGTAGAGATCGTCGTCAAAGAGCTTTGTACTCGAATGGCACGAGATGGATATGAAGTGACCTGCTTCAACCGTGGCGGCCATCATGTGAGCGGCGCAGAGTATGACCAAGCGGTGGAGTATAAGGGTGTCCGTCAGAAAACGGTCCCTACCATCGACGCAAAGGGACTTGCGGCAGTCAGCTCCTCCGCATTTGCGGCACTTTGCAGTGCTTTTGGAAGATACGATGTGGTTCATATTCACGCAGAAGGTCCTGCCTTCTTCGCCTGGCTGCCGAAACTGCTGGGAAAGAGAGTGGTGGTGACGATCCATGGCATTGATTGGCAGCGCGAGAAATGGCAATCAGGACTTGGCTCTAAGTTTATCCACCAAGGCGAAAAAAATGCTGCGAAATATGCGGACGAGGTCATTGTTCTGAGCAAAGGAGTGCAGGACTATTTTAAGGAAACTTATGGAAGAAAAACGCACTTTATCCCTAATGGCGTGAATAGGCCGCAGATTCGGGAAGCAAGTCTGATTACAGATAAGTTCGGGCTGAAAAAAGACTCATACATATTGTTCCTCGGTCGTCTGGTGCCGGAAAAGGGCATTCGATATCTGGTTGAGGCTTTCAAGAATGTCAAGACAGATAAAAAACTGGTCATTGCAGGCGGCTCCAGCGATACGGATTCCTTTATGGAGGAACTGAAAGAACTGGCGAAGGGTGACGATCGGATTCTCTTTACCGGGTTTGTGCAGGGAGCAATGTTGGATGAACTATACAGCAATGCTTACATTTACACGCTGCCGTCTGATCTGGAAGGAATGCCATTAAGTCTGCTGGAAGCAATGAGCTATGGAAACTGCTGTTTGGTATCCGACATTCCAGAGTGCGCAGAGGTTGTGGAAGATAAGGCATTGATTTTCAAAAAGTCGGATGTAG